>Ga0209771_1001075_pt1 | contig 17818 bp, 18 predicted proteins | sample SaaInl59LU_5_DNA_FD_184639 | JGI IMG/M metagenome (GOLD analysis project Ga0209771, IMG submission 184639) | Marine microbial communities from expanding oxygen minimum zones in the Saanich Inlet - ESP_59LU_5_DNA (SPAdes) (version 2) | ecosystem: Environmental > Aquatic > Marine > Intertidal zone... | reverse complement strand
GCACCTCTACTCACGAGACAATTTCAAGCTCAATCGAACCGCTGCTCTTGCTGAGTGGCGCCAACTATTGAGCGCATAGGTTCAGGCTGCGCCAGCAATCTGGTGCGAGTTCTCATTCGTCTGACAGCACCCGTCGTTTTGCTCTGAAGCTGAATTCAAGTAGCAGATTGGACGACTGATAGAAAACGGAAGCATGGCCAGGGCGTGGCTTGTTCATCCTCTCGACACAGAGGTCGAGGTGGCGAAGGTGCTTAAGACGCAGCAAGACGCGATTGGTAAGATGATTGTCAAAAACTTCGATCAGCCCTGAGTGAGCAATAGCGGGGTACACAAGAGGCAATAATTCTGTCGTTCGCTTTTCGTAAAAATACTCAGCTTTTCATCCCTGCCATCAATTGCTGGAACCGCTCGCCCTGAACATTAACGTGCGCGCGCAGCGTCTTTTCTGCGTGCTCCGCATCGCCCGCGGTCAGCGCCGCGATGATTTCTTCGTGCTCCGCCAGTGACTGTCCCATCCGCCCGCGAAAACGGAGTTGGACGCGGCGGTAGGGCTTCAGTCTGTTTTGCAGCTTCAAAGCTTCGCGTTGCAAATAGGAGTTTGTTGCGCCGAGGTAGATCTCTTGATGGAACGCCTCGTTTTCGAGGTAATAGGCCGCAGCATCTTCCTGCTCGACGGCGTCCTTACATCTCTGGTGTGCCTCAATCAGGCGTTCCAGCCCCGCATCGCTCATGCGAACCGCTGCAAGACGCCCGCAAGACGCCTCAAGCTCGGCCATGGTTTCAAACATTTCCACAAGCTCGACAGGCCCTGGCTGTCGGATAAATACCCCACGACTTGGGATTTGCACTGCCATTCCAGACATAACCAAGCGCTGAAGTGCCTCCCGAATAGGAGTGCGCGATACACCGAACTGTTCTGCAAGCTTGATCTCGTCCAGCCGTTCTCCATCCTCGTATTTCCCCTGAAATACAAGTTGTTCTAAGCTTTCGGCTATTTGGTCGGAGCGCTTTAATTTCATGCATTCAGGATACCTTATAGAAACTCTTGAGCGCAAGAAGTTATTTTTTGTATACAATAAGGTTGACTGGAAATGCAAAGCAAGCGATTGTTCAGCATTGCTGACCCTGAGGAGAGTCAGTTCATATCTGGGAGGATAATATGAAAACGAATTTTCTGACAACAGCGGCTCTCGTCGCCACAATGGGGCTTGCCTCCGTTGCCAGCGCAACCGAGCTTCGCCTATCTCACCAATGGTCAAACAAAGACATCCGTCACAAGGTTGCGCAAATTGTAGCGGATGGCGTTGCAGAAGCGAATGTTGATCTCGAAATCAAAATCTTTGGCTCTAAGTCTCTTTTTAAGCCGCGCGAGCAGTATCGCCCATTGAGCCGCGGCTTGCTGGATATGACGGTTCTGCCCCTCAGCTACGCAGGCGGTCAGCAGCCTGCCTTCAACCTAACATTGATGCCCGGTCTCGTGAAAAACCACGATCACGCTGCGCGCCTGAGCGCCTCTCCTTTCATGGAAGCTCTTGAGCAAAAGATGGCGGATGATGATGTGATAGTGCTTGTGCATGGCTACCTTGCAGGTGGCTTTGTTGGCAAAGACAAGTGCATCACGAAGCCTGAAGATGTTGCAGGTATGCAGACGCGCGCAGCTGGCAAAGCGTTTGAACAAATGCTTGCAGGCGCAGGTGCATCGATTGCGTCTATGGCCTCTTCAGAAATCTACAGCGCAATGCAAACAGGTATCTTGAACGCGGCGAACACGTCGTCGTCTTCGTTCGTATCATACCGTATTTACGAACAAGTCGCCTGCTACACGCCTGCGGGCGATGTCGCGCTTTGGTTCATGTATCAGCCACTTCTGATGAACAAATCTACCTTTGAAGGGCTCAACGCCGAACAGCAAGCCGCTCTGCTGGCCGCTGCGGAAAAGGCAGAGGCTTACTACCTCGACGAAGCCAAGAAAGAAGATGCGGATTCTGTAGAAGTCTTCAAGAAGGCAGGTGTTGAGATTGCAGAAATGTCGACAGCCGACTTCGAAGCTTGGCGCGCATTGGCGCAAGAGACGTCATATAAAGCATTCGTTGCTGAAGTGCCCGACGGACAGGCACTGCTCGATATGGCCTTGGCCGTAGAGTAAGCGACCAGGACGGCGGGGGCAGCACCTATGGCCGCCTTCGCCGTCCCGATTTGCCACCCACATTTCCATTTTCAGAAGGATAGCTGACATGGCTGGTCAAAGCTCGGCCGTGGCCTCGCGGACGGGAAACAACCCCTTTTTACGCGGTGTCTCGGCACTCTCTACTCTCGCGGGTTGGTGCTCCGCGGCTATGATCGTCGCGGCTGTGGCCATCACCTGCCAAATGATATTTATTAGGTTCGCCCTCAACGGATCGACCACATGGCAAACCGAAGCCGTGATCTATCTTGCGATCGGCTCGACGCTGGTTGGGCTGCCCTATGTCCAAAAGCTACGCGGTCACGTCAATGTGGATTTGATCCCTTTGGCGCTATCACCCAGAGCGCGGTATTTCATGTGCTTGCTGACACTTTCATTGTCGATCGCAATGGTCGCCATCCTATTCTGGTATGGCTTTGAACATTGGCATCTCACTTATGAGCGTAACTGGAAGTCTGATACGGTTTGGGCGGTTCGGCTGTGGATACCATATCTTGCGCTTCCTGTCGGCTTCGGGCTGTTCTTATTACAGTTGATTGCCGATCTGATCGCCGTTGTTCTTAAAATTGATAAACCCTTTGGCTTGGAGGACGTGTAATGGACCCGCTCTTGCTGGGCGGCATTGTCGCCATATCTACCGTTCTTGTACTCTTTTCAGGTGTTTCGGTTGGCCTTGGGCTGATGATCGTTTCAACTGGCTTCCTGATTATTTTTGACGGGATGCGCTCTCTTGAGCTTCTCCCCGAAATTCTCTTCGGAAAGCTTGATAACTTCGCATTGCTCGCCATCCCGATGTTTATCATCATGGGCTCATCCATCTCATCGACGCGTGCAGGGGCTGATCTCTACGAAGCTCTGGAGCGTTGGTTAACACGCGTTCCCGGCGGCTTGGTGATTTCCAACCTTGGCGCCTGCGCCCTTTTCGCGGCGATGTCAGGCTCAAGTCCAGCAACCTGCGCCGCCATTGGCAAAATGGGCATTCCCGAAATGCGCAAGCGCGGATATCCAGACGGCGTCGCCGCCGGCTCGATTGCAGCGGGTGGCACTCTCGGAATTCTGATCCCGCCTTCGGTCACAATGATCGTTTACGGCATCGCCACAGAGACATCCATTGGCCGCCTCTTTCTTGCAGGCGTTATCCCTGGTCTTCTTCTAGTACTGCTCTTCATGGTGTGGTCGCTATACTCGACCTGGCAGTCTGGGAACAAAGAACTTTTGAACGCAGGTAACTATACTTGGAAAGAAAAGTTAGAGATCCTACCGCGCGTGTTGCCGTTCCTCGCTATTATCGTCGGCGTGCTCTACGCCATGTATGGCGGTATCGCTACGCCGTCAGAAACAGCCGCCGTTGGTGCGCTTCTCTGCCTCATGATCGCAATGATCATCTACAAACTCTGGAGCCCGAAAGATCTCTGGGTCGTGCTGCGCGATAGCACCAAAGAGAGCGTGATGATCCTTTTCATCATCGCGGCTGCTGGTGTCTTCTCCTACATGCTGTCGAGCCTCTTTATCACACAAGCGATTGCCGAATGGATCGGCACACTTGATGTGAACCGCTGGGTCCTGATGAGCTTTGTGATGCTCTTCCTCTTGGTCGCTGGGTTCTTCCTGCCGCCTGTCGCCGTGATACTGATGGCCGCGCCAATCCTTCTGCCCATCATAACAACAGCAGGGTTTGACCCGATCTGGTTTGCCGTTGTTCTGACGATCAACATGGAAATCGGCCTTATATCGCCGCCTGTGGGCCTCAATCTTTATGTCATCAACGGCATCGCGCCAGACATCTCGCTCAAGACCATCTTGAAAGGCTCGATGCCTTTCGTGGCCTGTATGGTGCTCGCGATTATCCTGCTCTGCTTCTTCCCCGGCCTTGCAACATGGTTGCCTGATGTCGTGATGGGAGAGGCCGTATGAGCTACTTCAGCGGGCTGATCTCAACGATATTCGAGCGACGATATCAGAAAGCCCTTTCAAATGAGGCTGATGCGCGGACAACACCCCAGCTCTGCGAAGCCTTGCTCAGCAGCCACGGTAAAGACACTGAGCGCGTCAGTGAATACCAAAAGATTAGGTGAAGCAAAATGAACAACCCTTTGTATGACACCCTGTTTGGCTGCCACCAAGGCAAAACGTCGCCTTTCCTTGAGCTCGCAGATGGCACATTCATGAACCATACAGCCTACCTCGAACTGGCTGCGCAATACGCACATGTCTTTACAAAACTGGGCCTCAAACCCGAGGATCGTGTTGCCGTGCAAATCGGCAAATCGCCAGAGGCCTTGGCCGTCTATGCGGCTTGCGTTCAGGCGGGCCTTGTCTTTTTACCCCTTAATACTGCCTATACAGCATCCGAAGTCTCGTATTTTGTTGAGAACAGTGGCGCGCGGCTGCTCCTTTGCGATGATACAAAGGCAGAGGCCTTGGCCCCAGTCGCCGCGGCTACGGGCGCAGCGCTGGAAACCCTCAATGACGACGGCAGCGGCAGCTTTACAGACTTGGCAAACCCCATGCCGACCAGCTTCCCGACCGTCGTCCGCACAGAGGCCGACTTGGCCGCCTTCCTATATACCTCAGGCACAACAGGCCGCTCAAAAGGCGCGATGCTCACACAAGGCAATCTTTTGTCCAACACGCAGGCCTTACTTGGCGAATGGGCGTTCACAGCAAACGACACGCTCCTGCACGCCTTGCCAATCTTTCACACCCATGGGCTTTTTGTTGCGACAAACATCGCGCTGCTCGCAGGCAGCAAAATACTCTTTGTGCCAAAGTTTGATCCCGACACAATGATCCGCCTGATGTCGAAAGCCACCACGATGATGGGCGTGCCTACCTTCTATACGCGCCTGCTGGATGACGCGCGCTTCACTAAAGATCTCACAAGCCACATGCGCCTCTTTATATCTGGCAGCGCGCCGCTTCTGGCCGAAACCCATCTTCAGTTTGAGGCCCGCACAGGCCACCGCATTCTGGAGCGCTACGGCATGACCGAAACCAATATGAACACTTCAAATCCCTACACAGGTGAGCGTCGCGCAGGTACAGTCGGCTTTCCCCTTCCCGGCGTCGAGCTCAAGATCACAGACCGCCAAACAGGCGCGACACTCCCGCAAGGCGAAATCGGCGAGATAGAAGTGCGCGGGCCGAACGTCTTTCAGGGCTATTGGCAAATGCCCGAAAAGACAGCCGAAGAACTGCGTGAAAACGGGTTTTTTATTACAGGCGATCTCGGCAAAATCGACGAAGACGGATATCTTCATATCGTCGGGCGCAACAAAGATCTGATTATCTCGGGTGGATACAATATCTACCCTAAAGAAATCGAGCTCTTGCTGGATAATGAGGCAGGCGTGCTTGAAAGCGCCGTTGTTGGCGTCCCACATCCTGACTTTGGTGAAACAGTGGTTGGCGTTGTTGTTGCGGAAAAAGGTGTGGAGCTTGATCTTGATCAGCTCAAGCAGAATATTTCAGGCTCCCTTGCGCGCTTCAAGCAGCCCCAAAAGCTGTTTGTCGTGGACGAGTTGCCGCGCAATACGATGGGTAAAGTCCAGAAAAAGGCACTGCGTGAGGCCTATAAAAATACCTACCAAAAGCCATAAACAGAAAAGGCTGGAGAGCGTCGAACGCTCCAGCCTCTCTTCAAATCTTATAGCGGCATTCAGATTTCAAGGATCGTGCTGCCGATGGTTTGGCGGGCTTTCAGCGCGTCATGCGCTTTGCCCACGTCCTGTAGCACGAAGCGTTGGCCGATGTTGATTTTGACGTCGCCTGACGCGACTTTTTCAAACAAGTGTTTCGCCATCGCCTGACAGGTTGCATGGTCGCCTATATGGGTAAAAATCGTCGGGCGTGTGAGCTTCAGCGAGCCTTTTTACCCAAAATGCCAAGGTGAAACGGCGGAACGGGGCCAGAGGCATTCCCGAAAGAAATCATCATTCCAAGGGGCTTGAGTGAGTCAAGTGACCCTTCGAACGTATCCTGGTTGTCTATCCACCGTCCGACATTTTGAAAATCGACGATACTGCCCCTGGAATCTCTGAAGGGGTCTCTGCTGGCTGCGTGACTGTTGGGCTTGCCTTGTCAGGCAATGCTGTTGGCAAGACAGTGCAGGAGTTGGCAAGGATGCCGGAAAAAGAGATTGCGGTGCTGCGATCTCGGGCAACCGCTCTGCTCAAGGATGCCTGAAACCCTTTATCGGTATGCGTGCAATTCGTTGCCACGTCGGTACTGCCCGAAGCATCTTCCAGCGTGACTGGTGCATGGGCTTTGCGCATTGATCAAAGTGTCATTTGGAACCAACTCCAAGCGTAAGTGGGCGTTGACTTAGAGATGGAATTCTAGCGCTCCTACGGGTGCTGTCAGAGGAAAACTTTGTTGAGCCGGGCAGGGCGGTGATCTAGTTTCACGGAATGACAAAACGCGACCCATTCAAGTACTTCAAGACGTCTCCCGAAATCATCCGCTTGGCGGTTATGACGTATGTGCGTTATCCACTTTCGCTTCGAAATGTGGAAGATCTGCTGCACGAACGCGGTATTGATATTTGTCATGAAACGGTCCGTTTCTGGTGGAACAGATTTGGCCCGCTGTTTGCCGCTGAAATCCGAAAGAAACGGGTTCAACAACTTCGTGCTCATTCGAACTGGCAATGGCATCTGGACGAGGTATTTGTGAAAATCAATGGCGATACCCATTACTTATGGCGAGCCGTTGATCACGAAGGTGAGGTGCTGGAAAGTTATGTTACCAAGCGCCGAGACCGCAAAGCGGCATTGAAATTCCTTAGAAAAGCAATGAAGCGCTACGGCGGTCCAGAAGTAGTTGTGACGGACAAACTACGTTCCTATGGCGCTGCGATGAAAGTTGTTGGTAACGCGGATCGGCAGGAAACGGGCCGCTGGGTAAATAATCGGGCTGAGAATTCCCATTTGCCGTTTCGACGACGAGAACGCGCCATGCTCCGCTTTCGACAGATCCGATGTCTGCAGAAGTTCGCTGCAGTCCACTCTTCAGTCCACAACCATTTCAATCAGGAACGCACCTCTACTCACGAGACAATTTCAAGCTCAATCGAACCGCTGCTCTTGCTGAGTGGCGCCAACTATTGAGCGCATAGGTTCAGGCTGCGCCAGCAATCTGGTGCGAGTTCTCATTCGTCTGACAGGATCATATCAATTGCAAAACCTCTCAGTTTTGTTCATCTTCGTCGTTATGGATTTCTTGAATGTCAGCCACAGCAACTTTTTGGTTGGAATGTCGTGCGTTGTCGCGATGGTCTCTGCCTTTACAGGGCTTTCGTTGACGCGCGATCTGGCGGACAGAGTGATGCTTCACAAAAAAGTGTCTATCGCCTTGGCATCGGTGGTCTTGGGTGGCGGTATCTGGGCCATGCATTTTGTGGCCATGCTGGGCTTACAGTTGCCGATCTTGTTTTATTATGATGCCGCAATCACATTGGTCTCGGCTTTGTCCGCTATTTTATTGGTCGGCGCAGCGTTGATCCTTTTGCACTTTTTCCAACGGACGCCGCTCATCATCTCGCTGGCCGGGAGCGTTGTGGGTGTGGGCGTTCTTGTCATGCACTACATCGGCATGGCTGCTCTTGAACTTTGTCGCGCAGCCTACACTACAACCGGTGTCTTCTTGTCATCCCTGGTCGCCATTGCGCTTTGTATTTTGGCATTCTGGATTGCCTACGGTCGACGCACAAACCGCAATATCATTTGGGGGACAATCTGTTTCGCAGGGGCCGTATGCTCGGTTCATTTCCTTGCGATGGCGGGTACTAACTTTGTACCAGAACCCGCCATGGCAGAATTTGGTCCCTCCATGAGCAACGAGACACTGGCCCTTGGCGTTGTCTTCTTCAGCTTTGTAATTTTCGGGGCCTGTTTGTGGGTGAGCGTGACCTACTTGGTCGTAGGCACAGACAAAACGGCGACAAGTGAGCAAAGAAATCTGCAGACCGCTCCTGTAAAGGCGCGGGTCCTACACATCCCATGCGAGCGGGATGGCGGTAAAGTCTTTGTCTTATCTCGGGACGTACGTTTTGTGCGTGCAGATGGCCATTACACCCAAGTCTACACAGTCGACGAAAGGTTGTTCTGCGCTTGGCCCGTCACCGAAGCCTCCAAACGTCTATTGCCTGCGGGGTTCTTGCAAACGCATCGCAGCTATTTGGTGAATCCGCATCACGTGGTACGGTTCGAAAGAACGAAGGACGCGGGGCGATGCCTTTTCGAGAGTGACGGTCTGCCTCCAGCGCCAGTGAGCCGAACAAAGTTAAAGGTCATCGGCGAAGCGCTTGCGTCAACTCGCGGCGTAGTTCGTGAATAAAAGCGCGCAGTTCGTGCAATAACTCCGTGTTTCATTCATTTTTGCGTGTGTCGGTTTGCTGCGGTCTACAGGCTTTCATCAGAATGAAAATGTTCGCCTCATGGAGAAAACGCTTATGATTCCAGCCGCATTTGAATATTACCGACCCAAGGATATGGATAAAGTCCTATCCATTCTCGAGGAGCATGGCGATGATGCGCGTGTCATGGCGGGTGGGCACAGCCTGATACCTATGATGAAACTGCGCATGGCTGACGTTCCGCATTTGATCGACCTTCAAGATGTTGGAGGTATGTCAGAGATCGAGATTGGCGCAGACACCATCAAGATCGGCGCGCTTGTCACGCAATCGGACATTATTGATCATGCAGCCCTTGCAGATGTGGCACCAATCCTGCGCGAAGCTTCGTTGCAGATCGCTGATCCGCAGGTCCGTTATATGGGTACTTTGGGTGGCAATATTGCAAACGGAGATCCAGGCAACGACATGCCAGGTTTGATGCAATGTCTTGATGCCACTTTTACCGTCGTCGGACAGGACGGTGAACGCGCCATCCCTGCTCGCGACTTCTACGAAGCGGCCTACGTGACCGCACGCGAAGATGGCGAGGTTTTGACCGCAGTCACAATCCCACGTCCCAAGGGCGGCCACGCATATGAAAAGCAGAAGCGCAAGATCGGTGACTATGCGACGGCCGCTGCTTCAGTTCAGATCGTGAATGACGGTGGAAAATGCGTAAGCGCCGCGATCGCGATGACGAACCTGAGTGACACGCCCGTCTTTTCAAAAACCGCAGGTGATGCACTTGTCGGGACATCAGTGGATGACGCCGCATTAAAGGCTGCCGTGGCCGCCATGCTTGGCGATATCGACCCGACCGAAGATAACCGCGGGCCTGTCGCGTTCAAAAACCACGTCGCTGGCGTCATCCTGCGCCGCGCGATCGCACGCGCCTGGTCGCGGGCGTAAGGAGAAAATCATGTCAAAGAAAAAACACGTCACCCTGAACGTAAACGGCAAGACAGAGGAATTTCTGGCTGAGCCACGCGAGTTGCTGATCTACACACTACGTGAGCGTCTGAATATCACAGGGCCGCATATCGGTTGTGAAACGTCCCATTGCGGCGCTTGCACCGTTACGATCAATGGCAAATCTGTCAAATCCTGCACCATGTTTGCAGTGCAAGCCGAAGGCGCTGAGATCACAACCATCGAGGGCATCGGTGGGCCGGATAATTTGCATCCGCTGCAAGAGGCCTTCAAGGAGCATCACGGGCTTCAGTGCGGCTATTGCACGCCCGGTATGATCACTCGGGCCACTAAGCTGCTTGAGGAGATTCCAAACCCAACCGAAGCGGAAATCCGCTTTGGCATGGCTGGCAATCTTTGCCGGTGCACAGGCTACCAGAACATTGTGAAATCCATTCAGGCGGCTGCGGCCCAGATGAGTGCAGCCAAGGAGGCCGCAGAATGAAAGACGAAATCACACGCGAAGAACGGGTCGATAACCTCAAAGGCATGGGCTGCTCGCGCAAGCGGGTAGAGGATGCCCGGTTTACGCAAGGCAAAGGCAACTACGTCGATGATATCAAACTGGACGGCATGCTGTTTGGCGACTTTGTCCGCTCTCCCTATGCGCATGCGCGGGTGAAAAGCATCAACAAGGATACGGCACTCAAGGTGCCCGGCGTTCTGGCGGTGCTGACAGCCGACGATCTGCGTCCACTGGGCCTGCACTGGATGCCGACGCTGGCCGGTGACAAGCAGATGGTTTTGGCTGATGGCAAGGTGTTGTTTCAAGGGCAAGAGGTTGCTTTTGTTGTGGCCGAAGACCGCTATGCTGCTGCTGATGGCATTGAAGCCGTCGAAGTAGAGTATGAGGAACTGCCGGTACTTGTGAATCCGTTTGAGGCACTGAAATCTGATGTGGTCCTTCGCGAGGATCTTGTGGCCGAAGACGGGTCTATCCCCGCCGGCGCGCACGGTCCACGCAAGCATCACAACCATATCTTTACATGGGAAGCTGGTGACAAAGGCCCTACTGAAGAAGTCATTGCCAACGCTGAGGTCGTGGCCGAAGAGTCAATGTACTACCACCGCACCCATCCGTGTCCGCTTGAAACCTGCGGCTGCGTGGCCTCGATGGACAAGGTTAATGGTAAGCTGACCCTGTGGGGCACTTTTCAGGCACCTCATGCCATTCGCACCGTGGTCAGCCTGATTTCAGGGATCGAAGAACACAACATTCGCGTTATTTCACCCGACATTGGCGGCGGCTTTGGCAACAAGGTCGGGGCGTATCCGGGCTATGTCTGTTCCGTCGTTGCCTCAATCGTCACGGGTAAGCCCGTGAAATGGATTGAAGATCGCATGGACAATTTGATGACCACCGCCTTTGCGCGTGATTATCACATGAACGGTAAGATCAGTGCCACCAAAGAGGGCAAGATCACTGGCCTACAATGTCACGTGACGGCCGATCATGGCGGTTTTGATGCCTGTGCTGATCCCACAAAATTCCCAGCGGGTTTCATGAATATTTGCACCGGATCGTATGACATTCCGACAGCATTTCTTGAAGTCGACGGCGTCTATACAAACAAAGCCCCCGGCGGCGTTAGCTATCGTTGTTCATTCCGAGTGACCGAAGCCGTGTATTTCATCGAGCGCATGATCGAGGTCCTCGCTATCAAGTTGAATATGGACGCGGCTGAACTGCGACGGATCAATTTTATCAAGAAAGAGCAGTTCCCCTACAAAGCGGCTCTGGGCTGGGAATACGACAGCGGCGACTATCACACAGCATGGGACAAGGCGCTCAAGACGGTTGACTACGATGGGTTGCGCGCTGAACAGGCGCAGCGAGTAAAAGATTTTAAGGCCGGCAAAACTCGCAAGTTGATGGGTATTGGCCTCAGTTTCTTTACGGAAATTGTTGGTGCTGGTCCGGTTAAGAATTGTGACATCCTTGGCCTCGGTATGTTCGATAGCTGTGAAATTCGTATCCACCCAACAGGTTCGGCGATTGCACGGCTTGGAACCATCAGCCAGGGTCAAGGGCACGCGACCACGTTTGCGCAAATCCTTGCGTCTGAGATTGGTTTGCCCGCGGATAGCATCACCATCGAGGAAGGTGACACCGACACCGCACCTTATGGGCTTGGCACATATGGCTCTCGCTCTACGCCGGTGGCAGGGGCTGCTACGGCCATGGCGGGGCGTAAAATCCGCGCCAAGGCACAGATGATTGCCGCGTATCTGCTAGAGGTTCACGACAACGATGTGGAATTCGACGTAGATCGTTTTGCCGTCAAAGGTGCTCCTGAAAAGTTCAAGACGATGAAGGAAATCGCCTTTGCGGCCTACAATCAGGCTATTCCAGGGTTGGAGCCAGGTCTGGAAGCGGTCAGCTATTACGACCCTCCCAATATGACCTATCCATTCGGGGCGTATGTCTGCGTCATGGATATTGATGTAGATACAGGTGTTCCAGAAATTCGCCGCTTCTATGCGCTGGATGACTGTGGTACGCGGATTAATCCGATGATCATCGAAGGTCAGGTGCACGGTGGTTTGACCGAAGCGCTCGCCGTCGCCCTGGGGCAAGAGATCGCCTACGACGACATGGGTAACGTAAAAACGGGGACCTTGATGGACTTCTTCTTGCCGACCGCGTGGGAAGTGCCGAACTATGAAACGGACTTCACAGTCACCCCATCTCCGCACCATCCCATCGGTGCAAAAGGCGTCGGAGAAAGCCCGCACGTGGGCGGCGTTCCATGTTTTTCCAATGCGGTGCAGGATGCGTTCCGCCCGTTTGGGAATACCCATACGAACATGCCCCATGATCACTGGCGGATTTGGCGCACTGCCAATGAACTTGGCCTGCATGATTGATGGAAGCGATAGGGCGGGATCACACCCGCCCTTTGGGGAATTCTGATGACTTGGACAGATCTGCAAACTGCCCTTGGCGGCGAAGGATACGTGGCTTCTGACGACCTGGCGGTTGCTTTGCAACTCGCCTTGTCATTAGGGCGGCCACTATTGCTCGAAGGGGCTGCCGGTGTTGGCAAAACCGAAATCGCGAGAGCGTTATCGGCGGTCAAAGACACAAAGCTGATCCGTTTGCAGTGTTACGAAGGGCTGGACGCCGCGCAGGCGATCTATGAATGGAACTATCAACGTCAACTGCTCAGCATTCGTGCAGCTTCTGAGGACGGCGTCACGGGCAAAGCTGTTGAGGATCGCATTTTCTCGCGGGATTTCTTGCTGGAACGACCGCTGCTTGCTGCGATAACGCAAGAGGCGCCACCTGTGTTGTTGATTGATGAGATTGACAGAGCGGATGAAGAATTCGAAGCCTATTTATTGGAAGTGCTGTCTGATTTTCAGATTTCCATCCCAGAATTAGGCACAATCACCGCGACAACGCGGCCTATCGTGATCTTGACGTCGAATGGTACACGCGATCTTTCGGACGCGCTAAGACGGCGTTGTCTTTATACCTACGTTGCATATCCTGAACGTGCGACTGAACTGGCAATATTGAAAGCGCGCTGTCCAGAGGTGGACGTGCGGCTAGGGGAACAGATCGTGGGATTTGTCCAGAAACTGCGCGGAGAAGACCTCGAAAAGACTCCCGGTATCGCAGAAATGCTGGACTTTGCCGCGGCTCTGATGGGGTTGGGTATTGCCGATTTGACCGCTGACCCAGCCGTTCTACAGTCGACGCTGACCACTTTGCTAAAGACCCAGAGCGATAAAGCCCAGATAACGCCCGAGGTCGCAGGGCGTATCGCAGGCAAAGCGGCATGAGCCGTGTTACGAAATTTGCGGCCCGCGATCCTGGCCCATCTGCGCGCATCGTGGGCTTCATTGCGCACCTTCGCGAAAACGGTCTGCGGTTGGGCGTTGCTGAGGCAGACTTAGCCATGTCTGCACTTGTCGAGATTGACGCCATACAACCTGGCGACAGCCGCCGGGCTTTGCGCGCCGTATGCACAGGGTGCAAGGAAGAGGCCGAGCGGTTTGACGATCTGTTCGACAGTTACTGGATGGACATGGGTCGGGTCCGGCAAAAAGTTACTCCGTCGTTGAGTAATACCGTAAACGACGGCGTCCATTCATCGCGTGACGCCACGGGCGAACACGCGGGAAGTGCCGGATCGGCGACTGCGCCAGATGGTCAGGAAGGTGCTGCTGACAGCGATGGGACTGGTAAACTGATCGCCTCGGAGAATCGCAACCTGAACCGTAGTGATCTACGTGATTTGGTGCGGCCCGAAGAAATTGCCGAGGCAGAGGATGTCGCCCGCCAGATCGGGGCTGCGTTGCGCGACAAACGCTCTCGTCGCCGCGTTGCTGCGCGCAAAGGCGATAGGTTGCATTTTCGCAAGACTATTCGCAGTAGCCTTGCCACGGGTGGCGAACCCCTGCGCCTTTTGCGCAAGCGTCGCCCCGATCGCACGCGCAAGATTGTGGCCTTGTGCGACGTGTCAGGGTCTATGTCCGTCTATGCCCAAGTATTTCTAGCCTTTTTGGCCGGGCTGATGCGGGCGGATACGGCGGCTGATGCCTATCTTTTTCACACGCGGCTTGTGCGAATTACCGAGGCACTGCGCGACAAAGATGCAATGCGTGCCATTGGACGCCTGTCATTGATGGCCGATGGATTCGGTGGGGGATCAAAGATTGGGCCGTCTCTGATGCGCTTTGCGGACACTTACGCGAAACGGTTCGTTGATGGGCGCAGTGTCGTGCTGATCCTGTCGGACGGTTATGACACAGAACCGCCAGAGATGCTCGCTGCCGCGTTGGAAAAACTGCGAAAACGTGGATGCAAAGTAATCTGGCTGAACCCTTTGAAAGGTTGGGCGGATTATGCGCCCATAGCAGAGGGAATGGCCGCCGCGCTTCCGTATCTGGACACCTTTAAAGCCGCAAACACACTCGCTGATCTGGCAGCGCTTGAACATGATCTGGTTTCCCTTTGACACAGGCCGAAATCTTCTCAACTGATTTGGCCATGGCCGCGCAGCAATTACGCGATAAGGATGAACCTTTTGCCTTTGCGACGATTGTGCGCACGGCCGGATCAACTGCGGCCAAACCAGGAGCGAAGGCGCTGCTCAGCGCGGATGGAACGATCTTGCAAGGCTGGCTCGGTGGTGGCTGCACCCGTGGTGCCGTAAAGCGCGCAACCCTTCAGGCCCTGCGTGACGGCAAACCGCAACTTGTGTCAGTCGCGCCTGAAGACCTTTTGGCTGAAAAGGGTATCACCGCTGGCGATACTATCGACGGTACGCAGTTTGCCCGCAATGGCTGCCCTTCTCGCGGGACAGTCGACATATTCATCGAACCTTGTCTGCCCGCACCGCAGCTTGTGGTTTTAGGTGCGTCACCCGTCGCACAAGCACTCAGTGCCTTTGCGCCGCAATTTCATTGGTCGGTCGCCGCAACCTTGGCGCAGAAGAAGCCACATCAACAGCAATTTGTTGTCGTTGCCACCCAAGGACAGGGCGACCTTGATGCACTGAAATCCGCACTGAGCGAAAAAAAAGATCATGTGGCGTTTGTTGGAAGTCGCCGTAAATACGCTGCACTTGCTGAAAAGCTTGTGGCAGCGGGGATTGATCGCTCACTCATTGAAAACGTTCAAGCGCCCGCAGGTCTGAATTTAGGTGCCGTAACACCCGAGGAGATCGCTTTGTCGATACTTGCACAGTTCGTTCAGATCAGGCGTATGGCGGTGAAACAGAGCCATGCGTGATGTGATCGCGATCATACTGGCCGGCGGTCTTTCACAACGTATGGGAGCGCGGAACAAGCTGCTTTTGCCAGTGAATGGTGTGCCCATGGTTCGCCACATGGTGCAAAACTACGCTGCGGTCGCGACTTGTGTCATCGTGGTGACAGGGCATGAGGCCGGCGAAATAGAGGCCGCGCTTGCTGGCACGAATGTCGTGTTCGTGTTCAATCCGGGTTTCGCCGAAGGGCAGCAAACCTCTGTCGTTTGCGGGTTGCGGGCAGCTGGCGCGGATGGGGTGGTGCTGATGGGGCTTGGCGATCAGCCGCAACTCACGGCAGATGACTTGCGCGCTTTGCTTGACGCACATCAGGTTTCCGATCCGGCGCGCATTTCGATCCCGACGGCAGATGGACGAAGAGGCAACCCGATTGTGATTCCTGCAGAATTGCGTGCGCGCCTCTTGGTCGACGGCAAATCACCCGGTTGCAAAGCATTTACGCGTGCGCATCCCGAATATGTGCAGTTTCACCAGATGAAAGCTGCAGGCTTTTTTGCCGATGTCGACACGCCCGAAGACTACATTGCCATTGCGGCGGCACAATGAGTGGAAACGTTATGAAAACGCTCAAACGGATCGCTAAACGGTTTCGCCGCAAAATTGCGCTCACCCCCGAACAGGCAGATCTTTTGGCCACAATAAAATTCCCGTGCTGCTAAATAAGGACATTCCATGGAACTTTCAGACGAAATCATCATCAACGCGCCTAAGGAAAAGGTCTATGCGGCCTTGAACGACCCAGAGATATTGCAGCAATGCATTCCGGGCTGTGAAGAGCTCATAAAACATTCGGATACAGAACTTGAGGCCAAGGTGGTGTTGAAAATTGGCCCAGTAAAGGCCAAGTTCAGCGGTGATGTCCAACTCGATACTGCAGGCGCACCAGATGCGTTTTCACTCACCGGTCAAGGCAACGGAGGGGCGGCTGGGCACGCGAAAGGCGGGGCCGACGTCACGCTGACTGCGGATGGTCCAAACAAGACGATCTTGCGTTATGAGGCCAAAGCAGCAATTGGCGGTAAGCTCGCGCAATTGGGCAGCCGACTGATCCAAAGTACCGCGAAAAAGCTGGCGGCCAAGTTTTTCAAATCCTTCGCTGATGTTGTCAATGACGACGCCTCAGCCTAACGAAATGGTCTACGCGGAGCACGCGTCTGATATCATTTCAAAGGGAGCGGCGCTCATAGCAGCGTCGCGCCCGTTTGCCTTGATCACATCTTTGGAAATTGAAGGTGGCGCGGCCCGCAACGTCGGCTCACTCGCATTGGTCGATGAAGCTGGGGCAATGACGGGGTATCTGTCCAACGGCTGCATCGACCGTGATATTCAACTTCATGCACAAAAGTCCTTACACACCAAACGCAAGAAAGTGATCCGCTACGGTGAAGGCTCTCGATATGCGGATCTGAAACTACCCTGTGGTGGCGCCCTTACTGTGTTGATTGACCCAAATCCAGACACTGACGCGATTTGCGCCGCAGCGGCGTGTTTTGCAAAACGACAGCCTGTGCGCTTGACCTTTCACAGCCCGGACGATTCCGGCGAAGGTTTATCGCGGACATTTACCTATGATCCGCGACACCGTCTCGTTCTGGCGGGGCGCGGTGCGATTTTTCGATCAATGGCCCAGATTGGCAACGCAACAGGCTATGAGGTGCATCTTCTTTCGCCAGACGCTGCAGACCTTTCCGCTGTTGGGCATTTGTCAGCATCGCCGCCGCTATATTTGACGACCCCAAACAGAGAGTACGTCTTTGACATACTCGATGCCCATTCCGCTTTTCTCACGCTCTTTCATGATCACGACTGGGAGCCGCATTTGCTCCGTTCAGCTTTGACCAAGCCCGTGCGTTTCATTGGCAGCCTTGGAAGCCATCGCACCCATGATATGCGGTGCGAAACATTGCGACATATGGGCGTTTCAGATATTTCACTTGCGCGTTTGCGCGGCCCAATAGGCTTGGTGCCATCCCTGCGCGATGCATCGTCCATTGCTATATCCGCGCTGGCAGAAATCGTAGCGACATTTCAAAACGCCGATGTGTGACTTTCTAAACTGCCGTCAGAGCCAAGTTGATATTCAACTTAAGCAAAATGAGGCACTTTCATATTAAACTTGGTTGAAGTGGGCAAGTGGGTACTGTCAGATTAAACTCGGTTGAAGCGAGCAGGGTGTATTTGTAGAATCTGCAAATGACAGAACATCCTCCATTCGGCTATTTCAAAACAAGCCCTGAGATCATCCGCTTGGCTGTGATGCTGTACGTTCGTTTTCCGCTCTCACTCCGTAACGTGGAAGATCTTCTGCACGAACGAGGCATTGAGATCAGCCACGAAACAGTTCGGTTTTGGTGGAACAAATTTGGTCCGATGTTTGCTGCTGAGATACGAAGAAACCGGGTCAGTCGGATGCGATCTTATTCGAACTGGCAATGGCACTTGGACGAGGTCTTCGTAAAGATAAATGGAGAGACACATTATCTCTGG
>Ga0209771_1001069_pt1 | contig 17913 bp, 18 predicted proteins | sample SaaInl59LU_5_DNA_FD_184639 | JGI IMG/M metagenome (GOLD analysis project Ga0209771, IMG submission 184639) | Marine microbial communities from expanding oxygen minimum zones in the Saanich Inlet - ESP_59LU_5_DNA (SPAdes) (version 2) | ecosystem: Environmental > Aquatic > Marine > Intertidal zone... | reverse complement strand
GCCCACCGCGCAGTTTATGTTGAGTTGCAGATCAGGCCGGTCTCCGGACTTGAACGTATCAATCAAAACACCTTCCCAGCGTTTGCCAGTGGTTTGAGTTTTGATATTCGTTCTTACCGTTGCGGGGGCAGCGTCGGAATTGCTAAAGCGCACCGAACTTCCCGATTATCCTCAATAACAAGCGTTAGAGAGGCACCTGAACTAAAGAGCCGCAGTCTATGGGGTTGCTACTGTTTAGGCAAACGAAAGGTGTTCAGATGAACCTGAGTGTCATTCAGTTTTGCGAAGCGTATATCGCTTCTACCTTTGCTAAAAGTTGACGGTTTTTAGCAAACTTTATCCGTGCGTCATCGGCCATTCGAACCAGGGTGCCTGTAATTTCGTTAATCTCGGTCGGACGGTGGGCACGAAAGTCTTGTAGCATGGAGGAGTCGTTCGTATGCGTCTTGTTACAGACCTGAGTAACCACCTCTATTAACGACTCTTCGAACAAGGGTTTACGCAGCGCTCGCGCAAGCAAGGTTATCTCCATAGCAATGGCTGTCATTTCGATTCGAAGTGCGTAATCTTCAACCAGTTCGCCGTTGGGTACACCGTATATCAATGACATTGGATTGATGCAGGCATTAATGGCGAGCTTCTGCCAAAGCGCTAGATCGATATTTGCAATCGTGTTGTGGTCGTCAAGTTGGGTAAGTGGTGTCTGATACTGGCGAGCTAACTCATTGAGTGCCCCAATCTGTGTTGAGCCGCTTCCTGCTAGATGTACGCGAAAAGCTGTCGTTCTATTTGCACCTTCAGTTGTGGTGGCTCCCCAAACACAGAAGCGGTCTGCAAGGGCGGCGACGCGTTGTTGGGGGCCATAGCCGTTGCAAAGTATGACCAGTTTTGCCGTTTTGCTTAGATGCGACTGTATATCAAGATACGCATTTTCCAGTGCATAGGATTTTGTACAGATAAGAAGATTTTCAATTTTTCTATCAATAGATGACACATCAGTAGCATTGAAGCGCATCGTTTCAGTGGTTCCATCTAGATTCACAAAACTGAGAAGTGAACCCTCATCACGAAAGGTTTGAAGTCGATCCTTGTCGCGCAGAATCAAGCATACATCTTCGCCAGCCATCCGTAATTTTCGTGCCCAGCACGCTCCGATCGCACCGACACCAAGAATATGCCACATATGGGTTAACCTAAGTGTGAAAGACGCTATCATATACCCTTTATGCGAGTGCAGAATAGGAGATAGCTGATGCCATCGTTTGATATTGTTTCAGAAGTTGATACCCATGAGGTGACCAACGCGGTTGATCAGGCCAATCGTGAAGTTCAGACACGGTTTGATTTTAAGGGCGTGGATGCCAGTTTCGAGCGCGATGGTGATAACATCAATGTAGTTGCTGAGGCTGAATTTCAACTGCAACAGATGGTTGATATTTTGCGTGCAAAGCTGGTTAATCGTAAAGTCGATCCCAACTGCATGGATCTTCAAAACCCCGAGTTGAGTGGCATGCAAGCGCGCCAAAAAGTGGTGTTAAAGCAGGGTTTAGATCAGGCTGCAGCTAAAAAAGTCATCAAGATCATTAAAGATTCAAAGCTAAAAGTGCAAGCTCAGGTACAGGGTGAGCAGGTACGTGTCACCGGTAAGAAGCGCGATGACCTCCAAGATGTCATGGCATTGATGCGTGAGTCAGATTTTGATCTACCGCTGCAATACAAGAATTTTCGCGATTAACTTACACTATCAGCGATATATTCATAGTCTGGTGCCAGCACTCATACTGGCATCAGACTCCCCGTTTTGTTGAAACCACCTACGCGTAACAATCCGCTTTTTACCGGTTTTGTTCCTCATTGAGTTTGTTGTGCGCAAGTGTATTCACCTGTGCTGCATCTAACTTATCTCTTAATAGCCAAAGCATGAGCAGTGACGGGATTACCATCAGCGTTGTAATAATAAAGAAGATGGTCCAATTACCTGCCAGGCTATCCACCATGGTGCCGCTGAAGCTGGCCAAAGTTGTTCGTCCAAGATTGCCCAAGGATGCAAGAAGGGCATACTGAGTTGCACTAAAGGCTCTGCCTGTCAGTGCGGTAAGGAACGCAACGAAAGCAACGGTTGAGAAAGCTGTTGTAAAGTTATCGACAATAATTGTGGCTGCAAATAACCACTCAATCGGGCCTAATTGAGCGATGAGCGCGAACATCAGGTTAGAGGCAGCCATTGCGATACCTCCAATCATTAGGCCACGTAACACGCCAAAGCGCACATTTATGGCACTACCTATAAGCGTGAATACAACGGTTGCCACCCAGCCTAGCATCTTAGTGTATTCACCTATCTGTTCATTGCTGAACCCGACCTCTTTATAGAATACAACCGACATTCGACCGAGAAAGGCCTCGCCCACCTTGAATAGAAAGATAAAGGAGAGCAGCGTTAACGCAATACCCACCCCGTTGCGACGGAAAAAATCAGCAAAGGGCTCCACTACTGTTACAGCAATCCATGAGCCGACACGCCCAAGTCCGAAGCGCTGGTGATATTGCGCTTCCATTGATTGCTGTAGTTGGCTACGACGGTCCTCAGGTTCGCTAACCACTAAGGTGAATAGCATCAATAGTCCCATGACACCGGCCATTACAGCGTACACGCCACTCCAGCCCATGCTATCGGCATTTACAAACGCGAGATACCCTGGCAGCGAGTACCCCGTCCACCAGCCGACTACAGCCATTGCGGACGCAGGTGGCATCTTGTCGGTTTCGCTTGGATTAAATTGATCAATACGAAAGGCGTCTATGGCGATATCTTGAGTGGCTGAAGCGATAGCGATCATAAGTGCAATGAGAGAAATATATACAAGCCCTGGAATTTTACCTCCCTCAGTAGTGGGCTCACCCATTGCATTATAGGCACCGCTTGGGTCCGCCTGTGTGATGGCAATGATCATGAGCAACATCAACCCTTGGCAGAAGAATATCCAAGATCGACGTTGGCCAAGTGCACCAAGAATAGGAAGGCGGACGCGATCAACAAGCGGTGCCCATAGGAAGTTAAAGGCGTAGACCGCAAATATCGAGCCGAAGTAACCGATGGCGGCCCGTGATAGCCCCTCATCCTTTAGCCATCCGCTCATGTTTGAGCCGATAAGCACCCAAGGAAAACCACTGCTGCAACCCATCAAGAAAATCCACAGAAGACGACGATCCTTGTAGGTTTCAAGCGTCTCTGCAAAGGATTTCTTCATCGGTTAACTCCTGTAAATGATTGAAGCGCCAAGCTTATTAAACGCTCTTGAAGAACTCTAGCACTGCTGATGGTTGAGTAGAAGCATAAAAAAAACCGGCACTAGACCGGTTTTATAAGCGCTTGTTGTGTTTAGATACGCAAACCACCGTCTACTTCGAAACAACGACCTGATATGTAATCATTTTCTAAAATAAATACCGCTGTTGCTGCGATCTCTTCAGGCTTACCCAGGCGCTTAGCCGGAATACCTGATGCGATTTTATCGAGTGCTTCTGGTTTCATGCTCAACACCATTTCTGTACCAACATATCCAGGAGCGATGGATGCCGCACGAATACCGTATCGAGACAACTCTTTTGACCAGGTAACAGCCATTGCCTCTACTGCCGCTTTTGTGGCGGTGTAGTTAGTTTGTCCCATATTACCATGACGTGAAATAGAGGAGATGTTGATGATACAACCCTCTTGTTTGTGCTTGATCATCTGTACTGCGGCTTCGCGACCGCACAAGAAGGTACCCGTTAGATTGACATCCATAACCAGATTCCACTGGTCCATGCTCATCTTAGCGATGACGTCTCCATCCTTAACTTTTACAAAAAGCCCGTCTCGCGTTATACCCGCATTATTTATCAGTCCGTTTAGACCGCCTAGATCTTTAACTATACGTTCGAAAAGTGTTTCTACAGACGGCTCGTCGGCTACGTCGCAGGTGTATGTGTAACCCTCGCTACCAGCCTCTTTGATTAGATTTAATGTGGTATCTAGGTCTTCTTGATTAAGGTCAATTAATGCGAGTTTGGCACCTTTGGATGCAAGAGAAATTGCCATTGCACGACCTAAACCGCGACCTGCACCCGTAACTGCGACTACTTTATTCGAAAGATTCATTTGGGTACTACCTTTAAGAAATAATTGGCTATAAATATTCTTTTTATAATTAATGCTGCATAGCAGCTATTGCACTGCACCAAAGTACGGTGCTGAAACAGAAAAATCCACTCGTTTATCAGAATGATTAGTCCTCTAAACATCATGCGTTATAACTAGCTTAAATAATTTTTCAATAAAGCATTGTTTTAATTAAATTTTAAGTTATTTTTCGACCCTTTGTTTGGAGTGCTAGACCTTAGGCTAACAAGAGTGCACAAATCTAAATGAGTTGTGCGTTGCGGTATTTTGAATATGCGCATGCGCAATATAATCGCTATTTTATCGACTCTTTGCTGTCCGTAAGTTTGAGTCTCGATGGGTCAGGTGTTAGCGTAAGAGCGCGAAGTAAGGAGTTTAGTAATGCCACTGTTTATAATTTTTGTTGTTGTTCCCGTTATTGAGATACTTCTGCTGATAAAAGTGGGTGAAATCATAGGGGGATGGTACACCGTTGGTTTAGTGCTTTTGTCAGCTTTTATCGGTGTAAATATGCTGCGCTATCAAGGTCTTGCAACGCTAATGCGTGCACGTGCACGAATGGATCGCGGTGAAATGCCGATAGGAGAAATGGGCGATGGTATCTTGATTGCGGTGGGCGGAGCCCTACTGATTACACCCGGTTTTTTTACAGATTTTTTAGGTTTCTGCTGTTTAGTGCCATTAACCCGCCATCTGTTCGTAAAAAATTTAGCCAGGTTGTTTATGCAGTGGCTGCAAAAAGGCGGTCGAGCAGAGTTTCATTATACAAGCAATGACCCTTTTAATAAGCGCAGAGACAGCTCCACTGACGCCGGCTCAACTAAAGATCAAATTATCGATGGCGAGTACGTCGACTTGGATGAGCGTTTAAAGCCAGATGACTCCGATAAACTACCTCCAGGGCGTTAAAGCGAGGTAAATGCTGCCTGCCTGAGCGGTTCTGATTCGCACTGGAGCTGCTCGCTGTTGCTTAAGCCAAGTTTATTATTGCACTGCGCCTCGTAATAGAGGCGTTTTATAGGCTCTATTAAAAGAAAGTAAAAAAAATTTACCTTTGCTGTTGAAAATGCATATCGACTACCCCATTAAAGTCTCACCTAAAGGTTCAACGGCTCAGATGGGTCTGAGTCGTTAAAAAACAAAACTTACATCGTAATGGATCCCCGATTCAGGAGAAGAACCAGATGAACATTCGTCCACTTCAAGACCGTGTTGTAATTCGCCGTAGCGAAGAAGAAGCCAAGACCGCTGGTGGTATCGTACTGCCAGGTTCAGCCGCCGAGAAACCAAACCGCGGTGAAGTTCTTGCAGTAGGTCCAGGCCGTGTGACTAACAACGGCGACCTAATTGCACCCAGCGTCAGCGTTGGTGATCAAGTGCTTTTTGGTCAGTATGCAGGCAGCAACACCATAAAAATCGATGGTGAAGAGCTGCTTATCATGCAAGAAAGCGAAATCTACGGCGTTTTGGAAGCTTAATTAAAGCCTTGCGCCGCGTTGAAATAGAATACTCATGAATTTGAAATAGGATTAAATAGAAATGGCAGCTAAAGAAGTACGTTTCGGGATTGATGCCCGTCAAAGCATGTTGATTGGTGTAAACATCCTTGCGGATGCGGTTAAAACTACGCTGGGTCCAAAGGGTCGAAATGTCATCCTCGACAAATCATTCGGTGCGCCAACGGTCACTAAAGATGGTGTATCAGTTGCTAAAGAGATCGAACTTAAAGATAAGTTTGAGAACATGGGTGCGCAGATGGTTAAAGAAGTAGCGTCAAAAGCGAATGATGTCGCGGGTGACGGTACAACAACTGCAACGGTTCTGGCACAGGCAATTGTCAACGAAGGTTTGAAATCTGTAGCCGCTGGCATGAATCCAATGGATCTTAAGCGCGGTATCGACAAAGCCGCAGCTGCGGTTGTTGAGAAAATTGCTGCGATGGCAGTTCCTTGTACTGATACCAAAGCGATTGCACAGGTAGGTACTATTTCAGCTAACTCTGATATCGAAGTGGGTAACATCATCGCTGAAGCGATGGAGCGTGTTACACAAGAAGGTGTTATCACCGTCGAAGAGGGTTCTGGCTTCCAGAACGAACTTGACGTAGTTGAAGGTATGCAGTTCGATCGCGGTTACCTGTCTCCATACTTCGTAACCAACCAAGAAGCCATGTCTGCAGATCTCGATGATCCGTACATTCTTCTTGTCGATAAAAAAATCTCTAATATCCGCGAGCTGCTTCCCGCACTTGAAGGTGTTGCTAAAGCTTCACGTTCACTGTTAATAGTTGCTGAAGACGTAGAAGGCGAAGCGCTAGCAACACTGGTTGTTAACAACATGCGCGGCATCGTTAAAGTCTGTGCCGTAAAGGCGCCAGGCTTCGGTGATCGCCGTAAGGCTATGCTGCAGGATATTGCTGTATTGACAGGCGGTCAGGTTATCTCTGAAGAGGTTGGTTTGTCTCTCGATGCAGTTGAAATGGAGCACCTCGGTCAGGCCAAGCGTGTTCAGATCAGCAAAGAGAATACAACAATCGTTGATGGATACGGTAACAAAGCAGATATCGATGGCCGTGTGCAGACAATCCGTGTGCAGATGGAAGAGACGACATCTGAGTACGATCGTGAAAAGATGCAAGAGCGTGTGGCTAAGCTTGCAGGCGGTGTAGCGGTCATCAAAGTCGGTGCAGCGACTGAATTTGAAATGAAAGAGAAGAAAGCTCGTGTAGACGATGCTTTGCACGCAACACGTGCCGCTGTAGAAGAGGGTGTTGTGCCTGGTGGTGGTGTAGCCCTGATCCGTGCGCTGAAAGAAGTTGAAGGTTTGGAAGGCGATAACCACGACCAGACTATCGGCATTCAGCTTGCACTGCGTGCAATGGAGTCTCCGCTTCGTCAAATCGTTTCAAACGCTGGCGGTGAAGCTTCAGTCGTTGTGGCTAAAGTACGCGAAGGTTCGGGTAACTTTGGTTACAATGCTGGCACTGAAGTTTACGGTGACATGATGGAGATGGGTATTATTGACCCAGCCAAGGTAACTCGCTCTGCACTGCAGGCTGCAGCCTCTATTGCAGGTCTGATGATCACAACTGAAGCTATGGTTGCTGAATTCCCAGACAACGGTTCTGCTGCTGGTGGTATGCCAGACATGGGCGGAATGGGCGGTATGATGTAAGCATCACCTCTGCTTCTTTTAAAAAACCCGGCTTTTGCCGGGTTTTTTGTTGGGTCATATCTATGAAACATAGATGCGCTTTGTAAATTGCTCCTATTCTTGCTTCATCCATTGGTCGTACTTAGCCTAAGGTATGGTTGTCTGATTTGAAGTTCATCAGTACCTTGTCGATTCCGATTGTTTCATAACAATAATCTACAACGGAGTTAAACATGACTGATAAAACGAACGGCGTGTCACGTCGTACAGTTCTTAAAGGTACTGCCGCGTCAGCTGCAGCTATCGCTGTTCCAAACTTCTACATTCCATATGCAACTGCTGCTGGTGCGTTCCGTAACGACCCAATGGCAAGTGATACCGTTAAGCTGGGCTTCAACGTCCCGCAAACCGGTGCTTATGCAGATGAGGGTGCTGACGAACTACGTGCATACAAACTGGCTGTAAAGCACCTTAACGGTGAAGGTGACGGCGGTATGATGCAAACCATGAAGCCAATGAACCTGAAAGGTAATGGTATTCTTGGTAAGAAGGTTGAGTATGTGACGGGCGATACGCAGACTAAGTCTGATGCTGCGCGTGCTTCTGCTAAACGTATGATCGAGAAAGATGGCGTCATCATGTTCACCGGCGGTTCCTCGTCTGGTGTAGCAATAGCTGTTCAAGCGCTTGCTGAAGAGATGGGCATTATATTTATGACCGGTCTGACACATGCCAATGATACGACCGGTAAAGATCGTCGTCGTCACGGCTTCCGCCATATGTTTAACTGCCACCAGTCTGCATTGGCGCTTCGCCCAGTGCTCGATAAAGCCTATGGTAAAGATCGTAAAGTGTATCACCTAACGGCTGATTACTCTTGGGGTTGGTCTCAGCAGGATTCTATCGCTAAGGGTATGGCTGAAGAGTCAAATTGGTCGACAGTTGCTAACGTGTTGACGCCGGTCGGTTCAGGTGACTTTTCGCAGTACATTACACCTATTTTGAACTCGGGTGCCGATACATTGGTTCTTAACCATTACGGCGGCGACATGGTTAACTCTTTGACTCAGGCAATGCAGTTTGGTCTCAAAGATAAACAGGTTAATGGCAAAGATTTCCAGATCATTGTTCCTCTATTCTCGCGCTTAATGGCGAAGGGTGCAGGTGACAACATGAAGGGTATCCTTGGTTCGACTAACTGGAACTGGAAGTTGACTGACGAGGGCTCAAAAGCGTTCGTTAAATCTTTCGGTCAAGAGTACGGATTCCCACCATCTCAGGCTGCACACACCTGTTACGTACAGACATTGCTTTACGCTGATGCAGTAGAGCGTGCGGGTACTTTCGATCCGCAACAAGTTATTGTTGCGCTTGAAGATCATGAGTTTGACGGCATGGGTAACGGTGCATCACTGTACCGTAAAGCGGATCACCAGGTTATGAAGAATGCCCTGGTTGTGCGTGGTAACGAAAATCCATCTTCAGACTTCGATCGTCTTGAAGTTGTGGAAGTCGTATCGCGTGAGCGCCTCACCTACGATCCAAATGAAGGTCCATTCGCCGGCGGCGCGCAGTGGTCTTAACCCAAGTGTAAATCCTTTACACCTTGGCACGCGAGGGGCCCCAAGGGGCCCCTCGTTCCTTCTAGTTTTTTTGGAGATTCATAGCTGTGGATGCAATACTCCTCCAGATTTTGAACGGCCTAGATAAGGGTGGTGCTTATGCATTGATTGCCCTCGGTCTAACGCTGATATTCGGTACGCTGGGTGTTGTGAACTTTGCCCATGGTGCACTCTTTATGTTGGGTGCATTTGTTGCAGTTTCGGTTCGCGAAGTACTCACTATTTCAACTAAGGTAAAAGACGAATCAGTCACCTTCTTCGAGGCCTTTAAGGAGGTTCCTTATTTAGAAGTGTGGTTTGGTGATACCGGTAGAATGATCATTGATTGGTCGGTACCTATATCAATTCTCTTTGCCATTCCCATCATGTTGGCTATAGGTTTGGTGATGGAGCGTGGTTTGATACGACACTTCTACCGTCGTCCCCACTCTGACCAGATTCTAGTTACCTTTGGCCTAGCAATCGTTATACAAGAGATCATCAAAGCGGTTTACGGTGCTAACCCGATTCCACAGCCTGCGCCTGAGATGTTTTCGGGCACAGCTAATGTCGGTGCACTCTTCGGTTTAGGTGACAATATTGCTTACCCTAAATGGCGATTAGTCTATCTCGGTTTCTCAATAGCTGTTATTGCAGCCGTCTTCTCATTTTTGCGGTTTACCACTTTCGGTATGGTCGTACGTGCGGGCATGGCGGACAGGCAAACGGTACAGTTGCTAGGTATTAACATTACCAAACGATTCAGCATTGTCTTTGGTTTGGCCGCTGTAGTGGCCGGGCTTGCGGGTTTGATGTACACACCGGTGATATCCCCTAACTATCATATGGGTATGGACTTTTTAGTTCTCTCTTTCGTGGTTGTTGTGGTGGGAGGCATGGGTTCGTTGCCAGGTGCTGTCGCGGCGGGTTTCTTGCTGGGCACTCTTCAATCCTTCGCCTCAATGAATGAAGTGAAGCAGATAATCCCGGGTATCGACCAGGTCATTATCTATCTAGTAGCCATGATAGTACTGCTTGTCCGTCCACGCGGTCTGATGGGTCGCAAAGGTGTGATGGAGGATTAATATGCATATCGAACGTTTTACACCAAAATCTGATTTAATGATGGTACTGATATTTTCAGCTGTCATTCTGCTGATGCCAATCTGGCTTGAACCTTTCGGTGCCGCTTACCCGGACTTAATGCAGCGCTTTGCTATATTCGGTCTGTTTGCTATCGGCTTTAACATCCTGTTCGGTCAGACAGGCTATCTCTCATTTGGTCATGCGGCCTTCATAGGGGTGGGCTCTTACGCAACCGTTTGGATTTTCAAGCTTTACACCATGAATATCGTTCCTGCGATGATTGCAGGTGTCATTATGTCGGGTGTTTTTGCTTTGGTTGTTGGTTACATTTGCCTTCGTCGAACCGGTATCTACTTCTCGATACTGACACTGGCGCTTGCGCAGATGAGTTACAACCTGGCTTATTCGGTACTGACGCCCATCACCATGGGTGAGACGGGTCTTCAGGTCGAAGCGGCTGATCCTCGGGTTTGGGAAGCACCGCTAGCGGCGGGTGAAGTGCCACGTACACATCTATTTGGTCTTGAAATGACAGATTTAGGTGGGCTCGCTGGCTTTTACATCTGTGCTGCGTTCTTGATCTTAGGTTTTTATGTTGCATTGCGTATTACGCGCTCACCTTTTGGCTCGATGCTAAGGGGTTTGAAAACTAACCAAAATCGTATGGCCTACACCGGTCTGAATACACGTCCTTACGCACTAGCCGCCTTCGTTATATCAGGCATGTATGCTGGTTTAGCAGGCAGTTTAATGGCTGCGATGGACCCATTAGCGGGTGCAGAGCGCATGCAGTGGACGGCATCAGGAGAGGTCGTGCTAATGACCATTCTTGGTGGTGTTGGCACGCTTGTCGGGCCGGTTATCGGTGCTGCCGCCATTAAATACTTCGAGAATATCTTCTCGGCTATCGATGGTGCTGTTCTGACTGGCTGGTTAGATTTTCTGCCTGACTTCCTGCTAGATTTGATTGTACCTGTACTTTCATTGTTTGTAGGCAAGGGGTGGCACTTAACACTTGGATTAGTGTTTATGCTCGTCGTAATCTTTTTGCCGGGTGGCATTATGGAAGGTTACCGTCGTATTCGTGATCGCTTCAGCAATGCTGATGCGGGTAATAAGTAATTCAAGCTAACAGGATATTGATATGTCAGTTCTAGAAATTTCTGGCGTAAACAAAACATTCGGTGGCTTGAAGGCACTGGATGACGTCAACCTCAAAATTGAAGAGAAAACAGTACATGCAGTTATAGGCCCAAATGGTGCGGGTAAGTCTACGCTCCTGAATGCCGTAATTGGAAAATTGATACCCGATAATGGCAGTATCATGTTCATGAATCAGAATATGATTGGCCTAAAACCGCATCAGATTAATCAGCTTGGTATCTCACGTGTATTCCAAACACCGGAGATATTTACCGAACTGTCTCTGCTGGAAAATATGATGATTCCTCTGTTGGCGCATCGCGATGGTCAGTTCAAGCTCAGTGCCTGGAAGCGAAGCGATCAGGACTCTGAAATTCAGGATAAAGCGGCTCATTTTCTTGAAGATGTGAATATGCTGGAGAAAGCTCATCTGCATGCTGGCAGCATGAGCCGCGGTGACAAGCGTCGTTTAGAACTTGCGATGTGTTTGTCACAGAATCCAAAGCTATTGTTATTGGATGAGCCTACCGCTGGTATGGCGCGTGCAGACACCAACAACACCATTGATCTTCTGTTGAAGATAAAATCACGTGGTATGACCAAGGTCATCATTGAGCACGATATGCACGTTGTCTTCTCGTTGGCAGATAAAGTGAGTGTTATGGCGCAAGGACATGTGATCGTTGAAGGGTCACCGGATGAGATTAAAGGTGACCCACGGGTCCGTGAGGCTTACCTTGGAGGTGCGGAAGTATGAGCAATTCAACAGCAACAACTGATAGTGTCAAACGTTCAAATTTGGGTACGCCAGTTGCTTACTGCTCGGTTCATGATATTCATTCATATTATGGCGAGTCTTATATTGTTCAAGGCATCTCCTTTAACATCCACGAGGGCGAGATACTGGCGCTACTCGGTCGAAATGGAGCCGGGAAAACATCGACACTTAGATCTATCGCTCGTTGTGATGATCCAGAGTTAAAGTCGGGTGAAATTTGGCTCGATCACCAGCCTTTGCATAATATGACTGCCTACGAGGCGTCACAGGGTGGTGTTGGCTTGGTGCAAGAGGATCGAGCGATCATTCAGGGTCTTACCGTTGAAGAGAACCTTCAATTAGCTCAGATTGCGCCCCCAATCGGTTGGAGTATCGAACGTATTTATGAGCTTTTCCCACGTTTAGGTGAGCGTCGGCACCAAGAGGGAACGACACTCTCTGGTGGTGAGCAACAGATGCTGGCAATTGGCAGAGCTCTGGCCCGTGATGTTAAATTGCTCTTACTCGATGAGCCGTATGAGGGTTTGGCACCTGTAATTGTTCAAGAGATCGAGAAAACGCTTAGAGAGATTAAAGCCTTAGGTATTACAACGATCATAGTTGAACAAAACGCGATTGCTGCCCTGAAGCTTGCAGACCGTGCAGTTATCTTGGATACGGGTACGGTGGTGTTTGATGGTACCGCGAAAGAGGTACTCGAGAACGAGCAGCTACGTCACGACTATCTTGCGATCTAAACGAAATAATACAAAATGCTTGGGTTTTTGCGTTCCTGATCGAAAAATTTTCAAGCGATAGTCCAATATGCACCCGAACTATGTTCGGGTGCTCTTTTTCATACCGTCTAAAACTGCTAATGTTAGCGTCTAATGTCTATCTATTCGGTAAATTACCTGCATGTCTGAACGACGCGAGCCCGGTTTTAATCTGGACCCGATCCAAGATTCTGTTCCAACGCTAGAAACCCCTGTTAGTCGTCCGTCTGCGGCCTCACACCCTGTAGCACCAACTCAAGCTAAGTCGAGTTCAGTGGCTACGGTTTTGCTCTCTTTACTTGTGTTTATCTCCCTTGGTGCAGCCGTAGCGCTAGGCCTTTGGGGTACGCAATTAAAGCAGCAGATGGCTGAGCAGCAGATATTGATTGAACAGATGAACCTTTGGCTCGAAAGTACTGATGCGACGTTAACACAAACATCTACAACGGCATCTCGCTCGGGTGAGACACTCATGGGTAGGGTCGAAGATATTGGCACGCGCTTGGATGAACGCGTAAACCATTTTGACTCTGAAATTGCCAAGCTATGGACCATTGCCTACCAGCGTAACAAGCCTCAGTTAGAAGAGCAGGGCAAGACCCTAGCAGCACAAGCTGAGACCCTAGCCGCTCAGGATACCAAGCTAGCAGAGGCTCTAGCCTCTCTATCTGTTTTACGTACGGAAATTGAATCACAAGTCAAACAGCTAGCGACCCTTAGCGCCGAGCAGGCAGACGTGAAGCGCCAAGCAAGCCTAAGCGATGAACGCATTAAGAGTCAGTCGGCGCGCACTGACGCACTGGCATCCAGTATAGATAAGCTTGATGCTTCAATCGCGACTGTGGAGGGTCAGGCTTTACAAATTGGCAGTGATATGGAGTTTCAATTTTCAGTTGAGCGTGACGAGCGTGCTAAATTGACCGCTGATCTTAATCGTAAGCTTGAACAGCAATCACAGTCACAGAGTGTGGCGACCGATTTAGAGCGAAGACTACGTACCATTGAAGATCGATTAAAAGCGATAGATGCATCGAGAACGGCTCTGAATACCGAGTTGTTAAAAGTTCAAGGTCAGGTCAATGGCTTAATGCTAGACCGTTCAAGTCGATGAGCTATCCTTTGGTTAGTAAACGATGATGGGTATTTACAATACTATGGTTTCAGTTTCAAAGAGAGCAGGAGATAGGCCCAGTAGATGAATGTTCGGGCTTTCTTTGCACTTAGGATACCTGAAAGAATCACCCGCAAACTGGCTGATTATGCAGATGAACTGTGTCACTTTGATCGCGGTCTAGAAGCACATTGGGTTGATTCATCCTCTTATCACCTAACACTCTGTTTTCTAGGTGAAGTGAGTCTGGAGCAGGTAGAGCAACTTGAGTTGCGTACACGCGAGGCTCTTGAAGCTAGACGTTTTTCGTTGCGGCTCGATCACATCGGTTACTATGCGGTGAATCCAAGTCTCTCTGTTGTTGCTGCTATGACATCAGAACAGCAAGAGTTGACAGCGCTGCATAGCTCGCTGGTAGAGTTAGCGATTCAGTCGGGGCTGGTGTACGACGAGGCAAATTTTTTACCACACGTTACATTGGCGCGCCTGCCTGCTGATAATCAATTCGCCTTAGATAATGATCAACTCGCTAACTTAGATCTTACATTTGCGGCCGATGCAGTCGTGTTGATGCAAAGCCGTCTTGGCGAGAATGGATCTATCTATACACCTCTTTTTGAAGTCGAACTCCCAGCCATTGCTGCTAATTAAATTTTCAAGAGTCCCATGAAGAAACCAGAGCTTTTGTCGCCAGCTGGAACGCTGCGAAACATGAAATATGCCTTCGCTTACGGTGCTGATGCTGTCTATGCCGGTCAGCCACGTTATAGTTTACGGGTGCGTAATAATGATTTTACCCAGGACAACCTTGCAGAAGGTATCGCGACAGCTCATAAGTTAAATAAAAAATTCTTTGTGGCAAGTAATATTCTGCCGCACAATTCAAAGTTAACAACCTACATGCGGGATCTTGAACCGGTCATTGAGCTAGGCCCTGACGCGATGATTATGTCGGATCCAGGACTCATTATGATGGTAAAGGATCGGTATCCTGACCTTCCCATTCATCTTTCAGTTCAAGCGAATACGATGAATTGGGCAACGGTAAAATTTTGGGAGCGCTGGGGTATAGAGCGCGTTATTTTATCGCGTGAACTCTCTCTTGATGAAGTTGAAGAGATTCGTCAGCGCTGTCCGGATATGGAGCTTGAGGTCTTCGTTCATGGCTCGCTTTGCATAGCTTACTCCGGTCGTTGCCTGTTGTCGGGGTATATGAATCACCGTGATCCTAATCAGGGGACCTGTACCAACGCCTGTCGTTGGAAGTATGAGGCCCATGAAGCGAAAGAGACAGACAATGGTGATGTGGCGCCTGTTCAAGCCTTTGACCCATTGATCGACCACTCAACTGACTCGCAGCCGGCATTAGGCGAGGGTAAGCCCAGTGATAAGATTTTTTTGTTACAGGAGGCGACTCGACCCGGTGAGTACATGCCAGCTTATGAGGATGAGCACGGCACCTATATTATGAATTCCAAGGATCTTCGAGCAATTCAGCATGTGCACCGATTAACTGCCATGGGTGTTGATTCGTTAAAGATAGAGGGTCGTACAAAGTCACACTATTATGTTGCACGTACAGCCCAGGCTTACCGTCAGACGATTGATGATGCGGCTGTTGGAAGACCCTTTGACCGTGGTTTGATGGATGTCCTTGAGAACCTTGCCAATCGAGGTTACACCGAGGGCTTCTATCGTCGTCACGTACACGACGAGTATCAAAACTATGAGAATGGTAACTCCGTTGGTGTACATCAGCAGTTTGTCGGTGAAGTGGTCGAACACGATGCATCTGCAGGTAAGCTGGTTATAGACGTCAAGAACCGCTTCGAGATTGGTGATACCTTGGAGTTAATGACACCTAAGGGAAACCGCCGTTTCAAACTGGCAGAGCTTTACAATAAGAAGGGTGCGGCCGTTGATGCGGCACCCGGCTCAGGCCATCGTGTTACCCTACCGCTTGATTTCGATACCGATCTGCAACACGCACTTTTAATGCGCGATCTTCCTAATTCACCTAGGCATATAACCTGAGCTCAATAGCTTGAGACTGTCTTGTCTTTCCTATTAGGCTTTAGGTAACGAGTCGTATTAGCGCATGTGTCGCACAGCATAGTTGTAGAGTCATCAATCGAGTGATAACTGATATACACAGATGTTTACGGCACTAGCGAGATTAAGCGAATCAATGGTTCCACTTCCTCGAATGGTGAAAGCTTGTGCGTTTGAGGAGGATAACGCCTGTTGCGGAACCCCTCGCGCTTCATTACCGAATAGGTAGCAATCATACTCTGCGAAACGGGGGTGATTAACCGGCTCGCCGATCAAGTCTAGGTATGCGAAGGATTTAAAGCGCTGCTCTAAACTGTTCAATTCTACATCAAGCTCTAATGGGACGTGGAAAATAGCGCCCATACTGGCTCTTACGACCTTAGGGTTGTAAGGGTCCACGCTATTTGGACTGAGTAGAAGTCTGAAGTTTCCAAACCAGGCTAGGCTTCTTAAAATGGTGCCAAGATTACCTGGGTCTTGAATTTCGTGCAGATAGATAGATCTCTCATTAAGGTTGCTTTGGGATTTTGTTTGGCCTGCTATAGATGATGAGGGTAAGGGTACACTGGCAATGATTCCTTGGGGCGTTTTGGTATCGCTAAGCGCACTCATCTGCTGTTGAGTGACATTTACGCGTTCAAAGTTATTATCTAGCGTTGACGCAAATGCTTGGTACTCATCGGTTAGATAAAGCGTGATTTTGCCGCCAGATTTTGGTTGGCCGGACATCGCTTTGTTTAACTCAAGAATTAGATGTTCGCCTTCAACTAGATACTGGCCCAGCTGTGAGCGGTGCTTTTTTTGATGTAATTTCTTAACATCACTGAGCTTCATCTAGGCATCCCTTTTAGTCATATAGTGCGCTCACTAGGTTCTTTTTTCTGTTTTGAATCCTAGCACTTTAACCTGTCAAAATCAGGCGTCTAATTTGCAAATCTAATCTGCACGCCTACAATAAGTCTCCTTTAAATTTAGCAGTGCAGTCGTACCTATGGCCCGATCAAAAACCAGCAAGAAGTGGTTAGACGAACACGTCAACGATCCCTATGTAAAAAAAGCTCAGGTCGATGGTTATCGCTCGCGTGCAAGTTACAAACTGATTGAGTTGAATGAAAAAGATAAGCTATTTCGACCGGGCAGTGTTGTGCTGGATTTGGGTTCAGCCCCTGGGGGCTGGTCTCAAATTGTGGCTCCCCTTGTGGCGAACAAAGGTGAAACAGGTCGAGTCATCGCATCTGATATTCTTGCGATGGACAGCATTGACGGTGTCGATTTTATTCAGGGCGATTTCACTGAAGAGGCGGTCTATAACGAGATTCTTCACAGTTTAAATGGCGAAAAGGCTGATGTCGTGGTCTCGGATATGGCGCCTAACTTAAGCGGCGTCAATTCAACCGATCAGTACTCATCAATGTATTTAGTTGAGCTAGCCCTGGATATGGCACGTCATGTTTTAAAGCCGGGAGGAAGTTTTGTTGCTAAGGTTTTTCAAGGGGTTGGCTACGATGATTATCTTAGAGATGTCAGAAGCGCCTTTGACAAAGTGGTCATTCGCAAACCGGCTGCATCGCGTCCTCGCTCACGAGAGGTCTACCTAGTGGGTAAAGGATTCAAGGGCGATTGAAATCCGTCAAGCGAGTGTTAGCGTTCAAGCAGTGCCAGTTTGTTAGGCACTCCGTTCCATTCATCCGCATCCGTTGGGGCGGGTTTTAGTTCGGTAATATTGGGCCACTCTTTACAGAGTTCTGCATTCAGCTCCAGAAATACTGTTTGATCTGCTGGCAGCTCAATATCTTGAACAATTGCATCGGCGGGGCATTCAGGAACGCAGAGCTCGCAATCAATGCAGATCTCGGGATCAATCGCAAGGAAGTTAGGCCCTTCAAAAAACGCATCTACAGGACAGACAGCAACACAGTCTGTGTACTTGCATTTTATGCAATTATCAGTAACAACAAAGGTCATAATGTCGACAAAATGCTTGATTTAGATTAGCTAATTTTAAAGTCGCTAGGTTAAAACACAAGTGGCTTTGTAAGGTTTATCAAGCAAAAGGGCTGCGCCTCACA
>Ga0209771_1001066_pt1 | contig 17985 bp, 14 predicted proteins | sample SaaInl59LU_5_DNA_FD_184639 | JGI IMG/M metagenome (GOLD analysis project Ga0209771, IMG submission 184639) | Marine microbial communities from expanding oxygen minimum zones in the Saanich Inlet - ESP_59LU_5_DNA (SPAdes) (version 2) | ecosystem: Environmental > Aquatic > Marine > Intertidal zone... | reverse complement strand
TCGCGTTTATTAAAAATTTTGGACTAAAAGAAGGTGCTATTGCAAGTTCTGTTGGCCACGATTCTCATAATATAATTGCTGTGGGGGTTTCTGACGAAGCAATTTGTAAAGCTGTTAATTTAATCATTAAAAATAGAGGAGGCGTTTGTGCTGTAAATAACACAGAAGAAAAAATAGTTTCTTTACCAGTAGCAGGAATTATGAGCGATAAATCTGCTGAAGAAATTGGAAAATCGTATGCTCAACTAGATAAAATAGCAAAACAAATGGGCAGCCAATTAAAAGCACCTTATATGAGTTTATCTTTTATGGCTTTGTTGGTTATTCCGTCTTTAAAGTTGTCTGATAAAGGATTGTTTGATGGTACTACTTTTACATTTACTTCTTTAGAAATTGAGTAGTTTCAAAGTTTCAAAGTTGCAAAGTTGTATAATTTTGATTTTGTGTGTTATTTAGACCTTATAAAGAAAATTCATTTAGAAATTACAATTTGTAAATTCAATAAAACCAAAGTTAGCAAACAAGTTTAGCCACGATTGAAATGGCATCCTTTTTTTGTTTTTCACAAAAAAAGATATAATGGAAAGCGTGAAATAGCTTCTAATAATAGTCTGAATTAAATTGTTACTTTTGCCAAATATCAATCAACATAAAAAATGAGTTTACAACAAGATTTAGAAAATAGAAGTAGTCATAAATGCGAATTGTGTGCGGCTACCAATAATTTAAGTATTTACGAGGTAAAACCAACTTCTACAGGTGGTGTAGATGGTAGTTTGTTAGCTTGCGAAACTTGTGTAGACCAAATAGAAAATCCAGAAAATACAGATGCTAATCATTGGCGTTGTTTAAACGATTCTATGTGGAGCGAGTTTAGAGCTGTAAAAGTAGTGGCTTGGAGAATGTTGCACAGATTGAAAAAAGAAGGTTGGCCACAAGATTTGTTAGACATGATGTATTTAGAAGACGAGGATATTCGTTTTGCAAAAGAATCTGGAGACCATTTAGATGAAAGCGAAAAAATAATTCATAGAGATGCCAATGGTGCCATTTTACAGGCAGGAGATTCTGTGGTTTTAATAAAAGATTTAAAAGTAAAAGGCTCTAGTATGGTTGCCAAACAAGGTACAGCAGTTCGTAGAATTTCTTTAGATCATGAAAATGCCAAATATATTGAAGGTAAAGTTGGACCTACACAAATAGTTATTATTACAGATTATGTGAAAAAAATGGCAGAAAAAGAGTAGAATGTCATTTCGATTGCAGTCCATACGTTGGGCGTTCCCTTTCAGGTCGCGCTTTCCATTATATCTTTTTAGTCTTGTTCTCGATATAAATTTATTCGTTCCTCATAAATTTACTCGAACTTACAACTAAAAAGGATGCCATTTCAATCGCTAACGCACCTACTTACCAGCTTTTTGCTTTAGAGCACTTTTTGCTGCTTTTAATAACTGTTTTTTATGGTCTATTTCCTGTTTTTTCCAAGTTTTTACAGCAGTTTCTTGATCTTTTAATTTAAAATCATACTCGCCTTTTGGGGCAACTAGTTTTGCAAAAATTGGCGATATTTCTATAGCTAAAAACAACAAGAAAATAAAGAAAGAAGGTAAGTGTAGAATTAAAATTAACTTCAATTTTTAAGTATATTTGTATTAAATCGTCAGTAATATCACCAAATAATGAAAAGAATACTTTTTTTATTAGCATCTATAATTTTATTATCATCTTGTGTAACTAAGAAGTTTAAACCAAAGTGGTTAGAAAAAAAAGCACCAGAAACCTTTAAAGCACGCTTTGAAACGACACAAGGTAATTTTGATATTGAAGCTGTTAGAGAATGGTCTCCAAATGGTGTAGATAGGTTGTATCAATTGATAAAATACAACTATTATCAAGATGTTTCTATTTTTAGAGTGGTACCCAATTTTGTAGCGCAATTTGGTATTCATAACGATTCTTTAATCAATAAAAGTTGGCAAAAAGGTATTGAAGACGAACCTGTAATCAGAAAAAACGATGCTATGACTTTGGCTTTTGCCAGAGGAGGCGTAAAAACAAGATCCAATCAAATATTTATTAATTTAAAAGACAATCCACGGTTAGATAAGTTGGCGTATTCTGGTGTTACAGGTTTTCCTGTTGTTGCAAAAGTAATTGCAGGTCAAGAAAATGTCTTAAAATTTTACGATGGTTATGGAGATCGATTGGGTAGGCAACAAGGTAAAATTATTAAGCTTGGAAACAAGTTTCTGAAAGAAAATTACCCAAAAGTAGATTATATTTTAAAAGCTTATTTTATTAAATAAACTTTTGATTTTCTTTTTCTCTTGTAAAAAAATCATCAAAGAATTATTTAATTATCGAAAATAATATCAATCCAAAAGAAGCTTGTTCCATTTTAACCTAGATTTTATTTACTTTTCTCTAACATCAATTTTTACATTTACTCCATAATTATTATTAGAGATATTTATTTTTGGTGATGCAATTCTGTAAAATAATTATAAAAATAGGGAATTGTTTCTATGCCTTTTAAGTAGTTCCAAACACCAAAATGTTCGTTTGGTGAATGAATCGCATCTGAATTTAACCCAAATCCCATTAAAATAGTTTTGCTTTTTAATTCTTGTTCAAAAAGTGCAACAATAGGTATGCTTCCTCCGCTTCTTTGTGGAATTGGAGTTTTACCAAAAGTAGTTTCATATGCTTTACTTGCTGCCTGATATCCAATATTGTCAATAGGGGTAACATAACCCTGTCCTCCATGATGAGGTTTTACTTCTACTCTTACTGCTTTTGGAGCAATGCTTTCAAAGTGGTTTTTAAAAAGTTCTGTTATTTCTCTCCAATCTTGATTGGGAACCAAGCGCATGGAAATTTTTGCATATGCTTTGCTGGCAATTACGGTTTTAGCCCCTTCACCAGTATAACCTCCCCAAATACCATTTACATCTAGTGTAGGTCTAATAGAGTTTCTTTCATTGGTAGTATATCCTTTTTCGCCATAAATTTCACCAATATTTATTGATTTTTTATAGTCTTCTTTAGAAAAGGGTGCTTTTGCCATTTCAGCTCTTTCCTCTAAAGATAACTCTTCTACATTATCATAAAAACCAGGAATCGTAATATGATTATTTTCGTCATGTAAAGAAGCAATCATTTTGGTTAAAATGTTGATTGGGTTTGCTACAGTACCACCATACAAACCAGAATGTAAATCTCTATTTGGTCCTGTAACTGCTACTTCAACATAACTCAAACCACGTAAACCGGTTGTTATTGAAGGTATGTTATTGGCAATCATCCCTGTATCAGAAATAAGTATTACATCATTGGCTAATTTTTCTTTATTTCTAGGAACAAACCAAGACAAGCTTTCAGAACCTACTTCTTCTTCACCTTCAATCATAAATTTTACGTTGCAAGGTAAATTGCCAGTAGATGTCATGTATTCTAAGGCCTTTACATGCATGTACATTTGGCCTTTATCATCACAAGAACCCCGTGCAAAAATTGCGCCTTCTGGGTGTATTTCTGTTTTTTTTATTACAGGGTCAAATGGTGGTGAGTGCCATAAATCTATAGGATCTGCAGGTTGTACATCATAATGCCCATAAATTAAAACTGTAGGTAAATTTGTGTCAATAATTTTCTCTCCATAAATGATCGGATAACCTGGTGTTTTACAAAGTTCAACCTTATCACAGCCTGCTTTTTTTAAACTTTTTAAAACAAAATCTGCCGTGTTTAAAACATCTTTTTTAAAGGCTTTATCTGCACTTACTGATGGGATTTTTAAAAGTTCAATGAGTTCGTTTAAAAAGCGTTCTTTATTGTTTTCTATATAAGATTTTATTGTATTCATGTAAAGATTTTAATTTCTTTCTCAAAAATAGAAAAATTTATTACAACAAGTTTGTAGTTTCTAAGTATTGTTTATATTTGCAACCCGAATACTTCGGGAAAGTTGCAGGCGTGGTGGAATTGGTAGACACGCTAGACTTAGGATCTAGTGCCGCGAGGTGTGAGAGTTCGAGTCTCTCCGCCTGTACAAAATTAATAGTCGAAGTGTTTAACTTCGACTATTTTTATTTTAAATCTTATCTTATGAAATTATATCCTATAAAATTTTTGCCAGTGTTTAGTTATAGATTATGGGGTGGTGAAAAACTTAAAACGGTTTTAAAGAAAGATTATTCTGAAACTAATATTGGAGAGTCTTGGGAAATTTCTGATACAAAAGATAGTGAAACGCTAGTTAAAGATGGTTTTTTAAAAGGAAAAACATTAAATTATTTAATAGAAGAATTTAAAGGTGAATTTTTAGGGACTAAAGTTTTTAATCAATTTGGGGTGAATTTTCCGTTATTAATAAAGTTTATTGATGCAAAAAAGCCTCTTTCTGTTCAGGTACATCCTAGTAACGAAATCGCTAAAGAGCGCCACGATTCATTTGGAAAAAATGAGATGTGGTACGTAATGGAAGCTGATAAAGATGCTGAGTTAATTGTTGGTTTTGATGAGAAATTTGATAAAGAAAACCTTGATACTTTAGTGTCTGACGGATCTATTTTAGAAAAAATGCATCATGAAAAAGTTGCAGAAGGAGATACTTTTTACATTCCAACAGGAAGAGTACATGCAATTGGTGCTGGTGTGTTGTTGGCAGAAATTCAGCAAACCTCAGATATTACTTATAGGATTTTTGATTACAATAGGGTAGATGCCAGAACTGGTAAATTGAGAGATTTGCACAACGATTTAGCCAAAGATGTTATCGATTTTGAACCTCAAAAAGAATACAAAACTTCGTATAATAGGAAAAAGAATTTTTCTAACAAGTTAGTGCATTCTCCATATTTTACCTCTAATATCTTGTTTATAGAAGGTAGTATAAAAAAAGATTATACTGATTTAGATTCTTTTGTAATTTTTATTTGTGTTGATGGAGATTTAGCATTGATTTCTAACCACAAAACGTATCCACTTAAAAAAGGTGAAACGATTTTATTACCAGCAGCTGTAAATACTGTGGAGTTAATTTCGAAAACTAAAAAAAGTAAGCTAATAGAGGTTTATATCTAACTTTTTAATTCGATTATTTTAAAATTTTCAGCTCTTTCAGCAGAGGCAAACATTTCTTTAGTTTCTTCTGGAGGTGTTGTTAATTTTCTTTGGGTTAAATCTATCCAAGCACCATAAACTTTTATGATGGCAGATAGTTTTCCTGCTTCATTAAAAACTTCATGAACAATTTTCCAACGTTCGTTGTTTTTAGACAAACCTTCTAATTTTAAATTAACGGTTATATTTTCTCCTAGATGGATTTCTTTTTTGAAAGAAGTTTCTTCTGTAAATAAAATGGGGCCTAAGTTATATTTGGTAAACTTTTGAATTGAGAAATTATATTTTGCAAAATAACGCACTCTAACTTCAGCAGCATAATCATTATAGGCTGTATGACGCATGTGTCTGTTTGGATCAAAATCAGACCATTTTGTGGCAAAAGTAACTTGAAAGCTCATATTTTATTAGGGTTTAAAAAAATCCGATAAATTTTTTATTTATCAGATTTATATACTTGTTAAGTATTTAGTTTTTAACTATTTCTAATTTAGTTTTTAACTTTAAATCTTTTAAAACATTTAAAGCCTCTGCAACATAAATATCTTTAGATAAATTTTTGTGCCAAATATTTCTTTTATCAGCTAAAATACTGTCTTTTTTTAATAATGGTAATTCGTATTTTGGCGAGTTAAAAGTAAGGTTAGATTTGTGTTTAAACGCATCTGAATATTTTTTTGCAACTCGTTCTTGCTCTTTACTTTCTTTTGCAAAATCTTTATAATTTAAAGAATAAGAAGTATCTTCTTGATTTTCTTTTAACCATTTTGCATACTCGTTTATAAGCTTAAATTTTGTATTGTTACCAATTCTAGTTTTACTTTTGTCAACTACTTCAGAGAAATTTTCATAAGAGTTGGTTTGTGTATATTTTGCTTGTGGAACTTTGTCCCAAACTAAAGCACCATCTAGATCTCTTTCTCCAAACTTCATGTAACTATACCTGTCTGGCATTGCAATATCAGAGTACACACCTTCAATTTGTGTAGAACCACCGTTAACTCTATAAAATTTCTGAATTGTCATTTTTATAGCACCTAAATCTTTTTCGTATTTAGGATAAAAATTATTTATTGGGATAACACTTTGTACAGTTCCTTTTCCATAGGTTTGATTGCCTCCTATTATTACAGCACGACCATAATCTTGCATGGCTGCAGCAAAAATTTCTGATGCAGATGCAGAAAGTTCATTTACCAATACAACAACAGAGCCATCCCATTGCATTTTTGGATCTACATCACTTTTAACAATTGGATCTTGGCCTCTATATTTTACCTGTACAACTGGGCCTTGCTTAATAAATAAACCAGCAATTTGTATTGCTGTCTGTAAAGAACCACCACCATTATTTCTTAAATCGATTAATAAACCAGCTATGTTTTCACTTTTTAAACGTGCAATTTCTTTTTCCATGTCTTTTGCAGAGTCTCTTGCATCTCTATCGGAAAAATCTATATAAAATCTAGGCAAATCTATTAAACCATATTTTTTGCCATCTTTTTCTACAATACTAGATTTTACAAATGTTTCTTCTAACTCTACAACATCTCTTATAATAGAAATTATTTTTGTAGAACCATCTAATTTTTTCTTTACAGTTAGTCTAACTTCTGTACCTTTTTTACCTTTAATAAATTTAATGGCATCATCTAAACGCATGCCTACAATATCTAATGGATCTTTATCACCTTGCGCCACTTCTAAAATAATATCTCCAGCTTCAAGTTCACCTTGTTTCCAAGCTGGTCCACCAGAAACTAATTCTACTATTTCTGTATAAATACCTTGTCTAGATAAACGTGCTCCAATACCTTCTAATTTACCAGACATATCTTGGTCAAAGCGTTCTTTAATTCTTGGTGCCATATACGTTGTATGAGGATCAAAAGCACTTACTACACTGTTTAAAAAAACAGAAAACCAATCTTCGTGTTCTAGTTCGTCTATTCTTAAATACAATTCATTCATGTTTTTTAAAACTTCTTTTCTAGCTTCTTTTTCTAAAGTTTTAAAAGATTTTTTCTTGTATTTTTTGTCTTTTTTAAGTTTTTCTTCTTGTTTTTCTAATTCACTTTGAATTCTGCTTAACGTGTTTAATTTTAGTTGTTTACGCCAGTAGTCTACTAGTTTATTTTCGTTTTTAGCAAAAGGGACCTTATCATAATCTATATCAATAGTTTCTTTTTTATTAAAATTAAAAGGTTGTTTTAAGATTTCACCATAATAGGATTTTGCGTTTGCAGTTTTTTCTAAAAAACGATTGTAAACTAAATTATAAAAAGAAACATCATCTTTTAATAGTTGGTTGTCTATTTCATATTTATATTTAGAGAATTCTTTTAAATCATCTTGCGTAAAGTAACGTTTACTTGGGTCTAAACCCTCTATAAAGCTTTTATACACTTTTTCAGAAAAATCATCATTCATATCCTTTACAACAAAATGTCCTCTTGTTAATATATTTTTTAAAACATACACTAAAATTTTATCCTTTTCAGGATCTGATTTTAGGTTGGTTTCTGCTTGTAAAGTTAGATTGTTAAATAACAACAAAAAAGCTATTAATAGTAGGCTGTTTTTTTGTAGATTGTTCATATATGTTATATAGAGATTATGGTAATTTAGATGCCTTTTAATTTTTATGTTACTAAAATAATGCCAAAATATTTAAAAAAAAAGAATCTAGTTATTTTTATATTTTTTTTGGATTAATTAATTATAACTCTAACAATAATACGTAAAAAAGCATAAGTTTATTCTTTACAAATTGTTAAAAAGAAAATGAATTAAATAAATTACTTTTGTGTATTAGAAATAGGTGTCAATTTTCTAGGCTAGTTAAATATTAAATAAATTTTTATGCAAGAAAAACCTTTAATTTTAGTAACCAATGATGATGGAATTACAGCTCCAGGAATAAGGGCTTTAATTAAAATTATGAATAAAATTGGTGATGTTGTTGTGGTAGCGCCTGATAGTCCACAAAGTGGCATGGGACATGCTATTACAGTAGATAATGTGTTAACTTGTAACCCTATAACGATAGATAATGGCCCACAATTAGAGTATACCTGTTCTGGTACACCTGCAGATTGTGTTAAAATGGCGGTTAGCGAAATTTTAAACAGAAGGCCAGATTTATGTGTTTCAGGTATAAATCATGGTGCAAACTCATCTATTAATGTTATTTATTCTGGAACCATGAGTGCAGCTATAGAAGCTGGTATAGAAGGGATTCCTGCAATTGGTTTTTCATTATTAGATTTTAAATGGCATGCAGATTTTAAACCTTCAGAAGAATATGTGAAAAATATTACTTTAAATGCGCTGTTAAATGGCATTCCAGAAGGGGTAGTTTTAAATGTAAATATACCTAATTTAAAGAAAGAAGAAATTAAAGGTATAAAAGTTTGCAGACAAGCAAATGGCTATTGGAAAGAAGATTTTGATAAACGTAAAAATCCTTTTGGAAAAGAATATTATTGGCTTTCTGGAGCTTTTGTAAGTAAAGATAAAGGACAAGATACAGATGTATATGCTTTAGAAAATGGCTATGTTTCTTTAGTGCCAGTAAAGTTTGATATGACGGCTCATCACATGATACAAAAATTAAATTCTTGGGAACTGTAAAAAAAGATATCTTAATCGGTTTTTTAGTAGCCATTTTGGCCACTTTTGGAGGGATTTTTTTGTATTTAGAGTATTTTTCTAAATTTAGTTTTCAAGATACATTAATAATGATTGAAGAAAGAAACTTGTATGGGAAAGTATTATCATTAGCAGCTATTCCTAACTTATTTGTGTTTTTTATTTTTATTAAAAAGAAACAAGACGCAAGAGCAAAAGGAGTACTTTTAGCAACTATAACGATTGCTCTATTAACCTTAATTTTAAAGTTTTTTTAAAATGAAATATTACATAATTGCTGGTGAAGCTTCTGGAGATTTGCATGGTTCTAATTTAATGAAAGAATTGTATAAAAATGACAAAGATGCAAACATCCACTTTTGGGGTGGAGATCTTATGCAGTCAGTTGGAGGTACTTTAGTTAGTCATTATAAAGAAAGAGCTTTTATGGGTTTTTTTGAGGTGATTACCAACCTCTTAAAAATTGTAGGATTCATAAAACTTTGTAAAAAAGACATATTAAAATTTAATCCTGATGTAATTATTTTTATAGACAATTCTGGTTTTAATTTGCGTATTGCTAAATGGGCAAAAGAAAACAGATTTAAAACAAATTATTACATTTCTCCTCAAGTTTGGGCAAGTAGAGCAAGCAGGGTTAAAGACATTAAAAGAGATATAGACCAATTATTTGTAATATTACCTTTCGAAAAAGATTTTTATAACAAATACAATTATGAGGTTTCTTTTGTTGGGCATCCTTTAATTGATGCAATTGCAGGTAGAAAACAAGTTTCTTTAACGAAGTTTAGAGAAGAACATCAATTAGGAGAAAAGCCAATAATTGCACTTTTACCTGGTAGTAGAAAACAAGAAATTACCAAAATGCTTTCTGTAATGGTTTCTTTAGTAGATGATTTTTCGGATTATCAATTTGTAATTGCTGGTGCTCCAAGTCAAGATTTTTCTTTTTATAAACATATTATTGGTTCAAAAGAAATAGCTTTTATCAATAATAAAACTTATGATTTATTGAGTGTTTCTTATGCAGCATTAGTAGCCTCTGGAACAGCTACATTAGAAACAGCCTTGTTTAAAGTGCCTCAAGTTGTTTGTTATAAAGGTGGCTATATATCTTACCAAATTGCAAAAAGAATTATTACTTTAAAATTTATTTCTTTGGTAAACTTAATAATGGATAAAGAGGTGGTAAAAGAATTAATTCAGAATGATTTTAACAAGCAAAATTTAAAAAAGGAATTATCTAAAATTTTAAAGCCAGAAAATAGAGAACAATTATTTTTAAACTATTTTGAATTAGAGAAAAAACTAGGAGGTAAAGGTGCTTCTAAAAAAGTGGCTAAACAAATTGTAAATGCTTTAAAAGAAATCTCTTAAAATAAAAAGAGTTCGCTATCGATTTGGTGGTACAAATAAAAATGGTGTTTTAAGATTTAACCACACAATACGTTTTAGAGCAGATATCGTTTATTCATTTTTAGAAAAATACCTGAATAAAGCCTTTTTAAAAGCCAAAAAAATATTGTAATTTTTTTAGTAACTTTCGATTGCTATGAAAAACTTACTACAATATACTCCTTTTCATCTTCTGTTGTTTTTTATTCTGGGAATATTAATTGAGTTTTATAACCATTTTTGGGAATTAGATTTTAATTATAAATGGCTAATTTTATTGGCTTTAATTGCTATTTTTATTGTACTTAAAAATAGAAAAATCATAACAATAGTTGCTTTTATATTGTTTTTCTTTTTAGGTATTTCATCTGTATTTTTAAGTAATTCATCGAATTATAAAAGCTATTTTAAAAAACACATTACATCTAATAATTTTGCGATTTTTAAAATTAAAAAAGTTTTAAAACCAGGGTTATATTATCAAAAATATATTGCAGAGGTTCAGCAAGTTGCCAATACTAAAACCAAAGGAGAAGTACTTTTAAATTTAGAAAAAGATTCGCTAAAACACAGACTTTTTATAGATGATGAGTTTTTAGTAAACCCCATATTTAAAGAATTAATTCCGCCTTTAAATCCGTATCAATTTAATTACAAAACTTATTTAGCAAAACAAGGTGTCGAGCATCAGGTTTTTATGAATTCTAGCGATATTTTTATAGTAAGCAAAAGCACTTTTACATTAGTAGGTTTTGCAGCGCAATTTAGAGAACACATCCAAAAATATTTACTAAAGTATCATTTTAAAGATGATGAGTTTGCAGTAATTAGTGCTTTGTTATTAGGGCAAAGGCAAGATGTTTCTAAAGAATTACTTACAGATTATGCAAATGCGGGTGCTATTCATATTTTGGCTGTTTCTGGTTTGCATGTAGGTATTTTGTTATTGATCTTATCATTTTTATTAAAACCGATAGAAAATATTAAAAATGGCGTTTATATAAAATCAGCTATAACTGTCTTGTTTCTATGGATGTTTGCCTTTATTGCAGGTCTTTCTGCATCTGTAGTTAGAGCAGTTACCATGTTTACTTTTTTGGTAGTTGGCCAATTATTTAAAAGAAAAAATGTAATTGCTTTCTCCCTAATAAGTTCTATGTTTTTTCTATTAATTGTAAAACCTATGTTTTTGTTTGATGTAGGTTTTCAGTTAAGTTATTTGGCGGTTTTTGGTATTATTTGGGTACAACCAAAATTATATGCTATTTATAAACCTAAGTTTTTTGTGATGGATAAAATTTGGCAATTATTTACAGTTTCTATGGCTGCACAAGTAGGAATTTTGCCTTTAAGTATTTATTATTTTAATCAGTTTCCAGGTTTGTTTATGTTATCAAACTTACTAATAATCCCTTTTTTAGGCGCTATTTTAATTGGAGGTATTCTTATAATTTTATTAGCATTGTTAAACATCTTGCCTCAATTTATAGCAACTATTTATAGCAATATTATTCAACTTATGAATGGTTTTGTTAGTTGGATTTCTCATCAAGAACAGTTTTTATTTAAAGATATTTCTATTTCTTTCTTAATGATGTTGTTTTGGTATTTTGCTATTTTTTCTTTGGTTATATTTCTTTTCAAAAAAACACCAAAAAGGTTAATCTATTTTTTGTTTTCTCTAATTATTTTACAAAGTGTTTATTTTTTCGAGAAGAAAAATCTTGCCAATAAAAACGAACTTATAGTGTTTCACAAAAGTAGATTTGGAATTATCGGAAATAGGGCAGGGGCTCAAATGATTCTTCAGTACAATCTAGATAGCTTAAAATCAAAAGATATTAAAGCAATTAAACCTTATGTGATACATGAAAAGTTAAAAAAAGTGACCAAAGTACATTTTAAAAATTTCATCAATTATAACAATCAAGCTATATTAATAGTAGATAGTTTGGGTATTTATACTATAAAAAATGTTGTAAAACCAATTGTGGTGCTGCAATATTCACCTAAAATAAATTTGGAAAGACTAATAACAAAACTAAAACCTGCGGAGATTGTTGTAGATGGTTCTAATTACAAAAGTGATGTTAGAAGATGGAGTAAAACTGCAGCTTTTTACAAAATAAAATTTCATTATACTGGGCAAAAAGGAGCTTTTGTTTTAAAATAGTTATTTATAATTTGCTTTTAAAATTTTTTTCAAAATCTTCCCATTTTGTCTTTTTATAATTTTTAGAAGAAAAATAAGCTATAATTTTTTCAAGCTTTATTTTGTCTAAATAACCAGGTATGCTTTGTAAAACTTCTGCATTATCTGTTAAAAATATGGTTGTAGGAAAACTTAGTTTACCATTCATTAAGGCAGCTGCCAGTTCATGATAACCACGTCTACCATTCTCTTTAAACTTAAATGTATAATCTTTAAAAGTAATGTCTTCTTTTTCTTCCCCATTTAATTTAATAGCGTAAAAATTATCATTTATAGCTTGTATAATTGTTTGATTTGAATAGGTTGTTACATCCATTTTTTTACACCAACCACACCAATCTGTATACACATCTATCAATAATGGTTTTGGCTGTTTTTTAAGTTGTGCTATACCTTCTTCAAAAGAAAGCCAATTTATTTTATTTTGTGCTTTACTAAATGTAATTGTAAAAATGAATAGTAGTAATGGAAAAATATTTTTCATAAATAAATTTAAACAAATGATACGTCAAATTTAAGACTTTTTTACAAAGTTTAGAAAACTGAATTGTTAAATGAGTTACTCTCTACAGTAAATGAATAAATTATATACTTAGATTGAATGTGTTTTTGATTTGAAAATAAAAAAAGATAACCGTAAAATTTATAGGGTTCATAAGCGTTTTAAAAAATAACTAAAATGGCTATTATTCTTATAAAAATTACCTTGATAGTAATCGTTAATAGCAGTTTTAAAATAAAAAGGAAAAACAAAAAAATAACTCTAAAAGTATTTGCTTTCAAAAAAAATGATGAAAAGAATATTTTTAAGTAATTAGAATATTTATGAATTAAACTTATAATGATAAGCGACTATGTTTAGGGTAAAACATAGCCGCTTTTTTTATGAAAGATAATTTTTATTCTGCAATTAAATGTAGTTCTGTAAACTCTTTATTTATAGAAATAGACTGTGTTTTTATGAAACTTTTATCTATAGGAACGTCAACATTGTCTATTTGTAAAGATTTTACAACAAAAGGTAAGTTATGAAATACAATGTTAAAGTTTTTATATTCGGCATCAAAATCTCCACGTTTGTGTTGTTGTAAAATAAATTCATCTTTTTTACCAGTTACTTTAAAAGAACGCAAGCTAAATCTTCCTTTTCTATAATCATAACCATCATGAGCATCATCATATAATTTAGAAGTTTCTTTACCTTCTTTATAATAAACATCTAAGGTAATTTCATTAAATTTTTTCTCGCCAACATATTGTTGTACTGGATATTTAGGTATTACTGCACCTTCTTTTATAAAAATTGGCATGCTGTCTATATCTGCATTTACCCATATTTCTTTGCCACCAATAACCACTTCATTTGTCCATAAATTATACCATTTACCTCTTGGTATATACATTCTTCTTCCTTTGGCATTTGGTTCTTGTATTGGGCAAACTAAAATTTGTTCTCCGTAAATAAACTCATCACTTCTGTAATGTGTTTGTTGATCTTCTTGATCATATAAAACCAAAGATTTAAGTATTGGAGAGCCATCTGTTATATAATTCCAAAAAGCAGTATATAAATAAGGTAAAAGTTGATATCTTAACTCGACAAACTTTCTAACAATATCTGTTATTTCATCACCAAAAACCCAAGGTTCTTGGTCTCCATGATCACCAGAAGAATGTACTCTACAAAAAGCATGAAACACACCTAATTGAATCCATCTTGCAAATAATTCTCCTTGAGGTTGTTCTGCAAAACCACCAATATCACTACCTGCAAAAGAAAAACCAGACATTGCCATTCTTTGTGCTTGGTTGTTAGCAATAGCTAAATGTTCCCAAGTTGCTACATTATCTCCCATCCAAGTAGACGTATATCTTTGTGCACCAGCATATGCAGATCTTGTAATTACGAAAGGTCTTTTTGGATATGCATATTTTTTTAAACCATGATAGGTTGCGCGTGCCATTTGTGTACCATAGATATTATGTGCTTTTCTATGAGAACATGGATTTCCATCAAAATCATGACGCACATCATCTGGAAAAGATTTATTTGGCACATCCATTACAGCAGGTTCGTTCATATCGTTCCAAACACCTTTTACACCAATATCTTCTATTAGTTCTTTAAACAAACCAGACCACCAGTCTCTAACTTCTGGTCTTGTATAATCTGGAAAATAACATTCTCCAGGCCAAACTTTACCTTTCATGTATGGGCCGTCTGCACGTTTACAGAAATAATCTTTATCTAATGCTTCTTTAAAAACATCGTATTCTAAATCTATTTTAATACCTGGATCTATAATTACAACCGTTTTAAAGCCATCATCTTCTAACTCTTTTACCATTCTTTTTGGGTCTGGAAAATAATTTTTATCCCAAGTAAAACATCTAAAACCATCCATATAATCAATGTCTAAATAAATAGCATCACAAGGTATTTTAAGGTCTCTAAATGTTTTGGTAACTTCTTTAACATTACTTTCTGGATAATAACTCCATTTACATTGATGAAATCCTAAAGCCCATAATGGAGGCAATGCATGAGGTTTACCGGTTAAGTCTGTGTAGTTTTTTACGACATCATCCATTTTTGGGCCATAAATAAAGTAGTAATTCATTTCTCCACCTTGGGCCCAAAAACTTGTTACATTTCTTCTTTCATGAGAAAAATCGAAATGTGTTTTAAAAGTATTATCAAAGAAAATACCATACGATTTATTGTTTTGGATCGCTGTATAAAATGGAATTGCTTTATAAATAGGGTCTGTGTTTTTACCAAAAGCGTAAGAGTCTGTTGCCCAGTTTTCGAAACGTTTTCCTTTCATGTTTACATCTACAGGCTTGTCTCCTAAACCATAAAAACTTTCTGCTTTTTGGCAAACTTTACTCATTTTTACAATATCTCCACCAAACTCATAACTTTCTTCCCAATGAAAACCAATTTCATCTTCATTTATTAATTTGTTATCAATAGCATCGTATAAACTAATTTGTAAGCTTACTTTTTCTATCAAACAAATTAGCTTAGAAGTAGTAACTTTATAATGCGTTTCATCTTCAGTTACTTTAAGTTTGTTGTACCCTCTACTTGCGTGTATGGTAACACCGTATGAAAAATCTTTTTCAAACTTACCAGTTGTGCTATATCTAAAGCGAATTACACTATCTCTAACCACTGTAACTTCTAAAATAACATTGTTTTTTGTAGTAAAATATAGTTTATCTACATCTTTATGGTAATTTATTATTTCTGATGGAAAAAGGTTTCCTTTTTGTTCTAGTTCCGTATTAACAATCATAATATTTGCTTGTTTTTAATGTGGTAAAAATCCTAATAGTTTCTAATAGAATTAACTGTAAATATTGTTTTTACGACAACATTTTTTTTGTAAACTATTTTTTTAAAGTTACTAAAGTAACCTAAAAAAAAGAATAATTTACAGATGAAAATATTATTTAGAATCTAATAAAAATAGCAATGTTTTTTTTGGAAGTTATAAAAATACAGTGCTATAAATTACCAATGTAGCAGTAATTTATAGCGCTAAATTTTCATCTTTTTTTTATTGATATTTTAAAGCAATCATGGCTAAAGGAGGTAAATTTAATTCGATAGAATTTTCTCTATTATTCCAAGTGGTTTTGTCTACTTTTATTTTAGTGTTTTTGTAATTTCCGCTACCAGAAAAATCTCTAGTATCACTATTAAAAATCTCTTTTAAAGTGCCTTGTTTGGGTACACCAACTCTATAGTTTTCTCTTGGTATTGGAGTTAAATTACAAATAATAATAATGGTGTCTTTTTCGTTTTCTCCTTTTCTTATATAAGATAATACAGAGTTTTCATGGTCTCCATGATCAATCCATTCAAAACCTTCTGCTGTAAATTGTTTTTGATGAAATGCTTTTTCTTTTCTATAAAGTTTGTTTAATTCTTTTACGCATTTCTGTGCCCCTTCATGTACTTTATACTCAAGTAAATGCCAATCTAAACTTTGTTGGAAATTCCATTCTTTGGTTTGACCAAATTCACCTCCTTGAAAAATTAATTTCGTACCAGGGTGTGTGTACATAAAACTATACAATAAACGTAGATTTGCAAATTTTTGCCATTCATCACCAGGCATTTTATCTACAATGGCTTTTTTACCATACACAACTTCATCATGAGACAGAGGCAACATAAAGTTTTCTGTAAACGCATAATTTAAACTAAATGTTAAATCGTTTTGATGATGTTTTCTATAAATAGGTTCTTTGGCAAAATATTCTAAAGTGTCATGCATCCAACCCATCATCCATTTCATACCAAAACCTAAACCACCTAAATATATGGGTCTAGAAACCATTGGGAATGATGTTGATTCTTCAGCTATGGTTTGTACGTCAGGAAAATTCTCATAGACAGCCGTATTCATCTCTTTCATAAAATTAATGGCGTCTAAGTTTTCTCTTCCTCCAAATTCATTTGGTTCCCATTCGCCATCTTCTCTAGAATAATCTAAAAACAACATAGAAGCTACAGCATCTACCCTTAAGCCATCTGCATGATATTGGTCTAACCAATAAATTGCATTACTAATTAAAAAAGATTTTACTTCGTTTCTACCGTAATTAAAAATAAGACTTTTCCAATCTGGGTGATATCCTTTTCTTCTATCTGGATGTTCGTATAAATGAGAGCCATCAAAAAAGCCTAAACCATGATCGTCTGATGGAAAATGTGAAGGAACCCAATCTAAAATTACACCAATTCCTTTTTTATGAAACGCATCCACTAAAAACTTAAAACCATCTGGATTTCCAAAGCGAGAAGTTGGCGCAAAATATCCTGTTAATTGGTATCCCCAACTTGGATCATATGGGTACTCCATAACAGGCATTAATTCTACGTGTGTAAAATTCATATCTGCTACATAGTTTACCAAATCTTCTGCAAATTCCTCATAAGTTAAAAAGTCGTTTCCATTTTTTTGTTTCCAAGAACCTAAATGAACTTCGTATACAGAATAAGGAGCGTCTAAGGCATTATTTTTTTTACGATTGTTCATCCATTTGTTGTCTTTCCAGCTGTAATTATCTTCCCAAACTACAGAGGCAGTTTTTGGTGGATGTTCGCACTTTTTTGCAAATGGATCTGCTTTTTCTGTTTTTACATCATCATGACTGCTTTGTATTTTATATTTATAAATACTGCCAATACCAACATTAGGGATAAAGCCTTCCCAAATACCACTATCATCCCATCTTACATTTAAAGGATGTTCTCCTTCTATCCAAAAATTGAAATCGCCAATTACCGCTACAGATTTTGCACTTGGTGCCCAAACTGCAAAATAGGTTCCTGTTACCCCATCTACTGTAACGATGTGCGAACCAAATTTTTCGTAAAGTTTATAATGTTTTCCTGCTTTAAATAAATTTATATCAAAGTCTGTAAAAAGACTGTAAGCTATTGTATTTGCCATATTTTAATGATTGATGATGTTTGCAATTCCTTTTAAAGGAATTACTGCCCATTGAGGACGAGAGTTTTAATTCATAACCCAATAAGAAATTTTTATTAAATATTATTTTTTTATTTTAAAGATATGAAA
>Ga0209771_1001064_pt1 | contig 17995 bp, 20 predicted proteins | sample SaaInl59LU_5_DNA_FD_184639 | JGI IMG/M metagenome (GOLD analysis project Ga0209771, IMG submission 184639) | Marine microbial communities from expanding oxygen minimum zones in the Saanich Inlet - ESP_59LU_5_DNA (SPAdes) (version 2) | ecosystem: Environmental > Aquatic > Marine > Intertidal zone... | reverse complement strand
AAAAGTAATATTTCAGGATGACTATTCCAAAAGTGCCGAGACCAATTTCAGGTGTCAAATCATTTTAATAAAAGTTCATTACTCTGTCATAAAAATAGATTTTGATCGCTGTACTTTTTGGTTCTTTTTGAAATTAAGTGAAGGAAGTATTGTAAAGGAGTATGATGAATGACAGTTTCGCTTCAAGAGTTGATTAGGAAATATAAGGAAGAATATCTTGAGGAGTTATCTGCTTTTTCCAATCGAACCCATTTGTTGCGGCTTTGTTTCCGTAACTCGTTAAGGTTAGTTTGTTGCGGTATTTTTCAGGAACTTGAATCACAAACTCTTCATTACCAAAAGGATAAAATCCTAGAAGTGGGGTGGTAGCTCCCCAAATAGATATTACTTTTATTCCTAAAAGGCACCCAAAATGCATGTTGGATGAATCCATACAAATGAGCGTATCAAGCTTTTTCATTAAGGCTAACTCTTGGTCAAAGGGGATTTTTCCTGCCACTGAAATAATTCCTTTTTCAAGATTTTCTAATTGGTCTAATTCGTCTATCTCCGATTTTCCACCTCCAAATAAGAGTACTTTGTACTTGTTGGCAGTCAGTTTCTCGATGAGATCTTCCACATTTTTCATTCCCCATATTTTGGGGTCGTGAGCAGCAAAAGGGGCGATTCCTATCCATTTTTCCTCTTTGGTATTCAGGTTGCGAGTGGATAAAAACTCGGTCAATTCTTTTCGGACCACGGGCTCGAGCCAAGGCCCATCAATCAATTCAGATTTGTATCCAGCTTTTCTAAAGGTATTGAGATATTGCTCAATGACATGAGGCAACTGTTTTTGGCTTTTTCCTGCTAGTATAGCCCTTTTGTCGTTTCTTCTTTTATCAAATGTCACTCTTTCTATCCCCTTAGATTTAAGAAAAGAGGTGATTATTTTGGAACGCAATACGTTGTGTAGATCAACAACCCCATCAAATTGGTGATCTTGAAGCAATTGATTGGCTAATTTACGCAATCCAAAAAAACCTTTGTATTGATCCAAGTCTATTCCTACGGCCTTTATTCTTGGATGGTCTGGAAAAAATGATGCAAAAAATGGGCGTGTAATCACCGTAAATGTTAAATAAGGATGGGCTTCAGCTACAGACAGCAGAGCTGGGATAGTAAGCGCAATATCTCCCATTGCTGAGAAACGAATAACAAGTATATGTTTGGGCTTGCTCATTTTTTTAGTCTCCTATTATTTGTTGTCACTTCTATTTTATTGGTCAAGAGAAAAAGACACTCCAACAGATAGTTATCCACATTAATTAACAGTTAAGGGCCGTATGTTTTGGATTTGAAGTGAACAGGGAAATCCGACTTACTTCCTGTACAAGACTGGATTCAAACTTTCATCGTTGTACATTTTCATTTGTCTGTACACTTTCATGTATTTTCTTCCTTCCATCACGTCTTCAATCAGTTGATTGAAGGCTAAGGATAAGTCTTCTTTTTGCTCCAAAAGTACAGCCAATTTTTGTTCCACCTTTTCTTTGTGAGAAGCATCAGAATCTGTTCTGTCTACCTGCTCCTGCATGTGGTATATTTTAAGTGCTAGGATAGATAATCTATCAACAACCCAAGCCGGAGATTCCGTGTTTATTTTTCCACAAGAAAGGTTGTTTTTCGCTCCAAAATAACTCCAAAACCAATCGTCAATTTTTTCAACCATATCTGTTCTATCTTGGTTGGAAGTATCTATTCTTCGTTTTATTACTAGGGCTTCTTCGGGATTAATGTTTGGGTCGCGAATGATATCTTCTAGGTGCCATTGCACAGTATCTATCCATGATTTATGAAAGAGAAGACCTTCAATTCCTTCGTGAGGATTTTTCATTGGTGAATCAACATGGTCGCTGATGTGGTACGTGTCTATTACGGTATCAAAAATTGTAAAACAGGTTGTTGCGTTCATGAGTTTGGAATTAATCTTGGTCTAAAAATAAGGCTTTTAATTCATTTGCATCTTTTGGCTTCATTCTTTTTGCCAAAATCAAACTCAGTTGTTTTCTTCTGAGCGCACCATCAAATCGTACTTTTTCTTCGTCAGTTTCAGGAATAAGTTCAGGAACTTCACAAGGTTTTCCGTCATCGTCTAATGCTACAAAAGTAGAAATAGCCTCGTTACTTTTGTGTTTTACACCCGTTCTTAGGTTTTGCACCCACACGTCAATATAGATTTCCATGGAGGAAGTAAAGGCCCTAGAAACTTTGGCTTCTAATGTAATGGTGTCGCCTAATCTTATTGGTTCATCAAACGAAATACTATTGATGGAAGCCGTAACAACTTGTTTGTTGCAATGTCTTCGGGCTGCTACAGAAGCAATGATATCTACCCATGACATGAGCATTCCTCCAAAAAGATTGTTGTGGAAATTGGTGTCGTTGGGTAACACAATGTGTGTAGAAACGGCTAATGAGTTTTGAGCTGTTCTTGGTTGCATGCGATTCATTTTATTTCTTGCAAATATCTTAATTTAATCTTGCAATCTCGTTTTTTAACCCAAAGATTTGTTAATTTGCAATGCAATTAACCACAAAAAAACAGGATTTTATGTTAACAGGATTTGGACACCTTCATTCTGCCAATAGATACATACTTTTGGCACTAATTCTTATTGTTTTAATCACTTCATTTACCAAATGGAGAGGAAATAAGGAATACACTAATCAAGATGATAAATTGAATTTAATAACGTTTATTATTACTCACATCCAACTGTTACTGGGTGTTGTCCTTTATTTCGCAAAAGGTTGGCATAATTTTTCTCCAAGTACAATGAAAGTGCCAATACTTCGTTTTTTCTCGGTAGAACACATGATAGGAATGTTGATCGCAATTGCTCTCATTACTCTTGCGAGAATCAAAGGAAAGAAAATAGCTGAAGCAGCAAAAAGACATAAACTTACCTTTTGGTATTATTTAATTGCTTTGGTTCTTATTGTAGCTTCTATTCCTTGGCCATTCAGAGGTTTTGAAAATGCTTGGTTTTAATTTAATCTAAAAGATATCAGTAGATGAAATATGTGAGTTTAGTTATCGCCCTCTTTTTATTTGTTCAGTGCAATAAGGAAAAAGAAGAACAAGAGGAACCAGTTGTGACTCCAGCCCAATTAAAAATTGAGTTGGAATTTGATTCAACTCTTCCTCGATTGGGAAATTTTGGTCAGCCAGTTTCGGTTGGTTCAGGAAATGCCGCGCAAAATCCTCGTATGAATGCAGCAAGTTTGCATTACATAGAATTTGCTCAAGATTCCCTGACTCCCTTAACAACGGGCTCGGTGGTGTACACAGGAGAAGAAACATCAGTAGGTGGAGGAAGAGCCATTGATTTTGATCAAGCAATTTTGAAATCAAACAACTCGAGGTTTGTCACCATGGACTTGTCTCAATTATCTCCTGGTACCTACAATTGGTTGCGAGTTTCTCTTTCTTATCAAAATTATGAGATAGATATGGTTTACAACAATCCACCATTGTTTGTCAATGCACCATTTAGTGGAACAATCGCTTCCTTTGTAGGTTTTAATAATTACATTTCTTCCCTTGTGGTAAAAGATTCTACCCTTCAAGTTAATGGAAATAAATTACAGGGATATTGGGCGCTAGAGTCAAGTATTTTTCTGGGAGGAACTTCTTACGGTTCTGTTACCCAAGGCGATAGCTCTCAGGTTACGGTCGTGAATCCAATTAGCAGCACAAGTCCGGTTCCAGCCGGTTCTTGCGTGGTTACTGGAAAATTAAATTCTCCCTTGGTCATTACTGGAAATGAAACAGAATCAGTTACAGTGGTATTGGCTTTTTCAATCAATAATTCTTTTGAGTGGAAAGAAGTAAATATGGATGGTAAGTTTGAACCTACGGCTGGAGAAACTGTTGAAGATATGGGGCTAAGAGGTCTTCATCCTTATGTGAGAAATTAAAGAAAATATAAGAAAGAGGAATAAATAAAGCACAAGCATGACAAAAATAATCTCATACAACGTAAATGGAATCCGAGCCGCTTTGAAAAAAGATTGGACAGGATGGGTGAAGTCTGTTAACCCAGACGTGGTTTGTTTGCAAGAAACGAAAGCGCAAACAGAGCAAATAGATGCTGATTTATTCAAAGAAATGGGATATCATACTTTTTCTTTTTCAGCCGAAAAGAAAGGATACAGTGGAGTTGCTATTTTGACCAAAACTGAACCCAATCATGTGGAATATGGAATGGGTAACGAGAAGTATGACTGTGAAGGAAGAGTGATTCGCGCAGATTACGACACATTTTCAGTGATTAGCGCATATTTTCCATCTGGAAGTAATCCAGAAAGACAAGGATATAAAATGGAGTTTTTGGCTGATTTCAAGCAGTATATTGATGAATTAAAAAAAGAGATTCCTAATCTGATCATATCTGGAGATTATAACATTTGTCATAAAGCAATTGATATACATAACCCAGTGAGTAACAAAAATTCTTCAGGTTTTTTGCCTGAAGAAAGAGAATGGGTCACTCAATTTATTGATTCAGGATTCATTGATTCTTTCCGTTATTTTAATGACGGACCCGATCAATATACTTGGTGGACCTATAGATTTGGAGCAAGAGGAAAAAACTTAGGGTGGAGAATTGATTATCATATGGTGAGCAAAACACTCGAAGATAGATTGAAGAGAGCAGTCATTTTATCAGAGGCCGTTCACAGCGACCATTGTCCCTTGATGGTAGAAATAGATTAACAAAGTCTTCGGCTTTTTGATTGGAGGTAAAGTTAACTTTTTTGTCAATCTTAGCTTAAAAAATAATTGAAATAGAGAGAACAGAATGAGTAAAAAAGTAGGCATCTTTTGTGGTGCAAGAACGGGGAATTCGCCTGAGATAATTGAGAAAACAAAAGTATTAGTAAAACTACTAGCAGACCAAGATTACGACTTAGTGTATGGTGGCGGAAGTACTGGGTTGATGGGGTTGATTGCTGATGAATTTTTATCTCACGGAAGAGAAGTAATAGGAGTGAGGCCAGTTATTTTGTTAGCTGAGGAAATTACTCACCAAGGAGTTACCCAAATGATAGAAACAGAAGATATGTTTATTCGGAAACAAAAAATGGTTGAACTATCTGATGCTTTCATTGCATTGCCAGGAGGAGTGGGAACTTTGGATGAGATAATTGAAGTATTTACTTTAAATAAAGTGAACCACATTCATAAAGCATGTGCCCTCTTTAATATCAATGGGTTTTATGAAAAGCTTACCGGATTGTTGGAAGACTTTATTGATTACGATTACATGGATAAAGAGGCTATGGACCTGTTAATTATTGAAAAACAAGCTACAGATTTGGTAAATGCCTTGAATGATTTTAAATAAAACGCTTAATTTTAGGTAAGATGAAACAACAAATTTTAATCTTTTTAAGCGTCATTTGTCTATGGAACCATGTCTTAGCTCTAGATACACTTGTACCGGAAATAGATTCAACCTTCATTGAACAAACGGATTCAATTTCTGCAGATTCCCTCAAACTTGAACAGCAACAATTGAAAGAAGAAAACACATTAGAACCAGCTGGATACACTCAGCTTTTTATGTTTGGATTTCTTGTTTTAGGAGCGATTTTAGTCGTTTGGAAGTTTAGTGGGAAAGGAAATTATTAGTTCAATATTTCTAGATTCCGTTCCATTATTTTAACCATTAAGGAACTAAAAACTCGCCAATAAATTCCTCATCTACTTTTGTGTATTCAATCCTGATGTGATTGGGACGAGTGAGTTTAAGGTATTCGATATTCGTAGGTTTTAGCTTCAGTATACAGAAATGATTTTTATCCGAGGTGTAATCAACTTGTTCCGGAGAGTTAACTTTACTTCCAGGTGGTTGACTAGTGGTGAAGTCTTTTCTTGATTTTTCAGAAATATTGCCCCAAAATAGCTTTAGTTCTTTCTTGTCCACAACAATTTCGGTAGTAGCTGTAATTTTAATTTGAATCAGTTTTTTTGGGTGATAAAATAAAGCACTAACAGAAATGTTTTGTTCGATATCTTCAATTTTTTGAGAACGCAAATCGGTGTAAACCAAAAGAGTGAAATCAGGAAGAATCTTTCTAAGTACCACAGTCCTTTGCTGGGGTATATTGTTTTTGGAAGTTCCAAAGCTAAAGTAGCGGAACGGATGTCCCCGTTTGGTGTGTCCCTTGATTAATTCTTTTTTTATATCTTGTAAAATAGCTTCTTTCATTTAAATAGTTTGGTCTAAATTAAATCAATTTGGTTTTTAATGTTCACTTTATCAAAAGTTAATTTTTATTCGCTTCCTCAAGAGTTTTTTTTAACTTCATACTATGACCGAAGACTATCTACACTATATTTGGAAGTACAAATTATTCACTCTATCGAATCTAAGAACCACTGAAAATGAACCATTAGAAATTATTCATTTTGGGTTTCACAATCACGATTCGGGCCCAGATTTTTCGCAAGGAAAAGTGAAAATTGGGAACACGACATGGGCCGGCAATATAGAAATTCACATCAACTCAAGTGATTGGCTCAATCACAATCATCAGAAAGATAGAGCGTATGATTCGGTGGTGCTTCACGTTGTGTATCATCACGACAAAGAAATTACAACCACTAAAGGAAGCGTGATACCAACCTTAGAAATGAACGACAGGTTGGATTATGCGAAATTTGAAAACTACCAAGAATTCGTATTTACGAATATTCCCTGTAGTAATTCCCTCAGTCAAGTTCCGGAAATTATTATATCCTCAGCCAAAGAACAGATGCTAATTGAAAGATTAGCCGAGAAATCGGAATTGATAAATCAAGATTTGAAACAATATCAACACAATTGGGAACAGGTGTTTTTTCAGTATTTAGCAAAATCTATGGGGATGAAAATCAATAGCCATCCAATGGAACAATTGATAAAAAATACGGAAGTAACTTTATTTTCTAAACTAGGAAATAATTTATTGAGTATCGAAAGTATTTTGTTCGGTCAGGCAGGATTTTTAGTTGAGAATAGAAAAGAAGAGTACTACATTGAATTACAAAAAGAGTATTTATTTCAGCAAACTAAGAATAATTTGATTCCTATTAACAAGGTGTTTTGGAAGTTTTCGAAGTTGCGCCCATCCAATTTTCCTACAATAAGAATAGCTCAACTCGCCAGACTCTTATTGAGTAATCAACAACTTTTTGATAGATTAATTGTTTTAGAAAATAACTACGAGGACCTCAAGCAACTTTTATCCATAGCTATTAGTGAAGGCTTTTGGCATAATCATTATACATTTGACAAGGAAAGTAAACCGGCAAAGAAATCGATAGGGATCACCCTGATCAATTCAATTGTAATTAATACAATCGCTCCATTTTTATATTGCTTTGGCCGGTATAAGGCTGATGAGAGATACATAGAAAGGGCTATCAATTTATTGGAAGAATTGCCAGCCGAAGACAATAAAGTAACTCGAGTTTTTGAACATAAAATGGCGATAGATAGCTCAGCTGATTCACAAGGAGTTATTCAGTGCCACAACAATTATTGCATCCCAAAAAAATGTTTGGATTGTAGCATTGGTGTCTATCTGATGAAAAAATAGGGGAGAATATACTCAGTAAACAAATTTAACCTAAAAATAGGGTTTGTAGAATAGTAAAATTTCAATGTTGAAATTTAAAAGAAAAGTAAGATTTGTAAGCCGGGTTCTGTTTATCGCCTCCAAAGAGACGAACGTCTATCATTTATCTAGAACCGCGATCACTCACGGTCTCTAACAACCTACCCTCCAGAATCGAGCGAGCCGCTCTCAATCTCTGGTTTATTTGGTTTTTCATCACATAAGGTTTACCCAAGTTTGCTGTTGCCAACAAACCTCGTGAGCTCTTACCTCACGTTTTCACCCTTATCCTTCGACAAGCTCAGGACGGTTATTTTCTGCGGCACTCGCTGTATTCAAAACACAAAATTTCGAACCCTTCCCGTTAGGAAGTATGTTGCTCTTCGATGCCCGGACTTTCCTCTTCGAAATAAATTCGCAGCGATAGAAAATCTTACTTTCGCCACAAAGTTAGTGATAATAATCCAACATAATCTATCAATAAGTTCCTAGAGTTAAATTAATATTAAATCATAACATTCGGGGTTGATTTATTTTCTTTTACCAAAAAAATGTAGTAATTTAGTCGTAACATTAACAGAAAATTTTTAAACAAACAATAACAAAGTAAAATCTAGGGTACCTAAGCTAGAAATAGCCGAAATAATGGGTGAAACTCTAATTTATTTACAACAACATTTAGTACAGTATCTGCTTACTAAATAATCTAGTCTCTCAAAAAATACTAGAGAATTGAACTTCCAGCTTTTGTTGGGAGTTTTTTTTTGTTAAAAGTCTTAACGAAATAATTTCCCTGGATTCATTATTCCTTTCGAATCAAACACATGTTGGATGTTTTTTAATAAGTCAAGTTCTGTGTTACTAAAGGCTATATCCATGTAGTCTTTTTGTACGAATCCTATTCCGTGCTCGCCAGATAAAGTTCCGCCAAGCGATACAGTAAGCTGGAATATCTCTCGGATGGCCTTCGGTAATTCTTCGTTCCATTGTTGTTCAGTTAAGTTCCCTTTGATAATGTTAATATGAAGATTTCCATCACCTGCATGCCCATAGCACACGGATTTGAAACCATAACTTTTTCCAATTTTTTTCACCCCATCCAGTAAAGTTGGCAATTCATAACGGGGTACCACTGTATCTTCTTCTTTGTACACTGAATTTGCTTTCACCGCTTCTCCAATTCTCCGCCTTAATCGCCATATCTCATCTTTTTGAGCTTTATTGTCGGCAAGTAAAATTTCTCCGCAGTCAAACTCTTCCAACACCTCAGCTACTTTTTCACATTCTTGATAAATAAGGTCCATATTGGTTCCATCAATCTCAATGAGTAAATGTGCTTGGGTGGTATCTTCAATTTTTATCGCAGAAGATGTGTCAAATTTCATAATCCAATCAAGAGCATCTCGTTCCATAAATTCGAGTGCCGAGGGGGTAATGCCAGCTCTAAAAATCGCAGAAACTGCTTCGCATGCTTTTGTTGCGCTGGTGAATGGAGCCAGCATCGAAACGTTATTTGGTACGAAGGGAATTAACTTAAGGACAGCTTTCGTAATAATTCCGAGAGTTCCTTCGCTACCCACCATTAACTGAGTAAGGTTGTAACCTGTTGAGTTCTTCAATGTATTCGCACCCGTCCATATTACCTCGCCATTTGGCAAGACTACTTCTAGGTTTAGTACCCAGTCTTTAGTTACTCCATATTTTACAGCTCTTGGTCCGCCTGCATTTTCGGCAAGGTTTCCTCCAATGCTACAACTTCCTTTGCTCGATGGGTCAGGAGGGTAGAACAGCCCTTTTGCTATAGCAGCATTCTGTAACTCTTCTGTTATTAATCCTGGCTCTACGATTAGTTGAAGATTTTTCTCATCCAGTTCCAAAATTGCATTCATTTTTTTCGTGCTGAGTCCCACACCGCCATACACAGAAAGAGCTCCTCCGCTTAATCCTGTTTGTGAACCAATAGGAGTTACCGGAATGTTTTCTTCGAAACAATACTTCATAACTTGGCTTACTTGTTGCGTATTTCTTGGAGTGAGTGCAACTTCTGGCGGAAACACCAAATCTTCAGTTTCATCGTGCCCAAACTCATTTAATTGCGCTTGATCAAAGAATGTATTTTCTTTTCCCAAAATTTCAAAGAAATGATTGAGATGGGTTTGGGTAATTTTCGTGAATGGAATCATGAATCAAATTTACTATTTTTTGTTCTTTTTGCCTTGAAGCAAAAAAAGAAACAAAAAAAGTTCAAGTCTTCTTCTCTTTTTTGGAAAATTCACGAAATAAAATCCCTCCACGAAACCCAATCCCTGATTGATTTGAGCTTTAACTTTTTTATATCAAAGGATTTACTATTTCGATTTTCTATTTTTTTGTAATTCAAGGATATCTGGCGAAATTCCTCACACAATTTCATTTCTAATTTATCTCAAAATAGGGAAAAGGTCAAGATTGTAATTTATTTAAATGATTTTTCAAATTTCAATGTTTCAATTCCAAGTTTTTTCTTCTCCAATTTAAAAATTTCAAGCGTAAATGGTCCCATCATAATTTCATCTGAATTTAAATGATAATTATCTTTTGAGATATCTAGAATCCAATATTCAAATTTTAATTCATCATAATAGTTATGGCTTTTTACAATAATAAATTTCTCATTAGAACCAATTTCGAGTATATCTGAAACTCTTCCATGTCCACCGTTTCCATTGATGTTGTAGAGAGTTAAACCATCAGGGCTACTGTTATTCCATACTGCATAGTCGCCTTTACTCCAATAAGTGTAAGTAAAATCACATTGTGTAAATATTAAAATAAAAAATATTACGAGAGTTGTTCTTTTCATATTCTCTATTTTCTTATTTCTATTCTCTATTCTCAAATTTCAAGCGTAAATGGTCCCATCATAATTTCATCTGAATTTAAATGATAATTATCTTTTGAGATATCTAGAATCTACCTCAAAACCTCCACCAACTTATCCACAGCTAAACCTCTATGACTTATGCGGTTTTTCGTTTCCATATCCATTTCGGCAAAAGAAATTTCAAATCCGTTAGGTTTAAAAATGGGATCGTATCCAAATCCCAAATCCCCTGTTTTTTCAAGTAAAATTTCGCCATTCACAATTCCTTCTAGCACTGTTTCTTTTCCTCCTTGAATGAGTGCTACGGCTGTCCTAAATCTTGCTTTTCTGTTGTTTTTTTTATCGAGCTTGGCGAGTACTTTATTCATGTTCGCATCCGCTTCTTTTTCTTCGCCTGCATACCTCGCAGAATATACTCCTGGTTCATTGTTTAACGCTTCAATCTCGAGTCCTGTGTCATCTGCAAAACAATCTAAGTTAAATTTTTGGTACAAATACCTCGCTTTGATTAAAGCATTTTCTTCCAAAGTGTTTCCAGTTTCAGGAATATCCTCAGTAATTCCTAGTTCTTTCAACGAAACCACTTCATAATGAGGAAGTTTTGCTTGTACTTCTTTTAATTTGTTTGAGTTGTTCGTTGCAAATAAGAGTTTCATTACTTGTTAGCTTTTGTTTTTTTATTCTCGTTAAAAAAGTACCGCAGATCCACAGAAAGATAGTTTCCTTCTAAATCTCCTTCTATTTTTCTTGGGTTGTTGATAGTTTCACTAAAAATACGCACTGTGGCCAAATTTCTAAAAGGAGTGGACAGTGAAGCCCCTAAATAAAATGTTCCGCTTTTTTTGGATCGATATTCGAATCCAAGATTGGCAACATAGGCCAAATTTAAACCCCGAACAAATGCAGTGTGCGAAAACAACCTATTCTCAGTAAATTTTCCAACATCACTTGCTCTAAAATTCATGGAGAAACCGGTAGCTGCATTCATGTACCACGTTTTACTCAATCTCACATAAAACAATCCTTGGATAGGAATTTCGTAGGTTACGATTCCAAAATCTGTAGAACCTTGAAGCGTATCATCCAATACAGCATCCAAGTTAAAATTTCTTCTAGAATAGTTGAGTCCCGTTTCTAAGGCAAGGGTATTGGTAAATCCCCATCTTATCACTGCACCAAAATTATGACCTAACAACGAGGAAATTGAAACCGTGTATCCTTCTTCATTCAACACTAAGTTTTCTACATTAAGCACGGTAATAGGAACCAGTGGTTTGTATTGAAGTCCAAAAGTGGTTACTCCTTTTTGGGAGAAACTACTGAATGAACAAACAATGAAACAAAGAAAAAACAGATAATTTCGCATAGTTACTTCACTTTGACACTACCTGCTGCCACAATTGTCAACTCATTGAGGTAGGTTTGGGCTAATTTAAGAATATCTTGAGAGTTAGTAGCGTGGATATCGCTCATATATTGTGTGTAATAATTATTCGGTAGGCTATGGTAATGAAGTGACTTAAATCGTTCCAGCATGTCAAAAGCACCATCGGTATTTTGTAACAAAGAACCCAGCATGTAGTTTTTTACTTTGGTTAGTTCTTCTTCCGATACTAGCTCATTTTGAAGTGTATGGATTTCTTTCCTTATTTCATTTAATGCAAGTTGAGTTACCTCTTTACCTACTTCTGTATAAATTATGTGGCTTGTCCCATCAATTTTACTCATCAAAGCGGATCCAATTCCGTAAGTGTATCCTTTTTCTTCTCTTATGTTTGTCATCAGTCGCGAACCAAAATATCCACCAAAAATTGTATTCATCACCTTTAGCTTCGAGAAATCTGGATGACCCAATGAAATTGTTGGTTTTCCAATACGAAACGAAGTCTGAATGGCGTCTGGTTTGAGGATAGAATGTGTAGAAGAAAGGTAGGTACTTTCTCCAATGCTAAATTCACTTCTTTTCTTTTCCAACTGTTCTTTCCCAAACAAGTCTTCTAAAAATAAAATAAAACTAGAGTCAATTTTCCCTGCTACAAAAATCTGAGCATTATTTAAGTTGTAAAATTCCTCGTAAAACTTCCTGGAATCCTCCACCGATATGTTATCAAAAGAGGATAACTCAGTGTGTTGAGCATACTTTGTGCCTTTGTATATTAATTTCGAAAAATCTACCGAGGCCAAGGTCTCAACTTTTTCTTGGTTGATGACAAACTTTTGTTTTTTAATGCTTAGTTTTTGCTCAAATTCTTTTTTTGGAAAGACAGATTCGGTCAAAATCTCTTTTAAAATAGGAAGTACTTTTCCCAAATGTTTGTTCAAAGTATACAGGCTTACTGTTCCAAAATCTGAATTAACTTCTGTTTCTAAAAAAGCTCCGTAATAATCAATTGCATGTGCAATTTCCAAAGAGTTTTTCTTTTGTGTGCCTTCCTTCAGCATGGCGTTTGCAAAACTTGCAACCAATGGCTTTAGTTGATATTTTGTGCCTGCTTCGAACACAAACTCTACTTTTACCAATTCTTGTGACCCCAAGTTGTATTGAAAAACCGGAATTCCGTTCGATAATTTTTTCTTTTCAGGTAACTGAAATCCTATATCAGTAATTTCCTGAAATTTAGGGGCTTTTTTTCTGTCTAATTCTGCCATGTTAATTCTTTTTTTCAGCTAAATAATACAAAGTAGAACAGTTACTTGGAATAATCGACTCTGTCGTAATTCTTCTCAAATCTTCTGCCGAAACTTGTTCGTACTTCTTCATTTCTTCATTTGCCAAATCGGCATTGCCAAGTAATTCAAAATAGCCAATTCGCATAGCTTTGTTCAGTCCATTTATGTGCCCAAAAGTATCAGTTGACTCTACTTTGTTTTTTACTTTTGTTAGCTCTTGTTCTTCTACTAATTCATGGGAGAGTGACTCCAAACACTTCTCAATCGCTTCATTTGCCTTGTCCATGGTAATTCCCTCTTTCACTTTACCCGATACAATAAATAATCCGTTTTCCATGCTTCCCATTTGGTAAGCACCAATCTCGGTAAATAGTTCTTTTTCTTTCACCAATTCTTGGTAGAGTCTTGAGGAGTTTCCTCTGCTCAAAATATCCGAAAGCAAATCAAAAGCATAATAATCAGCATGCAATCGATTACACATGTGCCAAGCTTTGTATAGCGCGTTTTGAGGAACGTTTCTTTTTACTTCGAGGAACCGCGCTTCTGTCTGTTTTGGTTCTTTTGGTAAATTCCGGTTATATTTATTTCCTGCCGGAATGGTCCCGTACCATTTTTCCACAAGCTCAATTATCTCGTCTGGTTTCACGTCCCCTGCAATAGATAAAATTGCATTTTGTGGAGTATAATGTTTGTAAAAAAAAGCTTTTACCTCTTCCATCTTGGCGTCTTCTATGTGGCTCACTTCTTTGCCAATAGTCGCCCATTTATAAGGGTGAGTAGAGTAGGCAAGTGGTCTCAAAAGCAACCATACATCTCCATAGGGCTGATTCAAATACCGTTGTTTGAACTCTTCAATTACCACACTTCTTTGTACCTCCAAACTTTCGGTAGTGAACGCCAGACTCAACATTCTGTCGGATTCCAACCATAAGCCAGTTTCGATGTTCTGTTTAGGTAAGGTGAGGTAGTAATTCGTGATGTCATTACTTGTAAATGCATTGTTTTGTCCGCCTACATTTTGCAGTGGTCCATCAAATTCGGGAATGTGAATAGATCCTCCAAACATTAAATGTTCAAATAAATGAGCAAAACCGGTTCTGTTTTCGTTCTCGTCTTTTGCTCCTACATCAAACACGGTATTTATGGTAACAATTGGTGTTGAGTTATCAGGATGAATTAGGACGCGAAGCCCATTTTTTAGGGTGTGTTTTACAAATTCAATCATTGTTTTTTTTTAAATTTTAGTTCACAAAAAGGAGTTGATTCACTTTTTGTTTTTTTTGGACGGAACAGTGTAAAACTCCTTTCCGTAATTGGGTTCAAAATACGCTACATCTTCAAAATCATTCTCAATATATTTTTGTTCTGCCAACGCAATCATCCCTCTTGCCGAACAATGAATGTTGTCGATAAAATGGATGTTGGAATTGTTCTTGACAACCTCTTTTAGTTTTTCGGCTCCGTTGCCAAAAAGATACTTTTCTCCTTCAATTTCTTTAAAAGAGTTTTCGTCCACTACTAAATTAAAATCTTCTTGCAATCGCTGATTCTCCGATGAGAACACAGAGCCAAAAACTTCCATTCTTCGTGCATCGATTACGGGTATTTTTGTACCAGATGAAATAGGAGCCAGGAAACACATTGCTTCTAGGGTATTAATACCAATCAAAGGAATGTTTTTTCCGTAGCAGAAACCTTTCGCAGATGAGCTTCCAATCCTCAATCCAGTATAGGATCCCGGTCCCGAACTAATTGCTATGGCATCCAACTCATCAAAAGTTATCTTGCTTTTGCCAAGAAGCTCAATAATACTCAGGTTGAGTTTTTCCGAATGAGAATATTCATCTTCTAAAATATCCGTAAAATCCAATAAATCTCCGTCTTTCCCTAGTGCGATAGAACAAACTTTGGTTGCAGTTTCGATGCTTAATATGATTGCCATAAAATGTATTGTGTGTCAAAAATACTATATTAGTGAAATAAAAACTTACATAATCTGCAAGAAGTTGTTCACCATTTTTAAATAACCCGAAATGAAGGGAACAAGAAAAAAAATGACTAAGAAGTAAGCTTTATTAATTGGACTTTTTTTTGGTTGCCTATTATTTTTAATAGCTGTATTTGCTATTCCCAGGTCTGAGGGATATTCCCCAGACTTATCCAACCTCATGCCTCGCTTTTTCTCTAATCTCATCTCTGGTGTATTGATGAGTTTTATGATTCGCTGGGGAAATAATAAAATGTAAGCTCAGCCATTTCAGTTTAACAGAAATTCGTAAATTGGTGTATCATGAAAGAATTGAACTATGTTAGTGTAAAAGCCGCTATGTTTCAAGGATTGTTTTTTTCTTGTTTTATGTTGTTTTTTGATTTGGTTGGAGACCCTTTGATTATGAAAGAAGAAATCACATTTGACAGATGGCCAATAAAAACAGTTTCTTGGATTTGTTTTGGGATTATTTATGGATTTTTAGTAAGATTTTTGCACAATAGGAAAAGAAGAATAAATGAAGAAAAGAAACAAATCAATGACAAAAGTTCCTTACTTAACAAGTAAACGAAAGGTAATCATTGGTCTCGCTTATTGCCTAATTTTGTTTCTGATTGATGTAGTTGCTAATTGGATTTTTGGTTGGTAAGAATTTAATAAGAGATACTTCGTAAGGGCAATTTTGGTGAGTGTTATTTCGGCATTTATTTTCGTATTGATTTATTTTCGTGTGCTATCAAAACTAAGGAAAGAGGAAGAAAGAAAGCTATGGAAATCTTGAGGAGGTTAAAAAAAGTTAAAACAAATCTGTAAAACCTAAATAGATACTATATTTGCAATCCTACGGATAACTCCAATTATTTATGAAATTGACAAAACAAATTTTCCTTTATTTTTTTACTTTTCTTATTCTATTTTCTTGTTCTCAATACGAAAGAGTGCTGAAAGGAGATGATTACGACAAGAAATACGAATTGGCAGAGAAACTTTACCTAAAAGAGAAATTTTTAAAGGCAGTTCCATTGTTCGAAGAGGTGATTTCTATCTACTCGAAACTAAGTGAAAAAGGGGAGAAGGCATATTATTATTTATGCTACAGCCACTATAATTTACAAGAATATGCTCTAGCTGGTTATTATTTCAGGAATTTTCAATCTACTTATCCACAAAGCGAACATGCTGAAGAAGCCGCTTTTATGGGAGCAATGTGCAAAGTGGCTGCTTCACCCAAGGCTTCTTTGGATCAATCTAATACACTTACTGCGATCAACGAACTCCAAAGTTTTATGAATCGGTATCCAAAAACAGAATTGAAAGATACCTGCAACCAGATTATTGATAACTTGAGAGGGAAACTTGAGGAGAAAGCATTTGCAAGTTCCAAATTGTACTACCACATGGAAGATTACGAGGCAGCTGCTGTCTCTTTTACCAATATGCTGTCAGATTATCCTGATACTGAACTACGAGAGGAAGTTTTGTATCTTGTTGTGAAATCAAACTATAAGTTGGCTGCAAATAGCGTGAAAGAAAAAAAAGTGGAAAGATTTGAGGAAACTATAAAATCTTATACTAAATTTGTAGACAATTTCCCAAAGAGTAAGAGATTGAAAGAACTAGAAGTTTTTTACACGAAAGCAATTGAGGAAATAAAAAAATAGTCAAAAGTTATACACATGAACTACAAACAAACAACAGCAGAGAAAGATACGGTTACCAGAAATACTTCGTCTATGGAAGCTATTTCAGGCAATATCTACGAGGCGCTAAATGTAATTAGCAAAAGAGCGGACCAGATTACTGTTGAATTGAAAGACGAGTTGTCACAAAAATTAGAAGCATTTGCTTTGCCAAGTGATAACTTGGAGGAGATTTTTGAAAACAGAGAGCAAATAGAAATCTCAAAGTTTTACGAAAAATTACCAAAGCCAGTAGCTATTGCTCTTGAAGAGTTTTTGAACGAAAAAGTTCAAAAAATTGAAAAGGAAGAGGAAGAAGCCTAAGAAACCCAAACCATGTTGAAAGGTAAGAAAGTAGTTGTGGCAGTTACGGGAAGTATTGCCGCTTACAAATCTGCGCTTATCGTTCGTTTTTTAATTAAATCGGGTGCCGAAGTAAAAGTTGTTATGACTAATTCTTCACACGATTTCATTACTCCACTCACACTTTCTACGTTATCCAAAAATCCCGTTTACTCTGAGTTTACTTCAAGCAAAGAAGCTGGAACTTGGAATAATCATGTAGAGTTAGGTTTGTGGGCAGATATTATGTTGGTAGCTCCTGCTACAGCAAACTCCTTATCCAAAATGGCAAGCGGAGAATCAGATAACTTCCTGATGGCAGTTTATCTTTCGGCAAAATGTCCTGTTTATATTGCTCCGGCAATGGATTTGGATATGTACAAACATCCTTCAACAAAAGAAAATATTGAAAAATTAGTAAGTTATGGAAATATGATAATTTATCCGGGAAGCGGAGAGTTAGCCTCAGGGCTGGAAGGCGAAGGCAGACTTGCGGAACCCGAAGAAATTATTGATTTCATACACAATGACTTACGAGCCAAGCAACCTTTGTTTGGAAAACGAATGATGGTTACTGCTGGACCAACTCACGAAGCCCTTGATCCGGTGAGATATTTAGGAAATAGATCCACAGGTAAAATGGGATTTGCACTAGCTAAAAAAGCGAGTGAACTTGGCGCAACAGTTACTTTAATTGCTGGTCCGGTTTCTCTTTCTACCCCAAATCCATCAATAACAAGAATAGATGTAGTTTCGGCAAGCGAGATGTTTGAGGCTGTGAAGGCTGAATTCAATAACCAAGAT
>Ga0209771_1001049_pt1 | contig 18143 bp, 10 predicted proteins | sample SaaInl59LU_5_DNA_FD_184639 | JGI IMG/M metagenome (GOLD analysis project Ga0209771, IMG submission 184639) | Marine microbial communities from expanding oxygen minimum zones in the Saanich Inlet - ESP_59LU_5_DNA (SPAdes) (version 2) | ecosystem: Environmental > Aquatic > Marine > Intertidal zone... | reverse complement strand
ATGTCAGAAAAGTTCCAACTTTGTCATTATGATTGGTTTAAAGAAAATAAAATTACCACGTTAATTTCTAAAATAAATGCAATTAGAAAAGAACATGAATCTTATCAGCAAACTAACAATATTAAACTTTTAGAAACAGGTAATGATCAATTAATTGCATTCTACAAATGGAATCAAGACAAAACTAATGAAACACTAACAGTTATAAGTTTAGATGCTTACAACTCACAATCTGGTTCAGTGCAAGTTCCTTTACATGATTTAGGCATTCATCATGGACATAAAATAGAAGTTTTAGATTTGGTGACAAGAAATTCTTATAATTGGTATCATGAGTGGAACTATGTTGAGTTGCATCCTACTCTACCATTTCATATTTTTAAAATCAATAAATAGTATTTAAGTAATGGAAAACGCGAAAATAAAATCTACTAAAACTACTTTTTCTTCTAATAAAAAATGGGAAGAATTAATAGAAAGTAAAGATTTTATTGATGTTTTTTTATCTGAAGTTTTAGAAGAATACATTCAAAAGCAACGTTGGTATGGAGGTAAATCTAGCCAACTAAAGTATATTGAATTAAGCGAGTATTTTAGAATTCAGCAAGGAGATGAAGTTTATTTTGGGTTGATTTTAGAAGTCAATTTTACAGAGGCTTTTTATCATCATTACTTTTTACCAATCTCTTTTGTTTCTGATGAAAATTTTGCAAAAGAAAACAGAATTCTACCTATAAAATTAAAAGATCAAGAAGGCTACATCATAGATGCTATGTATTTAGAGTCTTTTAGAAAAGTGGTTTATGAAAGAATTAGTAATGCACTTCCTGTAGATAAAACACCTGTTCAATATCATAAATCAGAGACATTTAATTTTCCAAAATATAAATCATCAAACTTTTTAGGAGCAGAACAAAGTAACACTTCTATCATCTACAATGATACCTTTATTTTAAAATTCTTTAGAAGAATTTATGCAGATAAAAATCCTGATTATGAAATGAGTCACTTTTTATCTCATAACAAAGAGTTTAAACATACTCCTAAATACTTAGGATCTATAAATATTGTAGATTCAGAAAACACCAATATAACTATTGGTTTAATGCAAGAATTAGTACCTAATAAAGGTGATGCTTGGGAGTACTTTTTAAAAGAGTTACATAAAATCTATTTATCTATTGATAACAAAAAAATTGAACTTAAAAACTTACCAGATATCGAGCTTTTTAAAAGATGTTCAATTGTTAATTTACCTCCACAAATTGTAGATTGGGTGGGTTTAAATTTACTTACTAAAGTGCAATTATTAGCTCAAAGAACTGCAGAAATGCACATAGCTTTAGGCTCTGAATTTGCAGATACTTCTTTTACTCCCACTCGTTTTAATGGTGATTATACTGTTTGGTTAAAAAACAGATTAACATATCAATTTCAAAACAGACTAAACTTAACAGAAAATAATCTTCATAAATTAGATGATTATTCTTTAAAACTAGCAAAAGAATTTTTAGAAAATAAAAATCTTATCCGTAAAAGATTAGTCAATTTTGATTGGACAAAACTTAAAGGAGAACGTATTAGAATTCATGGAGATTATCATTTAGGGCAAATTTTAGTTCAGGATGATGATTTTTGTATTTTAGATTTCGAAGGAGAACCAGAAAGTACCATAAGAGATCGTAAAGTAAAACAACCGCCACTTAAAGATGTGGCTGGTTTATTTCGATCTTTTCATTATGCTATTTACTCTACCATTTTTAATCATCAAGAAGAATATTCTAAAGATAAAGAAGAACTTTTTGAATTTGGAGAGTTATTATACAAATATTTTATCTCTGTATTTTTAGAAACCTACAGAACAGTTACACAAGAAGCCAATTTATCTATTGGTTATACAAACGAAAGAGTATATTTATTAAAATATTGCTTGTTAGAAAAAGCAATTTATGAGTTAGGTTACGAGCTTAATTCAAGACCTAAATGGACTATTATTCCGTTAAAAGGTATCGCAAACATTATGAATTCATAAACTATGGCAAACACAAAAGCATTTAGTCTTTTTACAGATTTTGATATTAACCTATTTAAAGCAGGTAAACATTATAGGCTTTACGAAAAATTCGGATCTCATATTGTTAATGTAGATGGTGAAGAAGGAACTTATTTTGCAGTTTGGGCACCAAGTGCTAAAAATGTATCTGTAGTAGGTGACTTTAATTTTTGGTTGGCAGGCGAACATCAATTAAATGTACGTTGGGATGGAAGTGGAATTTGGGAAGGTTTTATCCCTAATGTTGGTAAAGGCAATATTTACAAATACAAAATTCAAAGTTCAAATAATGATGTAACTACAGAAAAAGCAGATCCTTTTGCTAGAAGATGTGAGCACCCACCAAAAACAGCATCTGTAGTTTGGCAAGATGATTATCAGTGGAAAGATAAAAAGTGGATGAAAAATAGAAAGAAAAACAACGCTTTAAATGCGCCTTTTTCTGTTTACGAAGTTCACTTAGGCTCTTGGAAAAAACAAATAGAAGAAAACCGTTTTTTAAGCTATGTTGAGTTAGCTGATGAATTAGTAGATTATGTGGCTGAAATGAATTTTACCCACGTAGAATTTATGCCAATTATGGAATATCCTTATGATCCAAGTTGGGGTTATCAATTAACAGGATATTTTGCGCCAACATCAAGATTTGGTTATCCAGATGAATTTAAATATTTAGTAGATAAATTTCACGAAAAAGGAATTGGTGTTTTATTAGATTGGGTTCCCTCTCATTTTCCTTCAGACGATCATGGTTTAGGTTATTTTGATGGATCACATTTATATGAACATCCAGACAGAAGAAAAGGATATCATCAAGATTGGAAAAGTTTAATTTTTAACTATGGTAGAAATGAAATTAAAGCTTTTTTAATTAGTAATGCTATTTTTTGGTTAGACCAATATCATGCAGATGGTTTACGAGTAGATGCTGTAGCCTCAATGTTATTCTTAGATTACTCAAGAGAAGATGGTCAATGGGAGCCAAATATTTATGGTGGTAACGAATATTTAGAAGCTATCGACTTTATTAAAGACATGAATTCAGAAGTATATGCTTCTTTTCCTGATGTGCAAACCATTGCAGAAGAATCAACGTCGTTTTCTAAAGTATCAAGACCAATTTACGATGGTGGTTTAGGTTTTGGCATGAAATGGATGATGGGTTGGATGCACGACTCTTTGGAATATTTTGCTAAAGAACCTGTATATAGAAAACATCATCAAAATGATTTAACATTTAGCTTAAACTATGCATTTACAGAAAACTTTATGCTACCTCTTTCTCATGATGAAGTAGTTTATGGTAAAAAAGCTATTGTAGATAAAATGCCTGGAGATGAGTGGCAACGCTTTGCAAATTTACGATTGTTATATAGCTTTATGTATACACATCCAGGGACTAAATTATTATTTCAAGGAGGTGAATTTGGGCAAACATCAGAATGGAATTTTCAAACAAGTTTAGATTGGCATTTATTACAATATGATGTGCATAAAGGTGCTCAAAGTCTAGTTAAAGATTTAAATAAATTCTACAAAAAAGAAAAGGCTTTATTCGAAAAACAATTTTCACCTGAAGGATTTGAGTGGATAGATCATGGAGATCATCAAAACTCTGTCTTATCTTATATAAGAAAAGGGGAAAATGAAAAAGATAATGTCATCATAGTTTTAAATTTAACACCTGTTCCTAGAGAAAATTATAGAATAGGTTTACCGAAATCAGGATCATTAAAACAAGTTTTTAATAGTGATGATAAAAAATATTATGGAACAGGAGAGTATAAAAATACAAAATTAACATCAGAAGAAAAAGAATGGAATAATAGACAACATTCTTTAGAATTAACTTTACCTCCATTAAGTATGATTGCTTTTAAATACAAATAATATTTTATATTATTAAAATAGCATAAGTAAGTAATAAAAAGATGATTTTTTTCTCAATAAAAGAAAAAATATCATCTTTTTTTATGGTATCAAAAATTATATTAAAATGCTTAATTAATTAGCAGTTAATGTTTGTTGATTCACTTATTTTTGCACTTAAACGTTATCGTAAAAAACAAGTTTTATATTTCTTTGTAAAACAAACTTTTACGATTTTTACATTGCTAAAAAGTATCGCAAAATGATTGTAAATACAGAGTTAGAACAAAAAGGAAATTTATTTCCATCAAAAATAATCAACTATAAAAAAGACGTAGATAAATTATATTTTACTACAAGTAATAATGTAGTTTTACAGCTTACTGTTGTTAGAGACAGTGTTGTAAGATTTAGATATTCTACTACAGGAAAATTCGACAACGATTTTTCTTACGGAATTACAGTACATGCTTCAAGAGGATATAGTTTTTTAAAAGTTACAGAAGATGAAACTCATTATATAGTTGCTACTAAAAAACTAATTTGTAAAGTAGAAAAATCTAGCTTACAAGTTAGTATTTATGATGCTTTAGACATGGTTTTAATTAACCAAGATGAAATTGGTTTTCATTGGGAAGAAAGCTATCAATATGGAGGTGACATTGTAAAAATGAGTAAAATCTCTCAAAAAGCAGAAAGTTATTATGGTTTAGGTGATAAACCTGTTGATGTAAATTTAAAAGGAAAACGTTTCGAAAATTGGGTAACAGACTCTTATGCGTTTGGTAAAAATACAGACCCAATTTATAAAGCTATTCCTTTTTATACGTCAATTCACGACAATAAATCGTATGGTATTTTCTTTGATAATACCTTTAAAACCCATTTTGATTTTGCACAAGAAAGAAGAAATGTTACCAGTTTTTGGGCACAAGGTGGAGAAATGAATTATTACTTTATCTACGGACCTCAAATGTCTGATGTAGTAGCCAATTATACAGATTTAACTGGTAAACCTCATGCATTACCTCCTTTATGGGCTTTAGGATATCACCAATGTAAATGGAGTTATTATCCAGAAAGTAATGTCAAAGAAGTAACTAGCAAATTTAGAGAGCTTCAAATACCTTGTGATGCCATCTATTTAGACATCGATTATATGGATGGTTTTAGATGTTTTACTTGGGATAAAGAGCATTTTCCAGAACCCAAAAGAATGGTTAAGGAATTAGAAGATGATGGTTTTAAAACCGTAGTTATTATAGATCCAGGTATTAAAATTGATTTAGAATACGATGTTTTTAAAGAAGCCTTAGATAAAGACTATTTCTGTAAAAGAGCTGATGGACCCTACATGAAAGGAAAAGTTTGGCCTGGAGAATGTTATTTTCCAGATTATACCAAACCAGAAGTTAGAGAATGGTGGTCTGGTTTATTTCAAGAATTAATAGAAGATATAGGTATTAAAGGTGTTTGGAATGATATGAATGAACCTGCTGTAATGGAGGTTCCTAATAAAACCTTTCCAGATGACGTTCGCCATGATTATGATGGAAACCCATGTTCTCATAGAAAAGCTCATAACGTTTATGGTATGCAAATGGCGCGTGCAACGTATCATGGATTAAAAAAATACTCTTACCCAAAACGTCCTTTTGTAATTACAAGAGCAGCTTACTCAGGTACTCAAAGATATACTTCTACTTGGATGGGAGATAATGTTGCCACTTGGGAACATTTAGCAATTGCCAACAATCAAGCACAAAGAATGGCTATGTCTGGTTTTTCTTTTGCTGGTTCAGATATTGGTGGATTTGCAGAACAACCACAAGGTGAATTATTTGCAAGATGGATTCAATTAGGTATTTTTCATGTTTTTTGTAGAGTACACTCTTCAGGAGATCATGGAGATCAAGAACCTTGGGTTTTTGGTGATGAAATAACTGATATTGTAAGAAAGTTTGTAGAAATAAGATATCAATTATTACCTTATTTATACACTGCTTTTTGGAAACATATTAATAATGGTACTCCTATTTTAAAATCTCTGGTATTATTTGATCAAGAAGATCCTCATACACATTATAGAAGTGATGAATTTGTTTATGGAGAACATATTTTAGTTTGCCCTATTCAAGAACCAAATGCAAAAGGTAGAAGAATGTACATACCAAGAGGAAATTGGTATAATTTCTGGACAGATGAAGTTGTTGAGGGTGGTAAAGAAATGTGGGTAGATGCAGATTTAGATAGCATGCCTATATTTATAAAAGAAGGTGCTGTTATTCCTAAATATCCTGTACAACAATATGTTGGAGAGAAAAATTTTGATGAAATTACCTTAGATGTTTATTACAAAATAGGCAAAGAAAAATCAGAATTATATGATGATGCACATGATGGATATGACTACAGAAAAGGTAGATATAGTCTAAGAACTTTTAAACTAACAGGTAAAAAGAAAGAGTTTATTTTACAGCAACACAAAGAAGGTAAATTTGATGCACCTTACTCTAACTTTAAAATAAAATTCCACAATTTACCTTTTACTGTTAAAAAGGTACAAATTGATAATGTTGATATTGAATTAAATGGATTAAATTCTAAAGAACACACATTAACTATCAATAAAGAATTTACAGAGTTACATTTATTTGGCGAATAACTAAATAATGTTAAAAAATAAAAAAGTCTCCAAAATGGAGACTTTTTTTGTTTTAGATGTTGGGGAAAATTTAATTTTTTTGTGCCACCTAAATTTCTTTTTCTTAGCTAACTGATTTTTTCCATAGCATTTCTAATTCATAACAATTAATCTTTTTCTTAGCTATTTTAACGCTGCTTTATTTTTTCTTTTTCCTACTACAAAGATAAAGAAGCAATACAGTTTCAATTAACCCATACCATTTAAAAATTAACTCAAATAAAAAAGCCTCAAAAATGAGGCTTTAAATTTGATTATAGTAAAATAGTTAAAAACCATCTCCTAATTCTTTAAGTTTTTCTGTATTTTCTGCTAACATTAATTCATCAATAATTTTTTGAATGTCACCATTTACAATATTAGACAAATCGTATAATGTTAAACCTATTCTATGGTCTGTAACCCTACCTTGAGGATAATTATAAGTTCTAATCTTCGCACTTCTATCACCAGAGGTAACCATTGAACCACGTTTTGCAGCATCTTCTGCTTGCTTTTTAGCTAGTTCTAAATCATATAATCTAGAACGTAAAACTTTAAAAGCTTTCTCTTTATTTTTATGCTGACTCTTTTGATCTTGGCATTGAGCTACTAAGCCTGTAGGTATATGCGTTAAACGAACTGCAGAATAAGTAGTGTTTACAGATTGACCTCCAGGACCTGATGAACAAAAGAAATCTATTCTTACATCTTTAGGATTAATTTCTACATCAAACTCCTCTGCTTCTGGAAACACCATACATGTTGCAGCAGAAGTATGCACTCTACCTTGTGTTTCTGTTTGTGGTACTCTTTGTACACGATGTACACCAGCTTCGAATTTTAAGGTACCATAAACATCTTCTCCAGTAACTTCAAATTGTATTTCTTTAAATCCACCATTAGTTCCTTCTGAATAGTCTACAGTAGAAACTTTCCATCCTTTACTTTCGCAATATTTAGAATACATTCTAAATAAATCTCCAGCAAAAATACTTGCTTCATCTCCACCTGTACCCGCTCTTAATTCTACAACTGCATTTTTAGAATCTTCTGGATCCTTAGGAATCAACATGAATTTAATTTTCTCTTCTAATTCAGGAATTCTAGCATTGGCTTCATCCATTTCCATTTTAGCCATTTCTACCATTTCTGCATCAGAGCCATCTGCTATAATTTCTTTAGCTTCTTCTATATTATTTAGTAAAGATTGATATTCTTTACCAATTTTTACTACATCTCCTAAGTCTTTATATTCTTTACTTAATTGTGCATAACGCTTTTGATCAGCAATAATATCTGGCTGAATAATAAGGTCAGAAACCTCATCATAACGTTGTTTTACAATTTGTATTTTTTCTATCATCTTATCCTCGTTTCTTAGTTTGCGAATTTACAATTTTTATAGCTATATTTGGATAGATCAACTTTTTTTTATGAGATTACTACTTTTATCTATTTGCTTTCTTTGTATAGTTTCTTGTGATAATAATACAGAAAAAACTAAAAATCCTGCTTTTCTAATTGGTAATTGGAAACGTTTAAATGACAAACCTGGGAGTCAAACATTTGAAAATTGGAATTCAGATTTTAAAGGACTAGGCTACACTATAAAAGATGGTAAAACTACATTTAGCGAACAATTAAGTATTATTAAAATTAATGATACTTTACATTTACAAGTAGTTGGTGTTAATGAAAACCCAACACTTTTTAAATTCACAAAGCAAACAGATACTTCTTTTGTATGTGAAAACCCACAAAATGAATTCCCAAAAAAAATAACTTATTTAGTTGATAACAATCAACTAAAAGCTATTGTACAAAATGATGATTTTAGAATAGATTTTATTTTTGAGAAAGAAAACTAGTATTCAAAAACACCAAACTCACTTTTTATTGTAAGTCTTTTCTTATCAGAAGCTTCAACTTTACCTATAATTTTAGCATCTACATTAAAAGATTTTGAAATAGCAATAATATCTTCAGCTATTTCTGGAGATACATAAACTTCCATTCTATGACCACAATTAAATACCTGATACATTTCTTTCCAATCTGTTTTTGATTGCTCTTGTATCAATTTAAACAAAGGTGGAATTGCAAACATATTGTCTTTTACAATGTGCAAATCATCAACAAAATGCAAGATTTTAGTTTGGGCACCTCCACTACAATGAATCATTCCATGAATGTGCTCCGAATTGTATTTAGATAAAATTTCTTTAATTATTGGTGCATATGTTCTTGTTGGAGACAACACTAATTTACCTGCATCAATAGGAGAATCTTCAACCTCGTCTGTTAATTTTATATTTCCTGAATATACTAAATCAGAGGGTACAGCTGCATCAAAACTTTCTGGATATTTATCTGCTAAATATTTATGAAAAACATCATGTCTAGCAGAAGTTAATCCATTAGAACCCATACCTCCATTATATTCAGTTTCATAGGTTGCTTGTCCAAAACTTTCTAACCCAACAATTACATCACCAGCTTTTATATTCGCATTATCTATAACATCAGAACGTTTCATTCTAGCAGTTACAGTAGAATCTACGATGATAGTTCTAACTAAATCACCAACATCTGCAGTTTCTCCTCCAGTTGAATGAATGGTAACTCCGAATTTTTTTAAATCATCAATTAATTCTTCTGTTCCGTTTATTATAGCTGATAAAACTTCACCTGGTATTTTACTTTTATTACGTCCTATAGTTGAAGATAGCATGATGTTATCTGTTGCTCCAACACATAATAAATCATCAATATTCATGATTAGTGCATCTTGTGCAATACCTTTCCAAACAGATAAATCTCCAGTCTCTTTCCAATACATATAAGCTAAAGAAGATTTTGTACCTGCTCCATCTGCATGCATTATTAAACAAAAGTCTTCGTCATTTGTTAAATGATCTGGTACTATTTTACAAAATGCTTTTGGAAATAAACCTTTGTCTATATTTTTTATAGCATTGTGTACATCTTCTTTAGAGGCAGAAACACCTCTTTGCGCATATCTTTTAGAAACTTCTTGACTCATGGTAATATGTTGAACTGCAAATTTAGGGTTTTCAAAAAAAAATCCTACTGTAAAGTAGGATGTTTTATTTTATCTTGTAAACAATAATTCTCTGTATTTTGTTAAAGGCCAAATATTATCATCTACCATAGTTTCTAATTTATCACAATGATATCTTATTTTATCAAAAAATGGCTTTACTTTATTACAATAAGCTTCTGCTGATTTTAAACCTTCTAATTGATTTGCTTTTTTTCGTTCATCAATCATTTTTAAGGTTAAAGCATTAATTTCTGTGATATGATTAGAAATCGTCATGATTAATTCTATCTGCTCTTTTGCAATTTTTTTATATTCTTCTCCAAATATTTCTTTTAGATTTTTTGTGTTTTCTAATAAAGTATTTTGATAGTTTATAGCTGTTGGTACTACATGATTTCTTGCAATATCTCCTAAAACTCTACTTTCTATCTGTAAACGTTTTGTATATTCTTCTACATCAATTTCAAAACGAGCTTCTAGTTCAATTCTGTTCATTACATCCATTTCTTCAAACAGATCAAAAACTTGTTTAGAAATCTTTACTTTTAATGCTTCTGGAGTTGTTTTATTATTACTTAAGCCTCTCTTTTTTGCTTCTTTTTCCCAAGAAATACCATAACCATCACCTTCAAAACGAATTTTTTTAGAATCTTTAATGTATTCTCTTAAAATATTAAAGATAGCCTCATCTTTTTTAAGACTTTTCTTATCTATTAATTCATCTACTTCAAGTTTAAACTCCTTTAATTGTTTAGCTACAATAGTGTTTAAAACAGTCATTGGAATTGCAGAATTTGTATTAGATCCTACAGCTCTAAACTCAAATTTATTACCAGTAAAGGCAAATGGTGAAGTTCTATTTCTATCAGTATTATCTAGCAAAATTTCAGGAATCTTACCAATAATGTTCAATTTTAAATCTGTTTTTTCTTGAGGTGATAATTTACCTTTTGTTACATTTTCTAATTCGTCTAAAACTTCAGAAAGTTGACTACCAATAAAAACAGAAATAATTGCTGGTGGTGCTTCATTAGCTCCTAATCTATGGTCATTACTTGCAGATGCAATAGAAGCTCTTAACAATTCTTCGTATTTGTAAACAGCCTTAATTGTGTTTACAAAAAAGGTTAAGAATTGTAAATTCTTCATAGGAGTTTTACCAGGACTCAGTAAGTTAGTTCCATCTGAAGTAGATAAAGACCAATTATTATGTTTACCTGAACCATTTATACCTGAAAATGGCTTTTCATGAAACAATACTTTAAATTGATGTCTTTTTGCAATTCTACCCATAATATCCATTAACAATGAATTATGGTCTACTGCTAAATTGGCTTCTTCAAAAATCGGAGCTAACTCAAATTGATTGGGAGCAACTTCATTATGCCTTGTTTTTACAGGAATACCTAACAACATACTTTCTTGCTCTAAATCTTGCATAAAACTCATTGCTCTTGTAGGGATACTTCCAAAATAATGATCATCTAATTGTTGACCTTTAGCAGGTGTGTGTCCTAATAAAGTTCTTCCTGTTAACATAATATCAGGTCTTGAGTTTGCTAATGCTTCATCAATTAAAAAATACTCTTGCTCCCAACCTAAAGTAGCATTTACTTTAGATGCATTTTTATCAAAATATTTACAAATAGCTGTTGCATGATTATCTATAGCTTGTAATGCTCTTAATAATGGGGTTTTATTATCTAAAGCTTCACCTGTGTAAGAAACAAAAATAGTGGGTATACATAATGTAGTTTCATATACAAATGCTGGTGAAGTTGGATCCCAAGCTGTATAACCTCTTGCTTCAAAAGTATTTCTAATACCTCCATTTGGAAAACTTGATGCATCTGGCTCTTGTTGAACCAACTGTTCTCCATCAAACTTCTCCATAGCTAAACTACCATTTATAGATTCGAAAAACGCATCATGTTTTTCTGCTGTGGCTCCTGTAAGAGGCTGAAACCAATGTGTATAATGAGTTGCGCCTTTAGACATTGCCCAATCTTTCATGCTTACTGCAACTTGATCTGCTATTTTTCTATCAATCTTTGTTCCTTTTTCAATTGCATTCATTACACTTTCATATGCAGATCGAGTTAGGTACTGTTGCATAGCATGTTTATGGAAAACATTTTTACCAAATAATGAAGATCTTTTTTCTTTTTCTACAATTTTTTTTGGACTTCTTTTTAAGGTTTCTTGTAATGCAGCAAATCTAATTGTTGACATAATATGATTTTTTTATAGTATATTTTATTTTTATTACAAAGATACCCTATAAAAATTAGGGATAAAATTATTTTTAATTACTTTTTATTTTTTTACCCCCTTTTTTTTTGATATGTATTTAAATTATATCATTTTTGTACCTAAATTAAGAAAACATAAATAAATTATATTATGGGTAAGTCTAAATTAGAATACATTTGGTTAGATGGATACTTTCCAACTCAAAACATGCGTAGTAAAACTAAAGTTGAAGAGAATTTCAGCGGAAAACTAGAAGATTGTCCAATTTGGTCTTTTGATGGTTCATCTACAAGACAAGCAGAAGGTGGTTCTTCAGATTGTTTATTAAAGCCTGTTGCAATATATCCAGATCCAGCAAGAAGAGATGGTTATTTAGTAATGACTGAGGTTTTAAATGCAGATGGTACACCTCACGTTTCTAATGGTAGAGCTACAATTGATGATGAAGATGATGACTTTTGGTTTGGTTTTGAGCAAGAGTACTTTATTATGGACAGAAAAACTCAATTACCATTAGGTTTCCCTGTTGGTGGTTATCCTGCTCCTCAAGGAATGTATTATTGTTCTGTTGGTGGTAGAAACACACATGGTAGAGCCTTAGTTGAAGAACATGCAGATTTATGTATTGATGCTGGTTTAAATTTTGAAGGAATCAACCAAGAGGTTGCATCTGGACAGTGGGAATTTCAATTATTTGCAAAAGGTGCAAAAAAAGCTGGAGATGAAATCTGGGTTGCACGTTATTTATTAGACAGATTAACAGAAAAATATGGTTGGTATATTGAGTATCACCCAAAACCTTTAGGAAAAGAAATGGACTGGAATGGTTCTGGTATGCATGCAAACTTCTCTAATACTTTATTAAGAACTTGTGGTTCTAAAGAAGTTTACGAAAAAGTATGTGAAGCTTTTAGACCTGTAGTAAAAGAACACATTGCTGTTTATGGTGAGTTTAATGACCAACGTTTAACAGGAGATCATGAAACTGCTTCTATAAATGACTTCTCTTATGGTATTTCTGACAGAGGTGCTTCAATTAGAATTCCAATTATTACTGTAGAGAAAGGCTGGAAAGGATGGTTAGAAGATAGAAGACCAGCTTCTAATGGAGATCCATATAAAATTGCAGGAAGAATTATAAAAACTGTAAAATCTGCAAATGTATAGTAGATTTTAATTATTGATAAAAAAAACTCCGAAGTTTTAATTTCGGAGTTTTTTTATGCATTTATTTTTTTGTTTCTGGAGGATAATTAGAAATAATTTCTTTCACAAATTCTTTAATTCTTTCTTCTTTTTTTTCTCTATTTTGAATTTTTAAAGCACCTGTACCAACTCCTTGCCAAATCAATTCTTTTTTATTTTTATCTATAAAATCTATAAACAAAGTACCTTCTGTATATTGAGAAACATTTACGTTATTCATACCATTATTCCACATCCAAGGGTTCCAACCCCAACCCCAGCCCCAGCCAAAATTGTTTTGATTTACATCTACCCTTTCTCTAGACTTAGTAAAAATACTAACTAGCATATCTGGATTTTCAGACTTTGTTAAACCTTTAGCAGTAAGTTCTGTCTCTATTGCTCTTAAAATTCTTTTCTTATCTAAATCAGAAATATCAGCTTTATCTATTCCAGGTTTAAAAAAAGCAAACGTTTTGTAATTTGTAAAATTAACAGCAGTATCATAATCTGTTGTAACTTTTAATGAATTACAAGATGTCATTAAAATGGCGCCAAATATTAATAAAATTACTTTTTTCATCAGAGATATATTTATGTTAAACTATCAAAAAGCGATTCATCAACTTTATTTGGGAGTGTAACTTTAAGTTGTTTTTCAGATTTCATAGCTCTTTTAATTGCAAAAATTGCTTCATCATTTCTTGCCCAACTTCTTCTAGAAATTCCATTATTTACATCCCAAAAAAGCATTGATTTTAAACGCTTTGTTGCTGCTTTACTACCATCAAGAAGCATGCCAAATCCACCATTTATAACTTCTCCCCAACCAACTCCACCTCCATTATGTATAGAAACCCAAGTTGCTCCTCTAAAACTATCTCCAATTACATTTTGGATGGCCATATCTGCTGTAAATCTTGAGCCATCATAAATATTAGATGTTTCTCTGTAGGGTGAATCAGTTCCTGAAACATCATGATGGTCTCTACCTAAAACTACAGATCCTATTTTTCCTTTTTTAATAGCTTTATTAAAGGCTTTGGCAATTTCTATTCTACCTTCTGCATCTGCATATAAAATTCTAGCTTGTGAGCCTACCACTAATTTATTTTCTTGTGCACCTTTTATCCATTGAATATTATCAGCCATTTGTTGCTGAATTTCTTTAGGTGATTTTTCTTTTAGCTTTTCTAAAACTTTACATGCTATCTTATCTGTCTTTTTTAAATCATCTGAATTTCCTGAAGCACAAACCCATCTAAAAGGTCCAAAACCATAATCAAAACACATTGGCCCCATAATATCTTGAACATAACTTGGGTATTTAAATTCACGACCTAATTCTTTGTTAGGATTCATTACATCTGCTCCTGCTCTACTAGCTTCTAATAAAAAAGCATTTCCATAATCAAAAAAATAAGTACCTTTTTTTGTATGTTTATTTATTGCTGCTGCATGTCTCCTTAAAGTTTCTTGTACTTTTTCTTTGAATAAAGTAGGATTTTCAGCCATCATTATATTAGCCTCTTCAAATGAAATATCAACAGGATAATAACCTCCAGCCCAAGGATTGTGTAAAGAAGTTTGATCAGATCCTAAATCAATAAATATCTCAGCTTCATCAAACTTTTCCCAAACCTCAACTATGTTTCCTAAATAGGCAATAGAAACAGTTTCTTGTTTATGTTTTGCTATTTTTACTCTTTCTACTAATTCATCTAAATCAGTTATTTTTTCATCTATCCAACCTTGATCTAAACGAACTTGAGTAATTTTAGGATTAACTTCTGCACAAACGGTTATGCAACCAGCAATATTACCAGCTTTGGGTTGTGCACCAGACATTCCCCCTAAACCAGCAGTTACAAATAAATTTCCTTTTGGTGATTTTCCAATTTTTCTAAATCCGTTTAAAACTGTTATTGTTGTTCCATGAACAATACCTTGAGGACCAATATACATGTAACTCCCAGCTGTCATTTGTCCATATTGTGAAACACCTAAAGCATTCATTTTTTCCCAATCATCTGGTTTTGAATAATTAGGAATAACCATTCCATTGGTAACCACTACTCTTGGAGCATTTTTATTAGAAGGAAATAAACCTAAAGGATGTCCAGAATACATCACTAATGTTTGTTTATCTGTCATTTCAGACAAATATTGCATTGTTAGTAAATATTGAGCCCAATTTTGAAAAACAGCCCCATTACCACCATAAGTAATTAATTCATCTGGATGCTGTGCAACTGCATCATCTAAGTTATTCTGAATCATTAGCATGATAGCTTTTGCTTGTTCAGATTTTCCTGGATATTCTTCTATAGACCTTGCATACAATTTATAATCTGGTTGAAAACGATACATATAAATACGACCGTATTTCTCTAACTCTTCTGTAAATTCAGGCAATAATATTGCATGGTGTTTATCATCAAAATAACGAAGTGCATTTTTTAAAGCTAGCTTCTTTTCTTCATCAGATAAAATTTCTTTTCTTTTTGGGGCATGATTTCTAGATGTATCATACACTTTTTTTTTGGGTAAATTTGCAGGAATTCCTTGCTTAATCTTTTCTTTAAATGTCATTTTTAAGGTTGATTTTTAAAGTAGTACACAAATATATTCTTTTTGAGAGTTTATTAACACTTTATAATCATCAAAGATTAGTATCAATTTTTGAAAAATCCGTAAATTGCAAGCCATAAATCATACTTTTTTTACGAATGGAACAAATTAAACCTTATAAACCTAAACATAAAGTTAGAATTGTAACTGCTGCTTCGCTTTTTGACGGACATGATGCTGCTATAAATATAATGCGTAGAATAATACAATCTACAGGTGTTGAGGTCATTCATTTAGGACATGATAGAAGTGTAGATGAAGTAGTTAATTGTGCAATACAAGAAGATGTAAATGCTATTGCAATGACTTCTTATCAAGGTGGTCATAACGAATATTTTAAATACATGTACGACTTACTTCAAGAAAGAGGTGCAGGACATATTAAAATATTTGGTGGTGGAGGTGGAGTAATTTTACCAGAAGAAATTAAAGATTTAATGGATTATGGAATTACTCGTATTTACTCTCCTGATGATGGAAGGGAAATGGGATTACAAGGTATGATTAACGATTTGGTGCAACAATCTGACTTTGCTATTGGAGATCAATTAGACATTAATATTGAAGAACTAAAACAAAAAGAGGCCAGAAAACTAGCAAGAGTAATTTCTTCTGCAGAAAACTTTCCAGAAGTTGCAAAAGATACATTAGCTAAAATTCATGAGAAAAATAAAAATTCTAAAACTCCTGTTTTAGGAATAACTGGAACTGGTGGTGCAGGAAAATCATCTTTAGTAGATGAATTAGTGCGTCGTTTTTTAATAGACTTTCCAAATAAAACAGTTGGTCTAATTTCTGTAGACCCATCAAAAAGAAAAACTGGTGGTGCATTATTAGGTGATAGAATTCGAATGAATGCTATTAATAACGAACGTGTATATATGCGTTCTTTAGCGACTCGTCAATCGAATTTAGCTTTATCTAAATATGTAAATGAAGCTGTAGAAGTTTTAAAAGCAGCTGAGTTTGATTTAATCATTTTAGAAACTTCAGGAATTGGGCAATCTGATACAGAAATCATAGAGCATTCAGACACTTCTTTATATGTTATGACTCCAGAATTTGGAGCTGCAACACAATTAGAAAAGATAGACATGTTAGATTTTGCAGATTTAGTTGCCATTAACAAATTTGATAAAAGAGGAGCTTTAGACGCTATACGTGATGTAAAAAAACAATACATGCGTAACAATAATTTATGGGATGTTCATATGGATGATATGCCTGTATTTGGTACCATAGCATCTCAATTTAATGATCCTGGAATGAACTCGCTTTACAAAGCGATTATGGATAAATTAGTTGAAAAAACAAATGCAGACTTGGTCTCTAAAATGGAAATCACAAAAGAAATGTCTGAAAAGATATATGTGATTCCTCCAAAAAGAGTTCGTTATTTATCTGAAATTGCTGAAAACAATAGAAGTTATGACAGTAAAGCCGAACAACAAGTAAATGTTGCTCAAAAATTATATGGTATTTATCAAACATTAGAGAGTGTAACAGGTGCAAAAGTAAGCTTAGATAAATCTGGAATTGACACTAATAAACTAACTAAAACTGAAGAAAATTCTCAATTTATTAAATTATTAATTGGAGAATTTGATAGAGTTAAATTAGACTTAGATCCATACAATTGGGAAATCATTTTAAATTGGGATGATAAAGTAAAAAAATACAAAGACCCAATTTATACTTTTAAAGTAAGAGATAAAGAGATTAAAATTGAGACGCATACAAAATCACTATCTCACTCAGATATTCCAAAAGTTGCCTTACCAAAATATAAAGCTTGGGGAGATTTATTACAATGGAATTTACAAGAAAATGTTCCTGGAAAATTCCCTTACACTTCTGGCTTATATCCTTTTAAAAGAACTGGTGAAGACCCAACAAGAATGTTTGCAGGTGAAGGTGGACCAGAAAGAACCAACAGACGTTTTCATTATGTAAGCTTAGGTATGGATGCAAAGCGTTTATCTACAGCATTTGACTCTGTAACTTTATATGGAAATGATCCAGGACACAGACCAGATATTTATGGAAAAATTGGTAATGCTGGAGTTTCTATTTGCTGTTTAGATGATGCAAAAAAACTATATTCAGGATTTGATTTAAGTCATGCCATGACTTCAGTTTCTATGACTATTAATGGACCTGCACCTATGTTGTTAGGATTTTTTATGAATGCTGCTATAGATCAAAATTGTGAAAAATACATCAAAGAACATCAATTAGAAGCTCATGTTGAAGCTAAACTTGCAGAAGTTTACGATGCAAAAGGTTTAGAAAGACCAAAATATCAAGGAAATTTACCAGAAGGTAACAATGGTCTAGGATTACTTCTTTTAGGACTTACAGGAGATCAAGTTTTACCTTCTGAGGTTTATCAACAAATAAAG
>Ga0209771_1001040_pt1 | contig 18197 bp, 10 predicted proteins | sample SaaInl59LU_5_DNA_FD_184639 | JGI IMG/M metagenome (GOLD analysis project Ga0209771, IMG submission 184639) | Marine microbial communities from expanding oxygen minimum zones in the Saanich Inlet - ESP_59LU_5_DNA (SPAdes) (version 2) | ecosystem: Environmental > Aquatic > Marine > Intertidal zone... | reverse complement strand
AAAGCTTTGCTCTTTGCTTTACACCAAATCTGTGCTGTTCATCAATAATTGCAATGCCTAAATTTTTAAATTGTACTTTATCTTCTAACAATGCATGTGTGCCTACTAAAATATGTAAACTTCCATCCTCTAAATTCGTATGAATTTCTCTTCGTTTTTTTGTTTTTACAGAACCTGTTAAAATATCAACAGAAATATTCATCCCTTTTAACAATTCTGAAACAGCTACATAATGCTGATTTGCCAATATTTCTGTAGGTGCCATAATTGTGGCTTGATATCCATTATCTATAGCTAAAAGCATAGACAATAAAGCAACTATAGTTTTTCCTGAACCAACATCTCCTTGTAAAAGTCTATTCATTTGAGCACCAGAACCAACGTCTTTTCGAATTTCTTTTAATACCCTTTTTTGAGCATTTGTAAGTTCAAAAGGTAATTGATTTTTATAAAAATGATTAAAATGCTCTCCAACATTATCAAAAACAAATCCTTTAATTTTTGTTTTATTGATTAGCTTTTTTCTTACTAATTGTAATTGGATAAAAAAGAGTTCTTCAAACTTTAAACGAAATTGAGCTTTTGCTAATGCTTCTTGACTTTTTGGAAAATGTACATTTAATAATGCCTCTCTTTTACGTATTAGTTTAAAATCATCTATAATTTCTTGAGATAAACTCTCTTCAATAGAATCATAAACTTGTTGTAATAAATTCTGAATGTAACCTCTCATCAACTTATTAGAAACTCCAGAATTTGATAACTTTTCTGTTGATGGATAAACAGGCTGCATTTTACTTTGTAATTTTTTCTTGTATTCAGAAACTAGTTCCATTTCTGGATGAGGAATACTAAAAGAAGCATTGTAATGATTTAATTTACCATAAACTACATAAGGTGTATTAATTTTTAGAGCATCTTTTATCCATTTTTGTCCTTTAAACCAAACCAATTCCATGCTTCCAGAAGCATCTTGAAAAGTAGCTACTAAACGACTTCCTCTTTTCTGTGCAACAGACTTAATATGTGTTATTTTGCCTACTATTTGCACCTCAGAAGAATTAGGTTGTAACTCTTTTATTTGATAAAATTGAGTTTTATCTATATATCTAAAAGGAAAAAAATTTAATAAATCATTACAATTTTTTATACCCAATTCTGTATACAATAAAGTAGCCCTTTGTACACTTATACCTTTAATATATGTTATTGGGTAATCTAAATTCAAATTGTGAAATATATGAATAACGAAAATACAAAAACCCTTTAATTTAATGTACCTTTGCAGACTATTATCAATTAAAAAATGAGATTACATAGAAATTTAACTTTTGCAGTTATAGATAGTATTAGAGATATCTTTAATGAAGGTGTTTATGCAGATAAAGCAGTAGAAAAAGCTTTAAAAAGAGATAAACGTTGGGGAGCAAGAGACCGAAAATTTGTGGCTGAAACAATTTATGAAATTGTACGTTGGAACAGATTATATGCTGAAATAGCAGAAGTAAAAACACCTTATAAAAGAGATGATATTTGGAGAATATTTTCAGTTTGGTGTATTTTAAGAGGTATTGCTTTACCAGATTGGAATCAAATTGGTGATGTACCTGTTCGTAGAATTAAAGGTCGTTTTGATGAATTATCTAAAATTAGAAAATATAGAGAGTCTGTTCCTGATTGGATGGATGAGCTTGGTGTTTCTGAATTAGGTGAAGCATTTTGGAGTAAAGAAATAGCTGCACAAAATCAACAAGCAGATGTAATTTTAAGAACAAATACATTAAACATTTCTAAAGAAATGTTACAAAAAAAATTACGTACAGAAAATGTAATTACTGAGTTTATTCCTAATCACCCAGATGCTTTAAGATTAACAGAAAGAGCTAACGTTTTTAAAACAGAAGCTTTTCATAATGGTTTTTTTGAAGTGCAAGATGCTTCTTCTCAATTAGTGGCAGCATTTTTAGAAGTAGAACCAGGTATGAAAGTAGTAGATACTTGTGCTGGTGCAGGTGGTAAAACCTTACATTTAGCTTCTTTAATGGAAAATAAGGGGCAAATAATTGCTATGGATATTTATGAAAGTAAATTAAAAAAATTAAAAGTAAGAGCAAGAAGAAATAAAGCGCATAATATTGATATGCGAGTAATAGATTCTACAAAACCTATTAAAAAATTGTACAATAAAGCAGATAGAGTTTTAATTGATGCTCCATGTTCTGGTTTAGGTGTTATTCGTAGAAATCCAGATTCTAAATGGAAATTACAACCAGAATTTATAGAGAACATTAAAAAAGTACAGCAAGAAGTTTTACAAAGTTATTCTAAAATGGTAAAACCTGGAGGTAAAATGGTTTATGCTACATGTTCTATTCTTCCTTCTGAAAATAGAAAACAAGTTGATAAATTCTTAACATCAGAATCAGGAAAAGAGTTTACTTTTGTAAAGGAGAAAAATGTTTTTGCTCATATTTCTGGTTTTGACGGTTTTTATATGGCATTACTAGAAAAAAATAACTCTCTTTAATTGCTGAAAAAGAAATTGTTTAAAACATAAACAATTTATGATTAAAAAAATTACACTTTTTATTTTACTGATATCATCAGTAACAATCTTTAGTCAACAGACTTATTATAACGAAGTCAATTTAAACCTTACTGGAACAACCTTAAAGGAAGAATTAGCAACTAAAATTATAAGTACTCACACAAGATTTTTATTTTACGATCAAATTTGGGATGCTTCTAAAGCAACAGATGTAAATCCTAATAACAATCAAGAGGTAGTTTTAATTTATGGTTGGGAAAATGGTACAGATGCAGATGTAACTAATGATAGAACTAGAGGTATTAATAACAATAGTGGTAATGTTGGTGATTGGAATAGAGAGCATGTTTATTCCCAATCTTTAGGTACTCCTCCTCTATCAGACGAAGGCCCAGGTTCAGATGCTCATCATTTAAGACCTGCAGATACACAAAGAAACTCATCTAGAAATAATAGAAAATTTACTGCTGGCTCAGGTTTCTCTGGTGCTCAGAGTAATGGAGGTTGGTATCCAGGAGACGAATGGAAAGGTGATGTTGCTAGAATGATGATGTACATGTATGTTAGATATGATGATAGGTGTTTAATTTCTAACATAGGTATTGGAGATAATTCTAATACACCTGATGATATGATAGACTTGTTTTTACAATGGAATGCTGAAGACCCTGTTTCTGAAATCGAAAAACAACGAAATGATTATCACGAAAATTTATCAAACCAAAATGCACAAGGAAATAGAAATCCTTTTATAGATAACCCAAGATTAGCTACCAGAATTTGGGGAGGCCCAGAAGCTGAAGATATTTGGGGAATTTATACTAATTCAGATACTGAAGCACCAACTGTACCAACAAATTTACAAGCATCTAACATAACAACTTTCTCTATAGATTTATCTTGGTCAGCATCAACAGATAATGTAGGTGTTACTAGTTATGATATTTATGTAAATGGTAATTTAGAAGTTGCAACTTCTACTACTTCTATAACTATTTCAAATTTATTACCAGATTCTAATTACTCATTTGCTGTGTTAGCCAAAGATATTGCAAATAATGTTTCTCAACTAAGTACACCTTTAGACACAAAAACTTTAAAAGATATAGAACCACCAACTATACCACAAAACTTGGTAATTAGTAATGAAACTGAATCTACTTTTATTATTACTTGGGATGCTTCTACTGACAACACTAAAGTTGGTATTTATGAAATTTATGTAGATGATATTTTATATGGATCTAGTAATAACGAAATGTTTACAGCAAATGGTTTAGCACCTTCTACAACTTATAAAGTACAAGTATTAGCTGTTGACGAAGTTGGAAACAAATCTGCGCTTTCAACTCCTGTTAATGGAACAACCACTAATGGTTCTGCTACAGCAACAGAATTATTTTTCTCAGAATATTTAGAAGGTTCATCAAATAATAAAGCTGTAGAAATTGTAAACTTAACAAACTCAGATATCGATTTAAGCTCATATAGTTTAAAAAGGCAAAGTAATGGAGGTTTAAATGGTGCAGATTGGGAATGGGAAATGTCTTTGGCAGGAAAAACCATAAAATCTCAACATACATTTGTGATAGTAAACAAAGCAGCTGGTGAGCATACTGATTCTAAATCCCAGAAAGCAAGAGATGCAGGAGATTTTTTAATTTCTATTGCAGATACAATTAGAGTTCATGATGGAGACACAAATTTTGGTGCTCCTATTAATTTTAATGGAAATGACCCAGTTGGATTATTTAAAAACGGAGTACTTATTGACATTATAGGTACTTATAATGGTGGTTCTGCAAACTTTGGTAAAGACAGAACATTAAGAAGAAAAAGTGGAGTTTCATCACCAAATGTAAATTTTGATTTAGATAACGAATGGGAAATTGTTAGAGTTAATGGTGTCATTGATAAAGACAATGCTGATGATTTTGGAAAACACAGTGCTATTGTGCTCTCTACAAATAATTATAATACTAGAGGCGTAAGTTTTTATCCAAATCCTGCAGACGATTATTTAAAAATTAAAAACACTACTAATCAAAAGGTTTCTATTGTTCAAGTATTTACTATTTTAGGTAAGAGTATATTTCATCAAAAAGAAAATATTAAAGAAATAAACACTAAACAATTATCTAAAGGCATTTACATTCTTAAATTTGAAATCAACAATAAATTATATTCTACAAAATTTATCAAAAAATAATGGTTAAAAAATTATTTCTGCTAATATTGTTAGCTAATTTATATACTACATTTAGTCAAATAACGCCTCCTTCAGAATTACAATCTTATTATAGTGGTGTTAATTTTTCTTTGACATCTACTCAATTATATGATGATTTAGCTACTGAAACCATAGCAAAACATAGTAATATTTTGGAGTATACTGAAAGACATAATTATTTATACAATGCTGATGCTGATTTAAATAATAATTCTAATGTTATTTTAATGTATAATTCAGAAAGTAGAGATGCAAGAGAATATTTATCTGGTAGTAATTCTTATTCGCCTCAAACTTTTAATACAGAACATGTTTATCCTCAATCATTAATTGGTAATACAGCTAGAGGCGACCTACATCATTTAAGAACATGTGATGTTTCTATTAATAGTTCAAGAGGAAACAAACCTTTTACAAATGGTACAGGAACTTATGGAAATAAAGGTGATTCTTGGTATCCTGGAGATGAATGGAAAGGTGATGTTGCAAGAATGATATTATATTTAAATTTAAGATATAATGAACCTTTTAGTGATGTTGGTTCTTTAAATCTTTTTTTACAGTGGAATGTTGATGACCCTGTTTCTGATTTTGAAATACAACGAAATAATGTAATTGCAAATGCTCAAGGAAATAGAAATCCATTTATTGACAATCCGTATTTAGCAACAATTATTTGGGGTGGTGTTGCAGCAGAAAATAGATGGAGCACATTAAATACTTCAAACTATGATAATTTAAATTCTACAGTAGTCTATCCAAATCCTTCATCAACAAATAGTATCACAATTACCATTCCTAATGAATTAAGTATATCTAAAATTACATTATACTCTGTAATTGGTTCTAAAATTTATGAAGAAAAAAACGCTAATTTTATTAATAATACAATTAGAATTAAAGAGTTAAAAAGTGGTATCTATTTATTAAAAATAGAAAATACAACTAGTAGTATTACCAAGAAAATTATAATTAGATAAAATTTAATCATAAAAAAGACGGCCAATTAGCCGTCTTTTATTATGCTATTAAAATTACTCTTTTATGAATTTTTTACGATACGTTTTTTTCGTTTCTACATCTATAATATTTAATAAATACACTCCTTTTTGAAGGTCATTTAGGTATAAAGATTTTAAAGAAGTTAACTTCTCATTTACAATTTGTTTACCTAAGTAATTATAAACAAAAACTTCATAAATACCATCTTCTAAATTTATATATAAATTTTCTTTTACTGGATTTGGATAAATAGAAATAGGCTTACCAAAACTAATCTCTTGGGTAGATAAAGAGCTACCTGTTAAAGTAATATTACCATTACTATCAAAAGGATTAGACCATTTTTCATTAGTGTAAACATCTACCCCTGTTAAGGTTTTTAAAAATGCTTCTAAAGCTAACTTTTCATCATTCGTTAAGTTTAATTGCTGTGGATTTCCTCCTGGTCTTAGTCTATTATCTAATTGTACATTTAAAGATGAATTTGGTATGGCATTGTAATGATTTATGACATCTAATAGAGTTGTTAAACTTCCATCATGCATCATTGGTCCATTTAAATTTCCATCAGGATTTACCAAATCTCTTAATGTAGGTGCTCTAAAATTAGTTAAATCTGTTTCATTAGTACTTCCAGCAACACCTATAATTCCATTATTTGTAGAGTTTGGATCAATATCAAATTCATCTCCTCTATGACATCCTGTACAACCAGCACCATTTAAATTTGGTGGATCTCTAAATAAACGTTTTCCTAAATTTTCTTGAGCTGTAAAATTTGGGAAATTGGTATTAGGATTATTAACCTGAGCTCTTCCAATATCATATTTAGAATCAAAAGATTGAATACTTCTAATAAATTGAGATAAAGCTAATTGAATTTTTTCATCAGTAATGGTAGTTTCTCCAAACGCAAAGTCGAACAATTGTTCATAATAGTCAATAGCTGATATTTTTGTAATTAAATCATTAATATCTCCATCTCCATTTGTTCCACTAAAACCCATTTCTACATGATCTTGAATTGGTTGTGTTGTTTGGTTTTCTAAAGATGTGGCTCTTTCATCCCAAAAGAATTTCTCTTCATCAGAAAATCTAGAATTTATTAATCTCATAGAATGTCTACCTGTTAAACCTCCAGAAAGACCAGTACTCTGAGTGGCATCATCTCCAAAAGCTTTTTCTTGTTTATGACAACTTGCACATGCAATGGTATTATTTGCAGATAATTTTTTATCATAAAATAACACTCTACCTAAAGTTGATATTTTATTATCTATGGCATTATTAGCTGGTGTATTGTCTTTATTAATGTAGTTAGGAATACTTTGATTTGCGTAATCAAATAAGTTATCTAAATCTACTGTACCACTAATAAGTACAAATACTAGCCCTAAAATGGCTACAAAGTTTGGTAGTTTACTTTTCATAATATTGGTTGATTATTATTGAATTCTGTTCTTAGACCTTAAAGATTTGTAATAGTTTGATTTAAATATTAATTTTTAAAACGACATTAACTCATTAAAGTATTATAAATCTATAATTAGAATTAAACAATGTTAAAAAGATAGTGTATAACTATCTTTTTTCATTGGTATAAACCCAACTATTTTTAAAGAAAAGAACTAAATTTGCATTTTAAATTTAATCAATTCTAAAATGATTCATTTCTTCGGAAACCAAAACAGCAAAGTATTTGCAGTTCAAGCAACAAAAGAATTTTCAAAAGATACTATTTCAAAATTAACTTGGTTATTTGGCAATCAGCCAAAAATAAATGCAGCGTCTTTAGACGCTTTTTTTATTGGACCAAGAGCAGCAATGATAACTCCTTGGAGTACAAATGCGGTTGAAATAACTCAAAATATGGGAATTTCTGACATTATTAGAATTGAGGAATTTATTGCTGTATCAGAAAATTTTACAGATTTTGACCCAATGATATCTGAAAAATTCAATGGCTTAAATCAAGATTCATTTACAATTGATATTACACCAGAATCTATTTTAGAAATTGATGATATAGCAGCGTATAATATTCAAGAAGGGCTTTCTTTAAGTGATGAAGAAGTTACATATCTTGAAGGTGTAGCCAAAAAAATAGGACGAAAATTAACAGACTCAGAAGTATTTGGATTTAGTCAAGTGAACTCAGAACACTGTCGTCATAAAATTTTTAATGGAACTTTTATTATTGATGGAGAAGAGCAACCTACTTCTTTATTTAAAATGATAAAAGAAACTTCAAAACAAAATCCTAATGATATTGTTTCTGCCTATAAAGACAATGTAGCTTTTATAAAAGGTCCAAAAGTAGAACAATTTGCTCCTAAAACAGCTGATAAGCCAGACTTTTATGAAACTAAAGATTTCGAATCAGTAATTTCATTAAAAGCAGAAACACATAACTTCCCAACAACTGTAGAACCATTTAATGGAGCTGCAACAGGTTCTGGAGGAGAGATTAGAGATAGACTTGCAGGTGGTAAAGGATCTTTACCATTAGCTGGAACTGCAGTATATATGACTTCTTATTCAAGATTAGAAGAAAATAGACCTTGGGAGCAAAAATTCGAAGCAAGAAAATGGTTGTATCAAACTCCAATGGATATTTTAATAAAAGCATCAAATGGTGCTTCAGATTTTGGAAATAAATTTGGGCAACCTTTAATTAGTGGTTCTGTATTAACCTTTGAGCATGAAGAAAACCCAGCTTCAAGCAATGCAAAAGCAAGAAAACTTGGTTTTGACAAAGTTATTATGCAAGCTGGAGGAATTGGTTATGGAAAAGCAGAACAAGCCATAAAAGACACACCTAAAGAAGGTGATAAAATTGTAATTCTTGGTGGTGAAAACTACAGAATTGGAATGGGTGGTGCTGCTGTATCCTCAGCAGATACTGGAGAATTTTCTTCAGGAATAGAATTAAATGCTGTACAACGTTCTAACCCAGAAATGCAAAAACGTGCTGCTAATGCAATTCGTGGAATGGTAGAAAGTGATGAGAATTTTATTGTTTCTATTCACGATCATGGTGCAGGTGGCCATTTAAATTGTTTATCAGAATTAGTTGAAGATACAGGTGGTAAGATAGATTTAGATAAATTACCTGCTGGTGATCCTACTCTATCAGCTAAAGAGATTATTGGTAACGAATCACAAGAAAGAATGGGATTAGTTATCGCTGAAAAGCATACAGAAACTTTACAAAAAATTGCAGAACGTGAGCGTTCTCCAATGTATACTGTTGGTGATGTTACTGGTGATGATCGTTTTACTTTTGAATCTAAAACCAATGGTGCAAAACCAATGGATTTAGCTATGGAAGATATGTTTGGTTCTTCACCAAAAACCATTATGACAGATACAACTGTTGAAAGAAAATACAAAAACCCACGTTATAAAAGTAAAAATTTACAAATCTACTTAGAACAAGTTTTACAATTAGAAGCTGTAGCTTGTAAAGATTGGCTTACAAATAAAGTTGATAGATGTGTAGGTGGTAAAGTGGCTAAACAACAATGTGTTGGTTCTTTACAATTACCATTAAATAATGTAGGTGTAATGGCTTTAGATTATAATGGAAAAGAAGGTATTGCTACTTCAATTGGGCACTCTCCTATTTCAGGATTAATTCATCCAGAAGCTGGAAGTAGAAATTCGATTACAGAAGCTCTAACTAACATTATTTGGGCTCCATTAAAAGATAATTTACAAAGTGTTTCTTTATCTGCAAATTGGATGTGGCCTTGTAAAAATGAAGGTGAAGATGCTCGTTTATTTAAAGCAGTAAAAGCTGTTTCAGAATTTGCAATTGATTTAGGCATTAACGTTCCTACAGGAAAAGATTCTTTATCTATGAAGCAAAAATATCCTGATGGAGATGTAATTTCTCCTGGTACAGTTATTATTTCTGCTGCTGCTAATTGTAATGATATCAATAAAGTTGTAGAACCTATTTTACAAATTGATGGAGGCAACATTTATTATATAAATATTTCTCAAGACGAATTTAAATTAGGAGGTAGTTCTTTTAATCAAATACTAAATACAATTGGTAATGAAGCTCCAGATGTAAAAAATTCATCCTATGTAAAAACTGTTTTTAATACCATTCAGCAATTAATTAAAGATGATAAAATTACTGCAGGTCATGATGTTGCTTCTGGAGGATTAATTACTACTATATTAGAAATGTGTTTTGCTGATGTTAACATTGGAGCAGATTTTGATATCTCTTCTTTAAATGAAAGTGATTCTATAAAAGTGCTTTTTGCTGAAAACTCAGGTATTGTTTTTCAAGCAGATAGTTCTGTTGAAAGTGAGTTATCCAAATATAATATTGAGTTTCACACTATTGGAACTGCAAATAATTCTGGTAAGGTAACTATTAAAAACAATAAAGAAGTTTTTAATTTTAATGTTACTGAAGTTAGGGATGTATGGTATAAAACTTCTTATTTATTAGACAATAAACAAACTGCTAATAATTTAGCAAAAGAAAGATTTGATAATTATAAAAATCAGCCTTTAACTTATAAATTCCCATCACATTTTACAGGAAAATTACCTTCAAAAAATACTGTAAGACCTAAGGCAGCCATCATTAGAGAAAAAGGTTCAAATTCAGAGCGTGAAATGGCAAACGCAATGTATTTGGCAGGTTTTGATGTGAAAGATGTACATATGACAGATTTAATATCTGGTCGTGAAACTTTAGAAGATATACAATTTATAGGTGCTGTTGGTGGATTTTCTAACTCAGATGTTTTAGGTTCTGCAAAAGGATGGGCAGGCGCTTTTAAATACAACGAAAAGGCTAATGCTGCTTTAAAAAAGTTTTTTGAAAGAGAAGATACTTTGTCTGTGGGTATTTGTAATGGATGTCAACTTTTTATGGAATTAGAGTTGATAAATCCAGAACATAAAGTTCATGGAAAAATGCATCATAACAATTCTAATAAACACGAAAGTTCTTTTACCTCTGTAAAAATTCAGGAAAATAATTCTGTTATGTTATCTACTTTAGCAGGTACTGAATTAGGAGTTTGGATTTCTCATGGAGAAGGTAAATTTAATTTACCAGAGGCAGAAGACAACTATCATATTGTTGCTAAATATGGTTATGAAGGTTATCCAAACAATCCTAATGGCTCTGATTATAATACTGCTATGATGTGTGATAAAACAGGTCGTCATTTAGTAACAATGCCACATATAGAACGTTCTACTTTTCAATGGAACTGGGCTAACTATCCAAAAGGTAGGAAAGACGAAGTAACACCATGGTTAGAGGCTTTTGTAAATGCTAGAAAATGGATTGAGAATTAAGCTCATCTAAAGAAAAGTGTTATTCATCTATGCTTTTTGGTCTTTTACTTTTAGATTAATCGATTAAAACGAAATTTATTTATTTTCGATAAAATTGATTGAATGAATCTTACATATTTTGATGTAAAAGAAACTTCTCATTTAGTAGAAGAATTTTATCACATTTCTTACACTAAAGAAGAAACACCTTTAAAAACAACTATGATACCTTATGGGGTTTCTGGTTTAACATATATTTTTGGAAAAGGGCAAAAAACATTAAATAATAATGTTGAAACCAAATTAGAAAAATTAGTTATTAATGGTCAGTTCACTAAATCTTATGATTTTATTGTAGACGAACCAGGCTTCTCTATAGGTGTAAACTTTAAACCAACAACTCTACACAAAATAACTAATGCAGATTTGTCGATGTTTACTAATAAAAATAGCTCTTTTAAAATTTTAAATGAACAATTATCAACCAATCTTGAAAAGATATTTTTAACCTATAAAGAAGATAAAAATCTACTCTTTTCTAAATTAGAAGAATTATTCTTAACGTTAAAATTGGCAAACAATAAAAAAATAGAAATTGTAGACGAAACACTAGAAATGATAAAAGAAGAAGAAGGATTATTAAGTGTAAACGATCTACTAAAAAAAGTTCCTTTTAGTCAAAAAACATTAGAAAATAATTTTAAGAAAATGGTTGGATTAACACCTTCTAAATATATCCGAATTCAAAGATTCTTAAATCTTATGAAAAAATATGAAAACAATACAATAGACTTTAAAGATTTAATTTATATGTATAATTATTATGATGAGTCTCACTTTGCTAAAGACTTTAAGTCTTTCACTTCTAAATTACCTAAAGATTATTTTACAGAAGACTTTTCTATAATGAAAGAAGCTTTCAAAAAATAAAAAATACGAAAATTTACAAAAATATAATTTCAAATAATTTTAAATTTACGAATAAGTTTATCAAATAGTTTTGGGGGAAACTATAATTGATATATGAAGAGTTGGTTTTTAAAACCAACTCTTTTTTTTGTAAAAGTGTCACATTAGAAGTTTCTTTTTGTCTTTAAATAAAAGAATTAAAAATAATATAACATGAAACTAAAAATTACTTTAATAATTTGCTTTTTAACTACCACAGTTTTTTTAGCTCAAAAAACAGTAAATGCTTCAGATATTTTAAATGATATTAAAGCAGGAAAATCTATTACTTATAAAAATGCAAAAATTGTGGGTATATTAGATTTTACTTATATGGATGAAGCAATGCAAAAACTACCAAAGAAGAGAAAAAATAGTTGGTGGGGTAACAACAATACTAATGAAATTAAAAAACTAATAGAGGTAGGTGTGTCTTTTGAAAACTGTACATTCGAAGATGACGTTTTAGCCTACATCCCAGATGAAGATTCAGGATATACTTTTACTGCAAGTTTTGAAGATATTGTAATTTTTAAGAACTGTAATTTCGAAAGAAAAGCTATGTTTAAGTACTCACGTTTTGAAAGAGATTCAGACTTTTCTGGGTCTACTTTTAATGATGATAGTACATTTAAATATGCAAAATTTGATAGAGATATTAGTTTTGCTAACACTAAATTTGTAGAAGTAGCAACATTTAAATATTCTAAATTTAGAAATAACGTAAGTTTTGCAAATTCAGTTTTTGAAGATTCAGCAATATTTAAATACACTCAATTTAATGATGGAGTTTCTTTTAGAAACACAGATTTTCAAGAAGATTTAAATATTAAATATATGAACGTTTCTGGTGAATTTGATATCACAAAAATGAAAGTAGGCTATGATGTTGACTCAAAGTACACTAAAATAAATGGTAAGAGTTTTAATAAATATTTACTTTCAAGTAAAAATTAAATAAAGAATTATTTAAATAAAAAAGGATGACTTAAAGTCATCCTTTTTTTTATGATCAAAATTTGTAAATTGTAGACAAATAAATTACTTATGTCTAATACTATTTCAAGAATATTTGATTTTGCTAATTATCAATTAGAAAATTATGCTCAAGAAAAATGTCTTAATTATAAAGAAGGTAACGTTTGGAAATCTATCTCTACTCAACAATTTATTAAAGATTCTAATAGAGTTAGTAGCTCATTGATAGAATTAGGGTTAAACCCAAATGATAAAATTGCTGTTATTTCTACAAACAATAATCCAAACTGGCATATTTTAGATATAGGTGTATTGCAAATAGGTGCTCAAAATGTTCCTTTATATGCTACGCTATCTGCAAAAGATTATGCATATATTTTACATCATTCAGATGCTAAATATTGTTTTGTTTCTGATATAGATTTGTTTCAAAAAGTAAAATCTGTACAAAGTCAAACGAAACTATTAGGTGTATTTTTTTTACAAGAAAACGATACAGATTTTAAATGGAGTTCATTCTTAAAAATTGGAGACAATAAAGACAATAGTAAAGAAATTGATAGAAGAAAAAATGAAGTAAAGCCAGAAGATTTAGCAACAATAATATATACATCTGGAACTACTGGTACTCCAAAAGGTGTTATGCTTTCACATAAAAATATTGTATTTACAGTTTTTAAAACAGCAAAAAGATTAAACTTAGAGGGTAATAAAAACAGAATAATTAGTTATTTACCAATATCTCACATTTTTGAAAGAACAGCTTCTTATTATAATTTATATAAAGGATTTGAAATATATTTTGCAGAAAGTATCGAAAAAATTGGAGATAATATTAGAGAAGTAAAACCAAATTATTTAGCTGTTGTTCCAAGGCTATTAGAAAAAATATTTGACAAAATTGTAGATAAAGCAAATCAATTATCTGGTGTAAAAAAAGGATTATTTTTCTGGGCTTTAGAATTAGGAGAAAAATATGAGGCTTATCACAAAAATGGTAAACTTTATGATATAAAACTTAATATAGCACGTAAACTAATCTTTTCTAAATGGCAAGAAGCTTTAGGTGGTCATCTAAAATTTATGGTTTCTGGTAGTGCTCCTCTTCAACCAAAATTAATTAGAGTTTTTACTGCTGCAGGTATAGATATATTTGAAGGTTATGGAATGACAGAGTCTTCTCCTGGTGGAACACTTAATGATATCAGAAATAATGGTTTAAAAATTGGCTCTGTAGGTAAACCTTTAGAGGGTATAGAAGTAAAAATTGCAGAAGATGGTGAAATCTTAATGAAAGGTGATAATGTAATGATGGGATATTATAAAAATGAAGAGCTTACAAAAAAAACAATAATTAATAACTATTTACATACAGGTGATATTGGTGAGTTAGATAAAGATGGTTTTTTATTTATTACAGATAGAAAAAAAGAAATTTTTAAAACATCTGGAGGAAAATACATTGCACCAGCAGCATTAGAAAGCGATTTAAAACAATCACGTTTTATAGAACAAGTAATGGTTATTGGTGAAGGACAAAAAATGCCTGCAGCTTTAATACAACCAAACTTTGAATTTTTAAAAGACTGGGCTAAAATTAAAGGATATGAAGTAAAAGATTTTAGTACAGATGAAAGAGTCATCAAAAGAATTGAAAAAGAAGTGAATTTTTATAACCAAAATTTCGGAAAATGGGAACAAATCAAAAAGTTTGAAATTACTCCTGAAGAATGGACTATAGAAGATGGCTTACTAACGCCAACAATGAAAATGAAAAGAAAAGCAATAAAAGAAAAATACAATAATTTATACGATAAAATATACAATTCGTAATATAAAAGTACTTTAAATGAGTATTTGTGAAATCAAGGGTTTTTTAATATTTTTGCATTATATAAAATAGAATGTATGCCAATCGAAATTACAAGGTTATTTGATTTTCCTTATTACCAATTAGAAACATATAATTTAAAGAGAGCTTTCTCTACTAAATACAATGGAAAATGGGAAACCATTTCTACTCAAGAATATATAGATAAAGCCAATCAATTAAGTAGAGGCTTACTAAAATTAGGGGTACAACCAAATGAAAAAATAGCAATAATTTCAACAACAAATAGAACTGAATGGAATATTTGTGATATTGGTGTTTTACAAACTGGAGCACAAACTGTACCTATTTACCCAACAATTTCTAAAGAAGATTATGAATATATTTTAAATCATTCAGAATCTTCTTACTGTATTGTTTCTGATATAGCCATTATCGAAAAATTAAATCAAATTAAAGGTAATACCAAATTAAAGGGTGTTTTTACATTCGATGAAATAAAGGGAGAGAAAAACTATACAGAAATTTTAGAACTTGGTAAAAGTGATGAAAACCAAAAAGAGGTAGAAGCCAGAAAAGAAGCTATTAAACCATCTGATTTAGCAACAATTATTTATACTTCTGGAACTACTGGGAGACCAAAAGGAGTAATGCTTTCTCATCATAATATTGTTAGTAATGTTATTTCTTCTAAAAAAAGAGTTCCATTAGATTATGGTAATTCTAAAGCGTTAAGTTTTTTACCAGTTTGTCATATTTTCGAAAGAATGATTTTATATCTATATCAATATTGTGGTGTAGACATTTATTTTGCAGAATCTATTGAAAAGCTTACAGAAAATGCACAAGAGGTAAAACCTGAGGTGATGACAGCTGTACCTCGTTTGTATGAAAAAATATATGATAAAATCATTTTAAAAGGAGAAGATTTATCTGGTATAAAAAAGAAACTATTCTTTTGGGCTGTAAACTTAGGCTTAAAATACGAACCTTATGGAGCTAATGGTTGGTGGTATGAAAAACAACTTGGCATAGCTCGTAAGCTTATATTTTCTAAATGGCAAGCTGCTTTAGGTGGTGAGTTAAAATTAATGGTATCTGGTAGTGCAGCTTTACAACCTAGACTAACAAGAATTTTTGCAGCAGCTGGAATGCCAATTATGGAAGGTTATGGTCTTACAGAAACATCACCTGTAATATCTGTTAATGACCAAAATGATGGTAATTTTAGAGTTGGCACTGTTGGTAAAGTAATTGAAAATGTAGAAGTTAAGTTTGGTGAAGATGGTGAACTAATGGTTAAAGGACCAAATGTAATGCAAGGCTATTATAAAGACCCTGAAAAAACTGCCTCTGTAATGAAAGATGGATTTTTCTGTACAGGTGATAAAGGTGAATTTGATAAAGATGGCTTTTTAAAAATTACTGGTAGAACTAAAGAAATGTTTAAAACTTCTGGTGGTAAATATGTTGTACCACCATTATTAGAAGGTCAATTAAAACAATCTCTTTTTATAGAACAAGTTATGGTTGTTGGTGAAGGAGAAAAAATGCCTGCTGCAATTATTCAAACAAACTTTGAATATTTAAGAGATTGGGCAAAAGACAATGAAATTAACTTTTCTTCTAATGAAGATCTTGTATCAAACCAAAAGGTTATAGATGCTATTCAAAAAGAAGTTGATGAATGTAACTGCCATTTTGGAAAATGGGAACAAATAAAACGTTTTGAACTTACTCCAGACGAATGGACTATTGATGGTGGCCATTTAACACCAACTATGAAAATGAAAAGAGCCGTAATTAAAAAAATATATCAGAATTTATACGATAAAATTTATAGACAATGATAGCTTACAAGAAAAATATGTCTAACATCATACACAAAATAATTAAAATTTGATTAAAAATAATTTAATTCAATTAGTATATCACTCATACTCAAACTTTGAAGCTACCTCTGAGCTTGTTAAAAATATTTTAGGACAAGCAAGAATAGCAAATAAGAAACATGATATTACAGGATGTTTAATCTGTTATAATAATGTTTTTTATCAATTACTTGAAGGTGATAAAAATAAAGTAGAAAATCTTTTTAATAATATTATGAAAGATAGCAGGCATAGAAAAGTAACGTTAATTTTTAAAGAGAATATTAACGAAAGGTTATTTCCAAATTGGAGTATGGCTTTTTATGAATTTGATAATAATTACAAAGAAGTAGAAAAAAATTTCATTAAAAAAGTGCAGTTTTTCTCAGAAAATAACGAAAAACAATCAGAAGTCATTGAAAATTTTTTAAGAAATGGCGAAATATATTGTAAATTAATATGTTAATGAAGTATTTTAAAAATTAATTCTTTTAAAATATCTTCTTGAGTTTGGCTAGCACCTACTCCTTTACTTTTAACATCTGCATTTCTTAAATAGCCAATTACTTTGGCTACTTTTCTCATGGTATAGTTTTTAGCTGCTAAAAAATAATCATCTACAAAATAAAAACCAACACCTAAAGATTTAGAAACAGAACTTTTAGATTTATCTTGAAGACCATGAAAAAGTAATAATTTTGTAAAAAAATTATTTAATAAAGAAATAGTCATTACTGTTGGATTGTTCTTTGGGTTTTCTACAAAATAATTAATAATTCGATTTGCTTTTACAACATTAACACTACCAATAGCTTTTAAAAGTTCAAAATTATTAAAGTCTTTAGAAATTCCTATATTTTCTTCTATATGATGATCTGTAATTATAGTTTCCTTTGGTAATATTAGCATAAGTTTCTTAAGCTCATTTGCTATTTTACTTAAATCTGTACCTAAGAACTCTACAAGCATTTGAGCTGCTTTAGGCTCTATTTTATAATTTTTACCACTTAAAACTCTTCTTATCCAATCTGCAACCTGGTTGTCATATAACTTTTTACTATCAAACAACACTCCTACTTTATCAATTGCTTTATAAAGTTTTTTACGTTTATCTAACTTTTTGTATTTGTAGTTAATTACTAAAACTGTTGTAGGCTGCACATTTTCTGCATAAGAAACTAATTTCTCTATACTTCTGCTTAAATCTTGTGCCTCTTTAACAATAAGAACTTGCTTTTCTGACATCATTGGATATCTTTTAGCAGCAGAAATTATATCATCAATTGCAACATCTCTTCCATACATTACCTGTAAATTAAACCCTTTTTCTGTTTCATCTAAAACATTATCTTCTATAAAATCAGAAATCTGGTCTAAGTAATAAGGCTCCTCTCCCATTAAAAAATAAATAGGTTTGGTGTTTCCTTTTTTAATATCAGCAACTATGGCGTTAATTTCGTTCATTTTAGTATTTTT
>Ga0209771_1001036_pt1 | contig 18243 bp, 16 predicted proteins | sample SaaInl59LU_5_DNA_FD_184639 | JGI IMG/M metagenome (GOLD analysis project Ga0209771, IMG submission 184639) | Marine microbial communities from expanding oxygen minimum zones in the Saanich Inlet - ESP_59LU_5_DNA (SPAdes) (version 2) | ecosystem: Environmental > Aquatic > Marine > Intertidal zone... | reverse complement strand
TCTTTTTCAATGGCTTCAAACATGTTCACATTGGTAGCGGCAACGATTCTAACATCTGTTTTTAAAACGGTACTAGAACCTACTTTTATAAATTCACCGTTTTCTAACACACGTAACAACCGCACTTGGGTGGTGAGCGGAAGTTCTCCTACTTCATCCAAAAATATGGTGCCTCCGTTGGCAACTTCAAAGTAGCCCGAACGGCTTTGAGTTGCACCCGTAAAGGCGCCTTTTTCATGCCCAAAAAGCTCACTATCTATAGTCCCTTCTGGAATAGCGCCACAATTAACGGCAATATATTTTCCGTGTTTTCGATGTGAAAGTTGATGTATTATTTTAGGAATACTTTCTTTTCCAACACCACTTTCACCTGTAACTAACACTGAAATGTCTGTAGGTGCCACTTGAACGGCTTTTTCTATGGCACGATTTAAACCCGTATCATTTCCAATGATACTAAACCGCTGTTTTATAGATTGAACTGTTTCCATAATTAATTATTTTTAGACAAACCGATGGCTTTTCCAATAAGGGTAGCACTTGTGCATTTATGTATTTTAACCATTACAAAATCTCCGATCTTATAGTCTTCTTTAGGAAATACTGCCACCGTATTTTGAGCACTTCTTCCAGACCATTGAGAAGTAGATTTTTTTGATTCTTTTTCAATCAGCACTTCTACTGTTTGATTTAGAAATTGCTCAGTTCTGAAAAGGCCATGAGCACGTTGTAATTCAACAACTTCAGCTAAACGTCTTTTTTTAGTTTCAAAAGGTACATCGTCATCGAGTTTTCTCTCAGCCATGGTGCCTGGACGTTCGGAATAGGCATACATATACCCAAAACTATACTTAACAACGTCCATTAAACTCAAGGTATCTTGATGGTCTTTTTCCGTTTCGGTTGGAAACCCACAAATCATATCTTGAGAAATTGTACAATCAGGAATAATGGTTTTAATATTATTTATGAGCTCAATGTACTCTTCCCGTGTATGCTGACGGTTCATTTCTTTTAAAATCCGGTTACTTCCACTTTGAACAGGGAGGTGCACATGGTTGCAGATATTCTGATGCTTTGCCATCGATCTGATCACATCTAAGGACATGTCTTGCGGATTGGAAGTCGAAAATCGAAAACGCATATTTGAGTGTGCTTTTGCACATAGATCCAAGAGTCCAGCAAAATCAACTGCTGTCGCTTTTTGCATGTCCGTAGCTTTTGTAAAATCTTTTTTAAGTCCACCACCATACCATAGGTAGCTATCTACATTTTGCCCCAAAAGAGTTACTTCTTTATAGCCTTTGTGCCATAAATCATTAATTTCCTCAAGAATACTTTGAGGATCTCTACTGCGTTCGCGCCCCCTTGTAAAAGGCACCACACAAAAGGTACACATATTATCGCAGCCTCTTGTGATGGATACAAAAGCTGTAACACCGTTTGTATTTAGCCTTACAGGTGAAATATCGCCATATGTTTCATCTTTAGAAAGAATGACATTTACGGCACTTCGTCCTTCGTTCACTTCAGAAATTAAATTGGGAAGGTCTTTGTAAGCATCGGGACCTACAACAAGGTCTACAATTTTTTCTTCTTCTAAAAACTTACTTTTAAGTCGTTCTGCCATACACCCCAAAACGCCTACTTTCATTTTTGGATTGATGCGCTTAACAGCATTGTATTTTTCGAGTCGTTTGCGTACCGTTTGCTCTGCTTTATCTCGAATAGAACAGGTGTTAACTAACACTAGATCGGCTTCTTCCAAAATTTGAGTCGTATTAAAGCCTTCGTTTGAAAGAATAGACGCCACAATTTCACTGTCGCTAAAGTTCATAGCACAGCCATAACTCTCGATAAACAGTTTTTTGGTGTTTTCTAGTTTGGGTGTAACGGCTAATTTTGAGCCTTGAACCGTTTCGTCAATTGTGTTCTCCATAATTTTTTTGATATCCATTGAAGGACAATAAGCATGCAAAGATACAAAAAATTTATTTTTTATGACAAAGTGTCATGGTTTTCATTTTTTATTTTGATTTCACAAAACAATCCTCTTTATTTGGGGAAAATTAACCATAAATAATAATCTATGTTTTCATTTCAAAGTTTATTAAATAAAATTCAAACTGCAACATTAATTGATTTTGGAGATCTGTTTAATGAGTCATTAGAGTTGTTCAAAAAAGTATGGGTTCAAGGGTTGCTGCTTCAGTTGTTTTCGATTGTAATTATGTTACCCTTCATTATTTTATTTTATGCGCCCTATTTTAACATTGTTTTAGAAAACTCATCTAATGGAGTGATGGATTCTGTTGCTCTAAGTCAGGCACTCATAGATGAATACGGCGCATCTTTGGTGTGGATTTACCTGCTAATGCTAGTCGTAAGCCTGGTGTCTTCACTTTTATATTTAGGATTTTACAAGATTATCAAAGCAATGGATCATGGAAATTCGATTGTAATTTCTGATTTCTTCTATTTTTTCAAGACCCCTAATGTGGGCAAAGCACTAGGTCTTTTATTGGCCTATTTGGGCATCACTATTTTAGCGGCACTTCTTTGTTTGTTTCCATTGGTTTACGCCATTGTTCCGCTCATGTTTATGTTGCCTGTTTTTGTGTATAACTCACATTTATCCATCTCTGAAGTTATTAGAGTTGCATTTTCACTTGGAAACAAAAAATGGAGTATTACCTTTTTAACCTTAGTTCTAAATAGTATTTTATTATACGTCATTATTTTAGTTACTTGTGGATTAGGGAGCTTATTTTTTAGCTTTTTTCTGTACTTGCCTCAATATATTATTTATAAAAAAGTAATTGGATTTGAAGTCCCAGAATCAGCCTTTCAAGAGATTGATTCATAAGTTTTTAAATCTATACCAATTGTCATTAAAAACGACTGCAATTTGCAGTCGTTTTTTCTTTTGTCGAAAAAATAAAAGAAAGAAATAAAAAAAATCCTCTACATTTGTACTTCTCTAAAAATAAGATATGGCTAAGAATTTAGTGATTGTTGAGTCCCCTGCAAAGGCGAAAACTATAGAAAAATTTCTTGGAAAAGACTTCAAGGTTGAGTCCAGTTTTGGGCACATCGCTGATTTGCCTTCCAAAGAATTAGGTGTAGATGTCGATGGAGATTTTAAACCAAAATATGAAGTTTCTACTGATAAAAAATCGGTTGTTAGCAAGCTAAAAGCAGCTGCTAAAAAAGCAGAAATTGTTTGGTTAGCAAGTGATGAAGATAGAGAAGGAGAGGCTATTGCATGGCATTTAGCAGAAACCTTAAAGTTAGATAAATCCAAAACCAAACGGATTGTTTTTCATGAAATTACAAAAACTGCAATAGATAAAGCCGTTAAAAATCCTCGTGGAATTGATTATAACTTAGTAGATGCACAACAAGCGCGACGTGTTTTGGATCGAATTGTAGGATATGAATTGTCTCCAGTCTTATGGCGAAAAGTAAAAGGAGGTCTCTCGGCTGGACGTGTTCAGTCAGTTTCTGTTCGATTAATTGTAGAGCGTGAACGTGAAATCCAAAAATTTCAATCACAAGCAACTTTTAGAATTGATGCAGAATTTACAACTGCTAATGGAAAGATGTTTAAAGCAAAACTTCCTAAGGCATTTGACAGCGAATCTGCTGCAAAAGCATTTTTAGAAAAAAATAGCAATGCTTCTTTTTCAGTTTCAAGCCTGGAGAAAAAACCCGCTAAAAAATCACCAGCACCGCCATTTACGACTTCTACATTACAACAGGAAGCGTCTAGAAAATTATATTTTTCGGTTAGTAAAACCATGAATATGGCGCAACGACTTTATGAAGCGGGGTTAATTACATATATGAGAACCGATAGTGTAAATCTATCTCAAGAAGCCCGTAATACTGCGGCTCAAGAAATTTCATCTTCTTACGGAGATACTTACAGTAAACCTCGAAATTTTAAAGGCAAAGCAAAGGGCGCTCAAGAAGCACACGAGGCGATTCGTCCGACGAACTTCTCTACCCATTCGGTGAATATTGAACGCGATCAAGCACGTTTATATGATCTTATTTGGAAACGCGCCATAGCCTCACAAATGAGTGATGCTCAACTCGAACGCACCAATGTAAAAATAAGTACTCCAAACCATAACGAAACATTTACAGCAAATGGTGAGGTTATCAAATTTGATGGGTTTTTAAAAGTATATCTTGAAGGAACTGATGAGGAAAACTTAGAACAAGAAGGGATGTTGCCTGCCATGACGCTAAATGAAGCCTTAAGTAATAACTATATCACGGCAACCGAACGTTTTTCTAGACCTCCATACAGGTATACGGAAGCTTCTTTAGTTAAGAAATTAGAAGAATTAGGGATTGGAAGACCGTCGACCTATGCGCCTACTATTTCAACGATTCAAAACAGAAAATATGTTGAAAAAGGATCTGTAGACGGAATGGAACGTAACTATGCTTTATGGACATTGTCTAATGGAGAATTATCGGGGGAAAAACTAACTGAAAAATTCGGATCTGATAAAGGTAAGTTAGTGCCAACAGATATAGGAATGATCGTTACCGATTTTTTAGTGAATCATTTCGAAGCCATATTAGATTATAATTTCACAGCCAAAGTAGAGGCGGATTTTGATTTAATTGCTAATGGAAAAGAGGATTGGACTAAAATGATGAAATCGTTTTATAAAGATTTTCACCCTCAAGTTGAGGACGTAAGTCAAAATGCTGAACGCGAATCTGGAGAACGAATTCTAGGGACAGACCCAAAATCGGGACGTCAATTAAGTGTGCGTTTAGGAAAATTTGGACCAATTGTTCAAATAGGAAAAGCGGATGAAGAAGAAAAGCAAGTATTTGCAAGTGTACCGCCTAACTTCCAATTAGCAGCCATCACATTTGATGAAGCCTTAGAGTTGTTTAAACTTCCAAAAGATTTAGGTGAATATAAAGGTGAAGACCTTATTGTAAATAATGGTCGCTTTGGACCTTATGTAAAATTTGGAGATAAATTTATTTCACTTCCTAAAGGTGCAGATCCAATGCGCATTGAGATGGAAGATGCTATCGAACTTATAAAAGAAAAAGAAGCAGCAGATGCTCCGATATATGAGTATGATGGTATGCCAGTTCAAAAAGGTAAAGGGCGTTTTGGACCGTTTATCAAATGGAATAGCATGTTTATTAATGTCAATAAAAAGTACGATTGGGATAACCTTTCTGATACTGATATTGAAACATTAATTAAGGACAAGATTCAAAAAGAAATTGACAAACTTATTCATGACTGGGAAGCCGACGGCATTCGAGTTGAAAAAGCACGTTGGGGTCGTCATAACATTATTCAAGGTAAAACTAAGATTGAACTTCCTAAAACGGTAGATGCATCGAAGCTTACTTTGGAAGAGGTAAAAGACATTATTGCCAAAAAAGCTCCAAAGAAAAAAACACGAGCAAAAAAGAAATAAGCAATGGATTATAGCTTTCTTAGTCCTGTTCAAGATCGACTTATAGACCGGTTAGCGTTGCAACATAGTCAAGTTATAGGGCAAACACTACGCATACATACGACTGCGCTTGAACCAGATTTGGAGGGTGTGAAAATGGCTATTGTGGGCGTTTTAGAGTCTAGAAATTCAGTGGATTACATTGGAGAAGATTTTCAATTTTTAGAAATTCGAAAAGCATTTTACAGCCTTTTTCCAGGAAATTGGATTCATGAGATTGCCGACTTAGGCGATATTCAAAAGGGAGAATCTGTAGAGGACACGTATTTTGCATTGATTCAAGTGGTATCTAGTTTAATAGAAAAAAAGATTATTCCAATTATAATTGGTGGAAGTCAAGACTTGACCTATGCAAATTACCGCGCATATGACAAAATTAGCTCTATGATCAATGTTGTTAATATTGATAAAAGTTTTGATTTAGGAGATTCTAGTAAGCCAATTACAAATGAAAGCTATCTTGGAAAAATTATTTTAGAACAACCGTATAATTTATTTAATTACACTGCTCTTGGGTTTCAAACCTATTTTAATTCTCAAGAAGAGATTGATTTAATGGAGAAACTTTACTTTGAATCGTATCGTTTAGGAGCAATTATCCCTAAGATTAGCGTGGTAGAACCGGTGCTTAGAGATGCAGACCTTGTAACTTTAGATATAAACGCTGTTAAATCCTCCGAAGTTAGTCCTAAGCAGAAATACTCTCCGAACGGGTTTAACGGACGTGAAATTTGTGCTATTTCAAGATATGCGGGAATAAGCAATAAAGTATCCTCTTTTGGGGTTTATGAGTACAACCCTTCTTTGGATGATGAAGCAACTGCAATGCTTGTTGCTCAGGTTATTTGGTATTTTGTAGAGGGCGTGAATTGTAGAATTAAAGATGATGATTTTAAGGATCTAAGTAGTTATTTAAAATTTACGGTTCTTGTAGAATCGGAAGAGTTAGTGTTTTTTAAAAGTAAAAAAACGGATAGATGGTGGATAGAAATCCCTTTTTTAGAATATTCAAATACTAAATCAAAACAACATCCGTTATTAGCGTGTACATATGAAGATTATGTAAGTGCTACAGCTGGAGTGATTCCAGAACGTTGGTATAAAGCATATAAGAAAAATTGATTTAATCATTAAATTGTTTAAATATTTTGAAACAGGATTGAGCTAAAAAAAGTTGTTTTTTAAGAAATATATAGATATGTTTACAGCTTGAAGTTTTTTAGGAGTCTATTCCTTGAATTATTTATTTATGAAAAAAATTTTAGTATTATCATTATTGTTTGCTTTTATGGCCAGTTGTGGTTCAAAAGATAAAGGTGAATTGGTTGGTGTTAAAGGAAAAAAATGGCATCCAGAAAAGCCCTACGGAATGACTTTAATACCTGGTGGTGCCTTTATAATGGGTAAATCAGATGATGATATAGCCGATGTTCAGGATGCACCCACCAAAACGGTGTCTGTACGTTCATTTTACATGGACGAGACTGAAATCACAAATAGTGAGTACAGACAGTTTGTAAACTGGGTTAGAGATTCTATTATTAGATTAGAGCTAGCTAAGTATGAATATGATGTTCATGACAAACTTGATGCTGAAAATGACAACACCATAAATGTTTATGCCTACAAACAAAATTCGTTTGAATATTTAGATGATGTTGAACAACAAGACGATGAAGATATTTCTGGATATCAAAAATATCTTCTAAATCTCGGAGATGAAAGTTTATACACAATCAACAATGATGTTGAGTTGACGTTTGATCGTGAAGAGTATGTAGATGAATATTATGCTGAGGTAATCGAAGATATGTTTCTTCCTGAAGATGAATGGTACAACGGTCAACGGACTTGGGATGTGAGTAAGTTTAAGTTTGATTTCACTTATTTTGATATCGAAGGTGCGGCGAAAGATAAAGGGGCTCCACGATCAAAATATATTTTTAGACCACTTGAACATCCTGAAGGTCTTGAGGTTTACCCAGATACAACGGTATGGATTCGTGACTTTGAGTATTCCTATAACGAACCAATGCACAATGATTATTTCTGGCATGATGCCTATGGAGATTATCCAGTAGTAGGCGTCAGTTGGGAGCAAGCACAAGCATTTTGCCAATGGCGAACGATTAATAAAAACAACTATAAAAAATCCAAAGGAAAGCAGTTTGTAAACTCCTTCCGTTTACCGTCTGAGGCAGAATGGGAATACGCCGCCAGAGGTGGTCTTGAAGGCGCAACATACCCTTGGGGAGGTCCATACACCAAAAATGATCGTGGGTGTTTCATGGCAAACTTTAAACCATTAAGAGGTAACTATACAGCCGATCAAGCGTTGTATACTGTTGAAGCCGATGCCTATGAGCCAAACGACTACAACTTATATAATATGTCCGGAAACGTTGCGGAGTGGGTAATGTCTTCATATGAAGAATCTTCTTACGAATATTCGTCTTCAATAAATCCGAGCGTAAATGATGTTGATAATCAACGTAAAGTCGTTCGTGGCGGGTCTTGGAAAGACGTGGCCTACTTTTTACAAGTAAGTTCTCGTGATTACGAGTATAAGGATTCAGTCCGAAGTTATATCGGCTTCCGTACCGTACAAGATTATATGGGTACAGACGTCACTGCAAATGAAGCTACCAATTAAAATTAACCAAAACAAAATTATCTAAATACTAATAACTTTTTTTTAAATCTAATATTATGGCACAAGAAGGAAAAATTACAATCACAAATATGGTCTACGGACTTGGGGCAGCAATTGTTATTATTGGAGCACTTTTTAAAATACAACACTGGGTCTTTGCATCTGAAATTTTAACCGCTGGAATGATTGTTGAAGCACTTGTATTTACATGGTCTGCTTTTGAAAAACAATCCGATGATTTAGATTGGACTATAGCTTATCCAGAACTTTCTGGTGGGTCAGCCAAAGTTAAAGCGGGTAAAGAAGAAACCGCAGAAGGTGTACTTACCAAAAAATTAGATAGTTTATTAAAAGAAGCTAAGATTGACGGTGCCCTAGTAACTAGCTTAGGGGATAGCATAAGAGATTTAAACTCTGCTGCTGTTGGTATGGGTGGATCTGCAGGTGCTTCTGAAAAATACAACGATCAAATGGCGCAAGCTGCGGCACAAATGGAATCTATAAACAGTCTTTACAAAGCACAACTTGACAGTGCGACTCGTCAAGCTGAAATCAATCAAGATTCGATTGAAAATGCTACAAAATTAAAAGAGCAAATGGAATCTTTAGCATCTAACCTTTCTTCTTTGAATGGTGTCTACGGAGGCATGTTATCTGCAATGAATAAAAAATAATTAGTTTTTGAAACTAATATCAATCACTAATCTAAAAAATTAATTAACATGGCAGGAGGAAAAGCATCCGCAAGGCAGAAAATGATAAACTTGATGTATTTGGTATTCATCGCAATGATGGCTATGAACATGTCAAAAGAAGTACTTAATGCATTTGGGTTAATGGACACCAAATTTTCCGTATCTAGTACAGCTGTAAACGAAAGAAATATTGAAAAATTAGAACTTTTACAGCAAAAAGGAATTGAACAAAAAGCAGATTTTGGTTTATCAGCGGAAAGAGGTAAAATTGTTAAAGAGAAATCTGAAAAATTTTCAAATTATTTACAAGATTTAAAAGCTTATTTAATAAAGAAAGGCAAAATAAAGATTGATCCAAAAACTAATGAGCTAAAATGGGGAACAATGGACAATTCTGCAGCAGTAGATGAATCATGGTTTTCTGGTGATAGATTATCAAGATCAACTTCAGTATATGGTGAATTTTCTGGTGAGAGTGTTATGACAGCTTTTGAAACATACAGAAACGATATTAAAGAAATCTTCGGAAAAGACACATATTTTAAGCCTGCGATGGTTGAATTTGAAAATCGTTTCGGAACAGAAGATCAGATAAGTGAAGAAGGCGAGCCTGTAAATTGGTTAAAACATAACTTTGAAACTTATCCTCTGGTTGCAACCTATACAAGGTTATCTTCAATTATCAATGATGTAGCCACTACGGAATCTTCCTTGCTTAATTTACTTTTAGGTAATGCTAATGAAGAAGCTTACGGGTTAGACAAAAATAAAGCTATAGTTTTAGCAGATAAATCCACTTTCTTTGCTGGAGAAAAATTCCAAGGAAAGGTAGTTATTGGACAATATGCACAGGTTCCCCCAATAAAACTTTTTATTCAAGGTCAACAGTTAGATTTGTCAGAAGCTATAGACGATTCCGGTGCAGCTAGATTAAATTTTGATGTTGGTAGTGTAGGTGAACATGAAATCGTGGGTGTTTTTACAGTTATGCAAAAAGGAGAACCTCTCGAAATCCCTATTTCCGGTAACTATGTTGTAGTTCCAAGACCAAATGATGCGTCTATAGCAGCTGATAAAATGAATGTTGTTTACAGAGGTCTTGATAATCCATTAACAATTTCTATCGCTGGTATTTCAAGTGACAAAGTGAGTGTTACTGGACCTGGAATAAGTAAGGTTAGTAATGGAAAATACGTTGTAGTGCCACCTTCTGACGGAAAAAACACAATCAATATTACAGCTACTGGAACTTTGCAAGGCGGAGATCAGATTATTTCTACTAAAAAGTTTAGAGTCAAAAACATTCCAAAAACACTTGGTAGAATCTCAGGGCAAACAGGATCTGTAAGCTTAAATAAAAGAGATTTAAGTGTTTCAAGAGTTGAAGCTTACTTTAGTGACTTTGCATACGATTTACCAGTTAATGTTGTGTCATTTGATGTAACTATTTCTGGACAGCCGACTATTACTGTTAGAGGAAATAGACTTAGTCAAGATGCAAAAGATGCCATTAGTAGAGCAAAAAGAAGATCTACTGTAACAATTGACCGAATACAAGTAGAAGTTCCTGGTGTGGCAGTTACTCTATCAAAAGCGACCCCTTTAATTATAAAATTGACAAATTAAAAAAATGAAATATTTACTTTTATTAATCTTGATTCTACCAGCTTCGGTACTTGGACAGCGTAATATTTTAAATGCAAAGTCTCCTGATGAAATTGGGCAAAAAACAATCGACGAGCTCATTATAGGCGAAGATGAGGGTCCTCTGGCCTATGCATATGTTAATGAAAGAGATGTTTTATTTTCAATGACTGTTTGGGAATCTATAGATTTAGACGAACGTGTAAATTTTCCTTTGTATTTCCCCGCTGATACTACTGTAGTTAGGGTAGAAAGAAGACCGCTGATACATTACCTCATAACTAATGTGATTGTTGCTGAAATTCCACTAAATATTTACACTTCTTCAACCTTAATGATTGAAAAACCTATTGATAACCTAAAAAAGGACTTGATTTATAGAGAAATCAAAGAAGATATTGAAGGCATTGGTCTCGAAAGAATTAAATCAGAAGGCCCTACTCCAAAACTTTTCTTGTTAAATAATAACATGGATTTGGGAGAGTATGCAAACTATGATGAGACAGATAAAGAGAAGACCGCGGAAGAGATTGCTGAATTTAATTTTGCTATGGAAAGTCTGATTTTTGAAAATAATCTTTTAGAAGAAGACGAATATTATCTAGAAGAATTTAATTATGGAGATGTAGTCAGTTATAAAATTAAAGGCGTTTGGTATTTTGATAAGCGTCAAGCTGAACTCAAATACAGGCCAATTGCTATATGTCCCGTAATTGAGACTCCAAAATCAAAAAAAGTTAGAGAACAAAAGCCAGAGACTCCTCCTGAACTAATAGACCTTTTTTGGATGTTTTATCCGGATACTAGAGAGGTGTTATTTGAAGCAGAGGCTTTTAACGAAGCAAATACCTCTAAGCCTGTTAACTTTGATCATTTAATTAATTCAAGACGTTTTTCAGCTTACATATACAAAGAAGACAACGTGTTTCAAGATAGAAGTTTGAAAGAATATATTCCTGAGAATGCACTTATGCAACTGCTCGAATCTGAACGCATCAAAGAGAAAATTAGAAATAAGGAACAAGATATGTGGAGTTATTAATCTACAATCAAAACACTATAACAAAACGCTTATCAATACGATAAGCGTTTTGTATTTTTATACCTTTGTAAAATGAACTATGATTACATCATTGTGGGGTCGGGATTGGCAAGTATTATGTTTGCCGAGCAGTTACGTCTTCATAACAAATCATTTGTTGTTATTAGTAACCGTTCTCAGCAAGCGTCTGTGGTGGCGAGTGGTCTATATAACCCCGTAGTTTTAAAGCGCTTTACAGCGACTTGGAATGCTGCTGCTCACTTGGAGTCGGCGATCCCTAAATATGTCGAATTAGAGCAGCTTTTAGGGCATAAACTCGATCATGTACTTCCTATACATCGCGTATTTAATTCGGTTAAAGAACAAAACAATTGGTTCTTAGCATGTGACAATCCCGTACTTACAAATTTCCTAAACCCTGAAATAATTCCCAATACCAATTCAGCAGTCAAAGCGCCTTTTGGGTTTGGCGCCGTGAATTTCACAGGACGAATTGATACGCAGTTGCTCATAGAATCGTATCGAGAATTTCTCTTAAAAAGAAATCAATATATAGAAGAAACTTTTGAGTATATTGATGTAAAAGACAACAGAGAAGGCGTTGAGTACCGCACTTTAAAAGCACGAAAAATTGTATTCACAGAAGGGTTTGGAGTTCATAAAAACCCATATTTTAAATACCTCCCATTAGAGGGCACAAAAGGGGAGTTGATTACGATTCATGCCCCAACCCTCAAATTAGTAGTCATTTTAAAATCAAGCATATTTGTGATTCCAATGGGGGAGGATCGTTACCTCGTAGGATCTACCTATGAATGGACTGACAAAACAAATGAACCTACCCAAAAATCAAAAATCGAACTCATAGAAAAATTGGAACGTCTCATTGGTTGTGACTATGAAATCGTAGATCAACGTGCAGGCATCCGCCCTACAGTGGTTGATCGTCGTCCGTTAGTTGGGCAGCATCCCAGCCATAAAAATATGCATGTGTTAAATGGTTTGGGAACGCGCGGCGTATTGGTAGCGCCATCTATGGCAAAAGCGCTTTATGATTCTATTGAAAAGGGTGCGTCTTTACCGGCAGAAATTGATATTAGTCGTTTTGTAGCTGTTTTTTCTTAGCTAATTCGGCATCATAACTCATAAAAAGATTGATCCAGATATTTCGGGAGAGTCGCATGATAATAGGCATAAACCCAATAAGTGTACACACAATGGCTATAAATGAAAGCACTAAGGAAGTTTCAAGAATAATGAATGTTATTAGGAAAGCAACTACCGAAAATCCAATTCCAACGCCGTAACTTACATACATTGAGCCATAAAAAAAAGAGGGTTCAATTTTATATTTTGTTTGGCAATGCCCACAGCGTTCATGCATTTTTAAGGTTTGGGAAAGTACATAAGCATTACTCGTTTTGTACATTAATTCGTGATGACATTTGGGACATTTACCTGTCAGAATACTATACAGCTTATTTCCTTTTTTTAATATCATAATTTCCTATTTTTGCAACTTATTACAAAGCGCTAAACTATTTATAATTATTCCTTTTTACAATTTTTAAATGTTAAACATCCATAAGTTATCCGTATCATTTCAAGGTGATTATTTATTTGAGAATATATCCTTTAGACTTCGAGGAGGCGATCGTGTAGGGTTAATTGGAAAAAATGGTGCAGGGAAATCTACACTGTTAAAATTACTTTCTGGTGAATTAGAATATACAGAAGGTCAAGTCGCTCAAGAAAAAAAAGATCTTAAAATTGGATTTCTTAAACAAGATATCGATTTTGTTGTTGGCCGTACCATTCTTGAAGAAGCCTACCAAGCTTTTGTTGAAATTAAAGCCTTAGAACTTCAGCTCGAAGATATCAATACACAACTCGCAGAACGCACAGATTACGAAAGTCAAGGTTACCACGATTTAATGGTAGGATTGAACGAAGTTCAGGAACAATACGAAATTCTTGGAGGATATAACTACCAAGGGGAAACCGAAAAAATATTAATTGGCTTAGGCTTTAAGCGCGAAGATTTTAATAAACTTACGGATACCTTTTCAGGAGGCTGGCGTATGCGTATTGAATTGGCAAAGCTATTGCTTCAAACCAATGATATTTTGCTGCTAGATGAGCCTACAAATCACTTGGATATAGAGTCGATTATCTGGTTAGAACAGTTTTTAAACAACTATTCTGGAGCGGTCGTGATTGTATCGCATGATAAGATGTTTTTGGACAATGTGACCAATAGAACCATTGAAATTGTATTGGGTAAAATATATGACTATCCAAAAGCCTATACAAAATACCTCGTTTTGCGAGAAGAACAAAAAACATTGCAATTAGCGTCTCAAAAAAATCAGCAAAAACAGATTGAACAAACCGAGAAATTAATTGAAAAATTTAGAGCGAAAGCGTCTAAAGCGACCATGGCGCAATCGTTGATTAAAAAACTGGACAAGATAGAACGTATCGAGGTTGATGAAGATGATAACAGTGTGATGACCCTGAAATTTCCAGTCTCTACAACCCCTGGAAAAGTAGTGGTTGAAGCGACTCAAATTTCTAAAGACTATGGCGATTTACAAGTGCTTCAACACATCGATTTAATGGTTGACCGTGGCAGTAAAATAGCCTTTGTAGGTCAAAATGGCCAAGGAAAATCGACGCTAGCTAAAATTATAGTAGGCGATTTAGAAGCCAAAGGCGATATCAAATTGGGGCATAATGTTCAGATTGGCTATTTTGCGCAAAACCAAGCCGAATATTTAGATGGAAATAAAACGGTTTTAGATACGATGATTGATGCCGCTAACGAAACCAACAGATCTAAAGTTCGTGATATCTTAGGGTCCTTTTTGTTTAGAGGCGACGCCGCAGAAAAGTATGTGAGAGTTCTTTCTGGTGGAGAGCGTAACCGATTGGCATTGGCAAAACTATTGCTTCAGCCGCTGAATGTGCTCATTATGGATGAGCCGACCAACCACTTGGATATTAAATCTAAAAACGTCCTAAAAACGGCACTTCAACAATTTGAAGGTACCCTTATTTTAGTATCTCACGATAGAGATTTCTTACAAGGGTTGACATCGACCGTTTATGAATTTAAAGATCAAAAACTAAAACAATATTTGGGTGATATTGATTTCTATCTAGAACAACGCCAAGTTGAAAACTTGCGTGAAGTTGAAAAACGCACACTTATCAAAACGCCACAAAAAGCAGTAGCTACCAAACAGTCCTATGAAGAACAAAAGCAGCTCAAGTCGCTTCATAACCGATTGAGTAAAGCGGAAGCTTCGATCGCTACATTGGAGCGTGATATCAAAGCGATTGATTTAGATATGGAGCTCAATTACGATCAAACGGTTGCTAAGCCCGGTTTTTTTGAGAGTTACCAAGCTAAAAAAGACCAACTCGATCAATTAATGTCTGATTGGGAAGGGATTACGGAGTCAATTGAAAAGCTAGCATAATGGAGGAACATTTTTATCAATGCCCACATTGTTGGGAAGAGGTGTCTATTTTAATAGATTTTTCTCAGCAATCTCAAAATTATATTGAGGATTGCGAAGTATGTTGTAATCCTATACAGTTCAACATTAGTATCTTAGACCATTCGCTATCTTCTTTCGAAGCAAATAGCATTGAACAGTAAGATATATTTCCAATTTTTCTTTTAAAATTATAAAAAGGTTGTATATTTGTCTTCCTATATCGCGGGATAGAGCAGTAGGTAGCTCGTCGGGCTCATAACCCGAAGGTCACTGGTTCGAGTCCAGTTCCCGCTACTACCAACCCTTTCAGAAATGAGAGGGTTTTTTTGCTTTAAACTCAAGTATACCAGGGGTTTAAGCGTGTATTAGTTGAGTGTTAAACAGTTGATATTTCTAACTTTTTATTTAAAAACTAACAAGGTTAAGAACCAAATATACGAAACCTATAAAGCTGCAGAAGAAGCAATGGAAGAGATAATTAAAAACACACACGGCGAGTGAAATCTACATCCGTGAAGATTAATTTATTTACAGTTAATTAGAATCAATGTCACAAATAGAATTATTAAAAAAAATTACATTGAAAGAAAACCTTATCAAGGATGTATCCGATATTGATTTTCTATTTTCATCGTATGAATATGATAACTCAGAATCTTTAGAGAAGCTAATTAATAAGGTTATTGAATGGGGATTTAATAACGATGAACTTGAAGATTTTTATTCTGAACATTGGGACGAATTATTAAATTCTGATAATTTAACTCTTATTCAAGGATGTAAAATTGAAGACACACCTTATGTAACAACATTTGACCTTTACAGATATAACTCTAAGAATATGTATTACTATAGGGTTGAGTCTTTTGGTCTTTACTCAGATAATTTTGATACAAGTGGTTTCTATACTATTTTAGATAATCAAGACGATGATTTGATTATTAATAGTTTCAAACAGGAATGCATGGGTGTTTTTAACAATTTTGGTGAATTATCCACCGAAGATTTAAAGAGTTCTAAAATAGAATTTTACAATTAAACTAAACCTTAGTCATCTTACTTTATTTTACCAAAACGATTTCTAAATCTATGGTAGTGTAATTTGTAATTAAATAAAGTAATTTTATATATTTGTATTGCATCAGGAACGCTTTAAGCGTACCAACCGACTTACTTGAAGCACGGTGGTTTAGAATGCGGGAACTCTCCAAAATTATCGAGACTCCACACTTTCTTGTTGCAATTGTTTAACATTTAAAAAATTGTAATTATGGCAAAATTTAATGGCGAAGTTACTTTCAAAGTTACCTTTAAAGATTTAGGGGTATCAACAGGCTTTGGAATGACACGTGCAATAATAATGCACGAATGTGCAACTCAGGTGGGTTTAAAATCTCCTTGGTCTAAACTCGATAAAGATTTAAAGGATGATAGGTTTTTAGTTGAAATAGTAAAAACAAAAATTAATACTTAATTTTATTGTATGAAAGAGGATAACTTGAAATCAAACTTAAAATTATTCGAAGAAATATTTAAGCGTGAAGCCTTAGAATATCACTTTGAATATATTTATTTTGGTTCTGAAGAGTATTTTAAATGGGGTGATAAAAAATTGCAAGAAATGGTTGAGTCTAATAGCACAGTAAATCAATTTCTCAAATATTTGATTGACTATGCAAAGGGGAGTGATGATGATAGGGCATCTATTTACATAATTAAAACAACAGTTTTTGAAAATTTATTAGGATTTATAATTGATTCAGGATATGACAATTCCTGTTTAGATGGTTTTGACCAAGAAGGAGAAACTGACCCTAAAACCCTTTACAATGATGAGTTTATTAACCAACTAAACTCTATTGAGTTACTTAACGCATTAAATAAAGAAAATCTAAATGAGTTCTTGAATTTTAAATTAAATGAGGACGAAATATTTTATTTAAAAATATATGACTCTGAACAAAAAAAGTGGATAAATTGGGATGAAACTAAAGTAGGAAAAGAGATTTCAGATATTTTATATGATTTTTACAATAACAATATTATTTATAAATTAGAAGATGAATATCTACTTGAGGGTTGCCACTCACCATTGTTTACAGAAAATTTTATTTCTTACTTTACTGAGGGACAAATGACTATTCAAGACAATGTGTTTATTCCGTTAAATGACCTTATCGATGAAGAGGATATTAAAGAAGAGCTTATCTAAAACTAAACCATAGGCATATCCTCCTCCTTCAATTCAGCTATTTCTAAACCACGTAAATAGGTTAAACTTACATTTATTGACGAATGCCCCATAGCTTTCTGTAGCTTGGTTATAGAACCTGTATAATTAAAGGGTTTTACACCCCATTACTTTCAAAATAAAACCTATATTTAAGGAAACTAATTTATTATGAAAAAACTACTATTACTATCCGCTTTATTAATCTTCGCCTGTGGAGGTGATGACGACAACAACAATGACAGTTCAAGTTTTAGTCTTGTAGGAACTTGGGCTGGTATCGTTACTGATTCAGAAGACAATTCTGAAGGTCAAGTTGAACTTATGTTTAATTCTGATTCTACCGGAGCCATAAATATTGATTGGAGCCAAGGCCAAGAAGAAGATGTTTTCGGGGATACATTTACTTGGACATCAGATGACAGCCAAATAAATATAAACTATTCTGATCCTGACAATGGATCTGAAATTTTATATTATTCTTTTGTAAATCAAAATACAGTTGAAATATACGCAGATGGTGATGCTGAATCAACAACTTTGACCAGACAATAAACAGTTTTTTTAATTTTATAAATTACAAAAAAGCTTTCACAAATTATGAAGGCTTTTTTAATGTTTTGTAGCGAGTTTTTATTGTTTGTGAGCACATTCACAGAAAGGAACCTGGCAGTTTGGCTTTTCGGTTCGTTTAGTAAGGGATTACCATAGGCATATATTCTTCTTTCAATTCAGCTATTTCTAAACCTCTTAAATAGGTTAAACTAACATTTCTTATATTTGGGTAAACTAACTTGTTATGAAAAAACTACTCTTACTATCCGCTTTATTAATCTTCTCTTGCCAAAAACCAACAAAAATTTCTGAAAAAGAAGTTATGGATACATTTGAAACCTTTTTTGAGGTTTTAGATAACGACTTAGACAATTTTGATTCTGTGGTTACTGAGGACTTTTTTATCTTTGA
>Ga0209771_1001030_pt1 | contig 18268 bp, 20 predicted proteins | sample SaaInl59LU_5_DNA_FD_184639 | JGI IMG/M metagenome (GOLD analysis project Ga0209771, IMG submission 184639) | Marine microbial communities from expanding oxygen minimum zones in the Saanich Inlet - ESP_59LU_5_DNA (SPAdes) (version 2) | ecosystem: Environmental > Aquatic > Marine > Intertidal zone... | reverse complement strand
GTTGCTGAAGCATCAAGGATTTGTGCCTGTCCCCAAAACTCTGTGTAAGGTGAAGCAGCAGTAGGGACATAGGACAAAGTTGCAGTAGCAGAATCTGCACCGCTAGCTCCAAAGTTATACATAATAACTTCAGGGTAGTTACTACCAGAGTCGGCGTTGTATTTCAGCCTTAGCTCGCTGTCTGATGGTGTCTTGAAGTCATAGGTCACAATCAAATCCCTATAACCAGAAATTGACCCAAAAGTTACCCCAGTCTCGCCACCCGTTGCGGTGAAGGTCGCTAAAGCAACATAGGTAGAAACAGGTGGGGAATAAACAGTAGGCATCTTACGCTCCCTTCAATCCGTATAGGCTGAAACGAGAGCCAGCAACTATGTTTGATGCACTTTCAGGCGTAAAAGTCATAGTAGTAATTGCATTAGTTTGAAAGTATGCTCCACTTAACAGGCTTATGTTGTTGGTAGCTCCCCCAAAGCTTCTAATTGTTGTATTTTTTGAGGTCGAATTTATGTCCAAAATGTCCATAACGTTAGCACCAAAAAATCCTGCGGTGCTACCAGCCCCACCTCCCCTAAAAGCGACTCTGATGTTGTTGTAACCAGAATAATCAACTGAAAATACGGAGAGCCCATCTCCAAACAATTCGTGGTTTCTGTAATTGGCAGCGGTAGTGTCTGAGTTGAAACCGACATTTACAATTCCGAAAGTGCCAGTTCTGTCAGTCCTTACTGCCGCTCTGACCTGAAGGTGCTGATAGTTAGCCCATACTCCACCGCTTGTAAATTCCACGCTTGCTGTATCGCTTGCAAGTATCTCTGTTTCGAGCAGGTCGTAATCGCTAGCGACTGCGACAGCTCCTTCGGCTTGTGCTGCTAATACACCTAGTAGCAGCATTTAGACCGCCGTAATGTTACCGATGATGCGGTAGGAATCTGAGCCGAGGCTAAGGATTGTGACTGCTTCGTATTGAGCACCTACTGTGTAGGCTGTGCCTGCTGTGCCTGCTCCGTTCAAAGTTACGGCTGTTGACTCTGCTGAGACTGTCATCCCCCCGCCATCGTCGAGAATGTCAATACGCTGACCTGCTGGGATGTCTGAGGCTGTGCCGACTGTGATGACTGCGGAAGCTGCTGTGAACTGCAAGATAGTTCCTGCGTCAGCGGTTCCGATTGTGTAGGTCGTTGCAGTTGAGGATGTGATTGTTGTGCCGAGGCTTAGGGTTACATCGCCCGATGAACCTCCGCCTGCAAGTCCGTAGCCTGCGGTAACTGCTGTGATGTCACCTGGGGAGGAAACATCTGCCCAAGCTGTTCCGTAAACCTGAAGTGTTGAGGTATCTTGCAGATAGGAAACCATACCCTGAGTCGGGGTCCCGATTGCACTTGACCTTGCTGCGGAATCGGCGAATACCATAACCGCCTGATCCATGAGGTAGCCATTGACTTCGGCTGCTGCGAGGACATCTCCCGCCGACCAGACTTTTCTACCTAAACCTGACATTATTCTCCTTAGAACGCCAAAGCGTTTCCGCTGTCTAGCTTACCAAATACCGCATCGTCAAGAACGAGCAGTGCGAAGTCGAGTGTTGAGAACCCGAATGTAAGAATGTGGTCTGTTGAGTTCACCGAGTGGTCGATTGAAATAATCTCGGCATACTTGTCGATGGCAGGAGAAATGCCATTAGGGGTGAACTTGATTTGAAGAACATCACCGATTTCAAGTGCAAGAATCTCAGCCTGTTGTGCTGGGGTTCTCTGATCAACGATAATCTGCACGGACTTGAAGCGATACTCGGGTTCTTTGAATCTGTTGCCTAAGAATGTTGCGTAGCTTGTGAGGTCATCATCAGAATTTATGAGCAGGTCAGAGCGGGTTAGGTTGAAGATTCCGTAAGTGTCGATTGACTCTGCTGATTGAGCTTGGACTGCTGTTGAGGTAATGACGGATGAAGCAACAATCTCGTTATAGAGAAGCTCCGAGCCATACTCGACAACCATGTTGGTATAAGGGATACCAGTGCCATCATCGGCAAGAGTAGTTCCGCCCGAAGTTGGGCCTGTGCGACGGTCACGATAGACGACATTTCCTGCCTTTGCGATAAAGAACGAACCTGGTTCGCTGCGGGTAATTAGTCGGATGTAATCAAGTGCATTAGTTGACTCGGCAATGGTGTCAGCACCGAGCTCCATTGCTCCTGTCTCAATGTCACGCTCTGCGAGAGGCCAGTTGATTTCGGGCAGGCTAAGTATCGTTCCTAGCCTGTCACCTGACTGCTGCACGGAGTTTGTGCGTTCGTCGATACTTTGACTAGAGAAGTAGGTCAGAGCGTCTGAGCAGGCTGCTGAGGCTAACGAGTCGCCGTTAGGTTCGTAGGTAAGGTTCCAGTCGTCAATTACGCCCGTGAACACGACCTCACCGCCTGATGAAATCCTGATCTGACGCTTAGGGATAATCTGCCCAAAGAACGGTGAACCCGAGAACTCGGGGTCGAAGGTTCTATCGTTGTTGTTGAACACGACATTCGCAAGGCCAGCATCGTATCGGTCAATAGAGTGATTCTTGCCTCGCTTGACGGCGATGGTCTTTACCGAGTCCGTGACATCAAAAAAGATAGTTCCCGCTAGCAGGTATTCGGTGTTGTCGAGCTTTCCCTTTACAGGGTCGTCAAGGATAAAGTAAGGACCAAACCCACTTGAGAGGATGTCGAATCCGATTTCGACTAGGGGTGTAGGTATCGCCATTAGAGAGCCACTACCTTGATACCCCTAAGACCTCCACCGAGTGAGGTGTATTTCTCAACTGCCTTAGCAACTGTCGTTCCTACCATTGCAGGAGACTGAGTTGCGTCAGGCTTGACATTTATGTTTATGACGGGCTGAGGCTGAGTCACAACAGGCTTAGGCGTTGTTGTCGGCATCGGCTGGAAGTCAATAACAGGTCCCGTGCTGACTGGCTCTGGCTGGAATGAGATTGCAGGAGCACCTGCGACTTGTTGCTGCTTAGCAATAAGCGAGTCGAGCTTGCTGATGAACTGATCGACGGTTCCGCTTAGTCCACCGAGGCCCCTGTCCATCTCAGCAATCTGCTCCATAACATTCTCACGAATCGTAATCATGTTGTCTTGCAGGGTAAGCGATGCGTTTAGTAGTGCTTCGTCTAGCTGTGATTGTGCGTCGAGCAGAGAGTTAGCCAGGTCAACCTGAGTCTGAGCGTAAAGGTCTTTGAGTGCGTCGGTTGCAAGACCCTGCTTCTCGTAGATTTGTTCTGCCAGAGCATCCATGCCCTGATTCGACTCAATCTCGAGTGCACGGAACAGCTCCTTGAGTTCACGCTGCACTTCAGGTGTTGATTCAAGAATCGCCGACGCAAGCTCGTTACCCGTCTCAGTTCCCGCTGATACGACCTGCTCAATAAAAGTCTGTGAGAAGCCTGCTGAGGCAAGTTCTGCTGAGTTTGATAGGAGAGTGCGAGAAGCCTTGAGTTTGTCGCTTAGGGAGTCAACTAGCCCCTCTACGGACTTAGCCTCGTCACGCTCAAACAGCGAGGAGAGGTTTACAGCAACGGCTGACTTGTAAGCGTCGGTGAGGCGAGCTTGTGACTGCCTGATGATGCCTTCTAGTCGGTTTGCATACTCTAGTTGCAGACGCTCAACATTCTGAGCGTAACTCTCGTTAGCATCTTGAATCGTCTTGTTGTATTGCTTTTGAGCATTACGCAACTGCTTCTGTGAGTCTTTGATTAGATCACGGACACGCTCACGAGCCTGCTCAAATGCGGAAGGGCCTGTGCTGCCTATTGAAGCCCCTGCCTCCAAAGCAGCCTTTACTTGTGCACCCCGACCCGATGCCTCACCTGTGAGCAATCCCATGCGAGCAAGGCCGTATTGTCTTGAGGCTTCATTTAGACCTTCGGTAGCGTCTTTTGTTGCGTTGATTTCAGCACGCAGGCGGTCCATCTTGATTGAGTTGAAGCGACCCAACTCACCTGAAACCATGTCTGCTGCACCCGCAAGCTTGAGGTTTGCGTTGCGAAGGTCGTCAGTCTCAATGCCATACTTGTCTGCTACATAAGAACTCTCACGGTATGTATCAGCGAGGTTCTTTGTTTGATAGTTCGCCTGGTCGATTTGAGAATTGAGCTGACGGTAGTTCTCAGTAGCCGTATCAACTTCGCCGTTGTTTCTGACTAGCAGGTAGGTAAAGCCTGCGAGTGCGACGGCAAGCAATCCCCAAGGGTTGAGCAACAGGGTGGAATTGAAAATCTTTTGAGCGGTTGTAGCAATCTTTGTGACTGTTGTGTAGGTCACAAGGGCTACTGAGATGCCTGTGATGACTCCGATGAGTCTGCCGATGTTATCTAAGTTCTCAACGATCAGAGTGACAAACTCACCAACGGTAGTGACCAGCCCCTCCCAGTCGACCTTTGCGAAAGCGTCCGCAAGCTTCTGACCGACAATCGGCAAGAGGTCTTGTATGACAGGGATAAGGTCTTGCAGGTAAGGAGTCAGTTCCTCACCGATTTGAATAGCGACATCTATAAAGGCAGACTCAAGTAGCTTGACCTGCGAGCTGAAAGTCTCTAGCTGCTTGTTAGCAACAGTGTCGGTAAAGCCCGAGGCAGAACGCAGGCTTGTTTCGTATTCCTTGATTGCGTCTGAGGTTCCCAATAGAGCAAGGATTGACTGCACCGAACGGTCAGCAAACCCGAGTTGTAGAAGTGTTGCCTTAGCCGTCTCGTCAGACATTCCATCGAGAGCAGTCTCAAGGTTGCCGATAATGTCGCCGAGGTTACGCATCTCGCCGTTCGAGTCGAATACTGAGACACCAAGAGCAGCGAAGTCCTCTTTGTTCTTGATGGCTTTAGTCGAGAGGTCACGCAGAACGATAGAGAGCTGAGTTCCAGCTTCCTCACCCTTGATACCCTGATCAGCGAACGCTGCCAGAACAGCGACACCTTCCTCGATGTCTTTGCCTAGAGTTCTAAGTGCGGGACCTGCCTTTGTTGTCAGCGAGGTTGAGAACTGCTCGACTGTTGCGTTTGACAGGGTGTTAGCTCGAACAAGGACATCCGACACCGCAATCATGTTCTCCATGTTCTTGACGGCATCATCACGGATTGTCAAGCCAAGAGCAGACTGAGCATCTGTTAGGAGGTCGGTAGCTCGACTCATGTCGAACATACCCGCCTGAGCGAACTGAGCCACACGAGGTAGGGCAGCGATAGATGCCTCGGCATCCAAACCAGCAGATGCTAGGAAGAAGAATGACTCGGCAGCTTGTTCGGCTGAGAAGGTTGTGGCTTTGGCTACTTCACGGGCAGCGTCAGACATGTCCTTTTCCATCGCCTGAGTGAGGTCACCCATAATGGCTTGGGACTTAGTGAGAGCACCGTCAAACTTTGCAAACTCTTGGACTGACTTAGCAGCGATTCCTGCGACTGCTGCACCAACGGCTGCAAGTGCAATACCCGCTGCCTTAGATAGACCGCCGAGTGCCTTTTCTGCCTCAGTTAGTCCACGCTTATCAAAGTCGGAGACAATCCGAATCTTGATGCTCATGCAAGCCTCCGATTTATTTTGATGTTCAAGTTCTCTGCAATGTTTAGGACTTTGTTCTCTAGTTCTGGCTTACGCTTCAGGACACGCTTCCACAAGAAGCGACCTGGCTTGCCGTAAGTCTGAGTGAGTTTGCGGTTGAAAGCCTTACCCTGACCATTGTAAATGTAGGAGTGATAGCCAACGGAAGTCGACCCCCAGCCCTTAGAGACTGCTCGGGGAGGACGGCGTTCAATACCTGCTAGCTCGGCATACTCAAAACCAACCTGAGTATCAAGTCCTGCGTTGCGACCCTTACCCTCGATGAATAGCAAGTCACGAGGACGGAGAGAAACCTTTGGTGTTACCTTTACGCCTGACCAGCCCGTGCGTCCGTTGTGATTCATTCCGCTCATGTTGCTGCGGATACTGGAAGTCACGCTGCTGTTTATCTCGCCTTCAATCGGTGCAATGACTGGCTTGAGTTGCGAGTTCACGCCTTTACGAAATTCTTTGTAGAGATCAGACTCATAAGTCTTGAGCATCCGCAAAGTCTCCGCCGACCCCGACAAACCGCTTCTCGCCATGACGCTCCTAACCCTCTAATTCTACCAATGAGAAAACCCTCCCCGAAGGGAGGGCCTCTCTATTTCGGTGGTAGGTTCTTTGCTACCAACCAGCGGTGCATTGTCCAGAGCATACGAGGTGATTCCTGTAACAAGGCACTCGGTGCAATACCTGTTTCACAAGCGAGTCCTGCGATGAACCAATGGGAGGATGAGTCCCCCAACCCAGTTATTTTGGGTCGGAGGCACTCGCTCCTACCATGTCGACGGTTTCTAGCCACTTCTCAAAAGAGTCCTTAGTTCCGCCTGTTCGCTTCTCTGAGTGATAAGCCAGGTAGAGCATGTAGCTCATCTTCGGCTCGTTAGTCAGAGACGCAATTGAGACATTGAACTTGTCCTCGAAAGCGACCATGTCCGCAGCGTTGCAAAGGATGTCCTTTGCCTCGCCGTTATCGTAGGTGAGTTGTAGGTTGATTTTCATTTATAGTCCTAAGCGGTTGCCTTGGTGATTTCGCCCGAGGTCGGAAAAGTAACACTAAATGTGCTCAAATCGCCGACTGCCCCACTTACGGGCGATACAGAATTTATGAGGACATTAGCCGTGAATGACGGCGTTTCTGAAGCGGCAGCAGTTCCGTTGTTTGTGATCAGCACAACAGTTCCGATGGTTCCTACTAGGTCCTCGGTTAGAACGGTGTTTAGTCCGCCTGCTCCGAAGTCGCTGTGGAAGTCGAGCGATACAGAACCGCTCTTTAGTCCGCCGACAACCTCTGTGTATCCACCGCTAGCGAAGTCGGTTACATCTACCTCAGTTGAGGTAATAACCAGCTCAGCCCTTGCGACGGATGCAGAAATGTCGGTTCCGTTTAGTGAGACGGAGTTTCCCGTCACTACATACTTTGCCAATTTAGCTCCTTATGCGTAGCAGGTGACGGTCCATTCACCTGCTAGGTAATCGTTCTCGTTTACAGTTATTGAACCGATGTTCGGCATTGACTCGACGATTAGGTCTTGGCAAGCACCGCTCAAAGTTCTATTCGATTCTATCGCACTCCTGACAGATGAGTCACCTGACGGCTCTGCGTAGAGGTCGAGGTTGCGTTGAGCTTGACGCTCGGCAGCCCTCCCAACAATCACTCTGACAGTGAAGCGGAAGATGTTTAGCCCGCCTGCGAACGCTTGGTGATACTCAACATTGTTGAGTTGCACGATTGCAGCAGGAGGGGATACTTGATCAGGGATTTCCTCAAAGACTCTCAGACCAGAGATTGTTCTCAGGTTAGTAGCGATACCCTCACGGATAGCAGCTATTGTCATGCGAAGCGAACCTTCTTGTATGGCTGAATTAGCCTGTCGATGTCTGGGTCCATTCTTCCGACTCGGATTACGCCGAGGTCGCCGAAGCCCATAACGCCACCTGGTGAATCGTTACGCTTGAAGATTCTGGCTGCTAGCAGAACGGTTGCCTGCTTGATTGCTGTCGGCACTGCCGAGAATCCCCAAGTGCCGTTCACCTGTACGGTGGCCTCCTGACCGCTCATAGGGAATGAGTAGTCTCCGACTGCATAGATGAGGTCGTAAGGCACGCTCATTCCTCCAGCAACGCCGTTGAGCGGCATGAGTTGGTAGTCGCTTGTAGCCCAAGTGATGTCGAACACGCCATCTGCTCCTGACGAGGACTTGATTGTCGTGACCGAAACTAGGTCGTCGATCTCGCAGTTGTAGGAGTCACGAGGGGTGAAGATTCGGGTAGCGGTGCTTGAGTAGAAAACACGCTCAGTTGCTTGGTCGATGTCACGAGAGGCAGACTCAACCGCAAGCTCAAGCAGGTCATCGTCAACCGTGTCGCTTACGGGGATTCTGAGAGAAGCCTTTAGCTCGTTTAGCGTGCAGTAGCCATTAGTGATTGCCAAGATAAACCTCCGCTTCTAGTCTATCGCTAGCCTGCCCTTGATTTTGGTTGAGCTTATGCCGTCCGTGTAGGGGATGTAGCAGAGAGCAATACCTCGCTCGTCTAACCAGTCCTGATCGAACTGCATTTGTTTGTAGTAATCCTTGCGTGCCCAGTCTGAGCCAATGATGATGATGTCGGGTTGCACTAGCTCGATAGAAGGCTTTGAGTTCGCACCGCCGAAGTTAGGGATAACCCTGTCAACCCAGCGACAGGACATAAGAACTTCCTCACGCTCGTTGTAGGACATCACGGGCATCTTCTTCTTGTAGTCGTAGATGAACTCATCGGTGTTTAGGGCAACCGTGACTTCTCCTATTTCCTTGCAGCGTTGCAAGAAGCTAGCGTGACCTCTGTGAAACAGGTCAAAGGTTCCGCCCGTGTAAACAGTTAGTCCCAAGAGTTCTCTCTCCTAATGTCTAGCGACCAGCCCATGATGCCGAGGTTCCTTCCCGCTCGCTTGTTGACTAACAGGCTTTGGTTGCGTCTAAATGTGTAGGTGTTTTTGTCCTCGTAACCCGACTTAAGCGTTGAGGAATTGTCGTGATGAACCTTTGCAGGGATGTCGTGGAACTTTACGCCGAGTTCTCGCATACGCCATTCGTAATCGTCATCGTCAAAGTAGATCGGGTGAAACGCCTCGTCCCACAGTCCTGCTTTTCTCACGCTGCCCTCAGTCGGAATGACGCACGACCAGCGGGGATGAATGTCTACAAAGTTGAACGCCTCGGTGTCGACTTCCTCAGCGATTGCTTCTAAGGCCCCAGGTGCAAACCAAGAATCGTCATTTGGCAGAACCCAATAGGGTGCGTGCGGGGTCGATTTGATAATCAGATTCCAAGCACCGTTAGCACCGAGTCCATGCGGAACCTGAATCACCCAGAGATTCCTTACAATTTCCTTACTGACCTTCGGCTTGAACTCACGCTTGCCAGAGTTGTCTACGATTACAAGGTGCTCGACTGGGTAGTCAATTGAGTCCAAAAGTCTTTGTGCCATCTCGAACTTTGACAGCGTTGCAAACCCGAGGACGGGAATCACTTGAGTTTCTCTTTGAGGAAGGGGAGCCAGTAAGCGTCCCAGACGGCCTCGACATCGTAAGCCTTAGCGAACTCCAATGTGTCAGGGAACTCCTGCCTACCTCGCTCGTATGCCCTCTCAAGAGCAGTTGTGATTGAGTTGACATTGGGTATCTGGAACCAAGACAATTGAGCCTCGTCCCAGAACGGTTGTCCCTCGACTAAATAAGAATCTGGCCCTGCTAGCTCAAGTGAGGCTGTCCACGATGACGCAATGACGGGAGTGCCACACGCTTGCGATTCAATTGACGGAACGCCGAAGCCCTCGCCGTAAGAAGGATGAAGCAGGATGTCCATACCTGTATAAAGTGCAGCCATCTCCTCATCTGAGTAGCCCATCCGATACTTGTGAGGGTCGGGGAACAGAACATCGTCTTTGTCTAGTCCGACAGCGTGCATCAGGTTGATAAGTCCAAACCCGCCATAGACCTTTGAGGGATCGCTGTGAATGTATAGGTAGGCGTTCGGGTGATTCTTCTTGAACAGCGAGAAGGCAAGAATGTTCTCAGCGAAAGCCTTGCGGTGAATCTGACCGTTTGCCTTGTTAGCCGAAACCATCCCGACTAGGAAGTCGTCGTCTTTGAGTCCGTAGTAATCCCTAATCGGCTGGCCTGCAATCTCGTGCGTTGGCTTGTAGAGAGATGTGTCAACAGCGTGAGGAATGTAGTGAGCGTCTATGCCCTGCCCTTGTAACTGCTTTAGCCCAAATTCGCTCATTGCGATTGGGGTTACATTTTCCTTCTTGCACCATAGCTCAACTTTTGCGGGCACGGTGAGGTGGTCGATTGGAACCCAAGACCAGATGTTTAGGTCGTCAAGGTTCTTCTGATCAAGATAAACCCAAGTGTCGTAGAGAGTGAGAATGGCGTTAGCAATGTCCCTGCCTGCCAAGAAGTCCTCGTGGTAGAGCTTCATAACATCGCCTGAGTAAAGGGTCAGTCCCCGAGGGTAGTGCGGAATCTTGCCGTGCTTTGTTTCCAGCGTTTCCATGCGACCCTCAAGGCCGTAGTTAGAGAGGGCTGCGACATCTATGCCGTGACGCTTCATACGCTCGACTAGCATCAGCCCTTGCACGCCATAACCCGTCGGGACTCCAGGCGTGTTGCTTGCTAAAGAAATTGCTCCCTTGATTTTGTAGGTCATAACCCCACTCTAACAAGAAACCCCTGCTGTTTCCAACAGGGGTTCCTCTAACAAGGGAAAGAAATGCAACTGATTACTAGGCCAGACTACATAACTACGGACCGCCCGAAAGGAGAGGGCTGATGTCCGTTTGAAAATCGTAGCATAGAGAAACCCCCCGAGCCAACCTACAAGCCCGAGGGGTTCCTTTACTTCAAGGGGTTAGCTACTAGCTAGCTCCACCCTTGAAATACTTGATGTGAGATGCGTGGGTAAGGTTCGAGTCGAGCCTCATGACGAATCTCCAAGTGGTTAGGTTCTGGTTGAAGGCGTAGTCCTGTGAGGAAGCTACATCAATTCCACCTGCAACACGAACCTTGACCGATGGGAAGTGTCCGAAGAATACAGACAGTGCATCGGTTCCAGTGTCAGCGACATGTGGGTTCTCCAGAACATTGAAGCCAGCAAAGGTGTCTGGCTGTCCAACGCCTACCTGGTAGAGGTAGTTGCCAGCAGTGTCCTTGAGCTTACGGATTGCACCAATGGTTGCACCGTTAGCCATGAAGCCGACACCTGGCAGACGACGAACTGCACCGTCAACGCTGTAAGCGAGGTCGATAAGTTGGTCAGCAGTCGGCACACCGCTTACGCCCGTGCCGCCCGTCACGCCCGAACCTGCAACGGTAGTGAAGCCTGTTGGCTCAGTCGTTCCAGTTCCGTTGGTGATGAAGGAGTTAGCTGCGTAACCAATTGCCTGACCAGCCTGCTGAGCGAGGTGGGAGGACAGATCAAAACCTGCGTCCGTAACTAGCTCATTAGCGGCCTGAATCAAGAACCCCAGACGCTTTGCACCAAGAGTGATGCTGTTGTAGGTCGGCTCGCTTGCTGCAATAGCAGAACCAGCAGAAGTGATAGCTGCGGTGCTAAAGGCATCTAGCGTTGGGATGGTTAGGTCCTCACCAGAGGTGGTGTTGATTACATCGGATACATCCAGCATGGGACCGTTAAGCCTTGCCACGGAAAACACCTCGTCATAAAAGGATTTGGGCACGGTGTTGGTCGATGGCACGAGAGCTGCACGACGCTCGAATGAGTGTGAGCGAGTCTCGCCTAGTGCGATACCACGCAGGATGTCAGAAGCTGAACGCTCCTCGGATACGGTTGGGATGAAGCCCTTAGCAGCAGCCGAAGCCTCTACCTTACGCTCCTCGTTGCGGGTTGCAACTGCGATTGCCTCATCAGCACGACGGATGTCGGCTTCAATGCGGTCAATCTTTTCTAGCTCAGCAGCGTCGAGTCCACGACTCTCACCCTCAGCAGCGTCGATTGTTTCACGAATCTGCTCGGTGAGGTTGGCACGAACTTCCTGCTGAGTCTTGATGAACTCAGACATTTAGTCTCCTCAATAGTTTCTTACTTTGGATACCAGTGGCGTTGACGCTCAACTGAACACGGCAGAGCTAACTCACTTCCGATAGTTACAAGTTTACACGAGCTGTGCATAGAGGAACCCCGCCACCGAGGGGGACGATGACGGGGTTGATCTTTGAGTTACTTATTCTCTATTGGTTGCACTCCGTATCTCTCGACAGCATAAGCAATGGCATCCTCGTCATCTGCAAAATGGTCCGAGACTTTTCTGTAAAGAGACCTGTCGCTCTCTGCCTCGTCTTGGACCTCATGCATTATGCACACGGTTGAACCGAGGTCTTTGCCATCTTCCGTCACCCAGTCGTGTGCCACAATCTCGAAGTGACCATCTGGGGTATCGAAGTGGTAGAGCCACCAAGGTCGCCAGGGTGCTATTGCACCTTCTGGCAGCTCCTTAACTCTGACTTTGGTTGTTGTCATTTTCTTTTCCTTTCCTGTTGTCAGGTGAGGGCTTATGCCCCCACCACCTTTACATTGTGTGCCCTTAGAAAGACCCAATCTTGCGAGTGACTCCCCTTGCGAAGTGCTCGTATGCTTTTGCCGTCTAGCTGCTCAATAGAACCATCATGGTTGGCAATGACGACACGAACTATTGAACTGCTTTTTGACTTGACTAGCGAGCCAGCTGTGATTTCAATGCCGTTCATGTCTTTCATGTTTCCTCCTTGTTGTTGTGTTTATTATACGCACACTACACAACAAAAAGCAACAACACGCAACAATTTATCTATAACAAATTGGTAACGGGAAAAGAGAACCCCCTCGGCAGAAAGCATAAAATCCGAGGGGGAGAGAACTGAAGCTTGGCGACTATCTAGTCTCAGTCGGCTTGGTTACACGGTTCTCTTTTAGTGGCCTCTCGTGTGGAGTGCCGTCTTGCACCTTACCGTCGCCGTCGCCGTCTTTGGCGTTTGGCTTGTAAGGGGTTCCTGTCATTAGTGAGGCAATAGCAACTGCCCACTTGTCTGCATACTCACGGACAACACCCGACTCAGGGTTGCCTGCAACATCCAGAATGACCTTTTTGATTTCGTCTTTGTTAGCCATTTATAGCCCTTTCATCAGAAGCTCTAGCTTCTTCTTCTTGAGTGCGAGCATTGCTAGGTCGCCCTGTGGCTCCTCTGCTGGAGCGTCTTGTGGAGCAAGTTCTGAAATGACACGGCTTAGGATTTCCTTTTCCTCGGCTGTGATTTCTTCACCTTCCTCAAGTTTCATCATTGCATCTGAGAGTGCGTCAGCGTCGACGCTTGCCCTCTCTGCGATCTTGTCTAGTCCTCGAACCTGAGCGGTTCCGTTAGTCGAAGGATACGCTGGGAAGGCGACCCCAGTCGAGACCTCCATGAGCCTAATTGACTTGAGGGTTCTTTCGCTACCGTCCTCGTTCCAGGTGTCTCCGCCCTTCGGCACGGTGAATCCAAAAGAAAATCCTGTAACATCGCCTCTGGAGATTAGAACCTTTGCGTCTCGTCCAGCTTGAGTGTCTGGCAGGACAGCGGAAACTCGAAGTCCCTGCTCGTCCTCGGTCAGGGTCAAAGTTCCTGCACGGCTAGAACCGAGCACCATTGAGGAGTCGTGATTCCAGAGCAACTTTATGTCGTTGCGTGAGCGTAGTGAACGCTTGAAAGCACCTGGCTGAATACGCTCGATGAAGGGTAGTGGTTCTGACGGCTCGTTGAATCTGGCAGCGTAACCAGTAAGGTGCATGCCATCGGCTTCCTCACGAACCTCAAAGTCAGTTGTAATGACCCGAGTCTCAATCTTGGACAATGCTTCGCCTTTCGCTCGTCCTTCGTTCTCTGCTTCTATTCTACTCACAACGCCTTCTGCATACGCTAGTGCTCGCCTTGCAGCAGCCTTTGACGGCCCTGATCCCCACAAGAGGTGAGCGACTACGCCAGCACTAGGATAATCGTCCGAACTAGGTCGTGCGGAGGGAGAATCCAAATCAACCAGATGGCGAGCAATCCAAGCCCGAATCCTAACCCACTTCTCAGCAGTAACAGAACCACGAGCCATAGCCCGAGCTTCTCGTATAGTTCTTTCAACCAAGCCATCTCCGCCGAGTCCCTCCTCGTAGTATTGAAGGCCCCTGCGAGCTGCTGCACGCATGTAGGCTGGTGGGGTTAGGTTGACCTGTCTGTATTCCATGCTACGCAGGTTGTCTATTTTTGTAAGTGTTCTGAATCTGTGACCGACTAGAGTATCGGTTTCCTCCCAGCCATCTTCGCCCTCTTGGTAGATGCGAATAAGTGCTGCGGGATTATCCTCAGTTGCGTTTAGCGTGAAATCTGAATCAGGAACATTTAGTGTGCCCTGAGTAATGATGCGTTCAATGCGACCCCTAGCAATGCCACCGCTTGAGTTCCAGCGGACAAAGTCACCTACTTCGAGTTCGCCTGCTTCTGCCCTGTTTTCTTCGTTTGCTTGCCATGCGTTGCAGTAGTGGTCGCCTTCGACGAAGTCGTCCCATCGCTCACACCAAGCTTTGTCTCCTGCTTCGTTGACTCTGCTTTCGTCGTAGAAGATGCAGTTACCGCAGGCTCGACCTTCTGGGACATCTTCTGAGAGGGCTGGTCGGTAGTTATCGGGGAGTTCTCTGTTTTCGGAATCCCTGAGTTGTCTGGTATAAGTGCCACCTGGCTCTATCCCTTCTGCTATTGAAATAGCGACCATCTGATCGACTGCGTCTTCTCTTGAGCTGTGGCATCCCATAAGCTCAAAGTCCTGCTTGACTACGGCGTAACCTGAGCAGTCTGGGTGCTCGCCTCGTCCTGTTACAAAATACGGCATTAGTCCTGTCTCATCACGGCGACTTGGACACCTTCACGAGATGCAAAGGCCGTGATTCCCTCCCCCTGCTGCAATGCAAGTTGTATCTTCTCGCCACCTCTTAGCCTTACGGACGCCCCTGTAGCTCCGTTTAGGTAGACATCGTTTAGTCCGTTGTATTTCTCAACCCAACCGACTACAGTGTGAAGATTGGTTCCGTTGCCACCTATGTCTCTAAAGCGGAACCCATACTCAGTGCTTGGCTTGAGTGTGATTATGACATTTGAGTATGCCCCGCCAGTTGACTGATTAGAAGCTCCAATAAAAGTCGAATAAACAACAGTTCCACCAGTTAGGGCTGAAGCGGTTACCAAAGAGGCATCGTGGGCATCGCTCTCGTTGCGATTCAGGTTATGGCCTGGGATAGCGGTTCCGCTAGTCGTGATAGTCGCACCCTCAATAAGTTCTCCAATAACCGATGAATTTTTGGAGTCAAAATCCCAGCTATCTATTTGTGCTCCAGTTGTGCCTGTAGTAAAGGAGAAAATCGCTGTGCCGTTGTTAGTGATAGGGAAATAACTTTTAACTGCGTAGGAGTAGCCGTCACGAGAGTAGCTACCTAAATCATTGCTCGGTTCAAGGTTCTCAATCCAAGCATCTTGCGAGTCAATAGTCGGTGAAAGAAGTGTTGCACCTGCTGTTCCTACCGATACTACATTTGTGGTAATCGCCATTTAGACCTCGTATTCGCTTGTTGGGTCTTCAGGGTTGAGATTTTGTAGTCCCTGAAGCTGAACGCTTGGAACGCCCGTGTGAGACATTTCAGGCAAGCCCATAGCAGATAGAACCTCGGCTGGGTCATAACCTGCCAGAACAAGCTTGGAGGCCATTGCGACCCGCTTGTCGGTGGCTACCAACTCGGCAGCGTCAATGTTTAGGTTCGCTAGCGGGACTCGTGGTTGATCAGCGGATGGGTCGTCGATTGGACGCAAGTCCTCAAGTCTACGGACATCGTTGACGGTCAAGAATCCGCTCTGAAGTCCTGTTGAGTATGCACTCATGCGGTTCTCGATGTCTGCTCTTAGCAATCCGTCAAGGTTGAACTTGATAAAGGCGTTCTGTCCACCCTGAGTGCGTGACATCAGCGGTGAGAACGCTGACTCAAGCTTCTGAATAATCGGACGGAGGCAGTGAGTCACAAACGCTAGGTTCTGCTGCTCAACCGAGCTGTAAGTGAAAGAACCCTCAATGTTCATCATGCTTGACGGCACTCGGAACGCACGAGCGATTTCTTCGACTGCAAACTTGCGTGCCTCAATGAACTGAGCCTTGTCGTTCTCTGAAGTGGTCGGGACATACTTCGCACCGCCCGAAAGAACAGCGGTCTTGTGTGCCTTTTGCCAGCCTCTGTGACGAGCGTCAAAGCCGTCCTGCAAGGACTTGGCCTGCTCTGCGGTCAGGTTGCCAGGGAACTCGATTACACCCGAGGTGTGCGTTCCTGAGCCAAAGAATCGTGATGCGTAGTTCTCTAGTGCGATAGCAAGACCAAAGTTGTTCTTCAGAGCCTCGACACGGCTAACACCCTTGATGTGACCAGGTCGGACTACATCTGGGATAAAGACAACTTCCTCGCTTGTGAGCATCCTGTCCATGCCCTCGTGACGGAACATCAACTGTCCCAGTCCGTTGCGGATAGGCTCGACCTCAATCGGGTTCAAGACCATCATGTTGACAATCTCGCCCTGCGGGTTTGAGAACACACGCACATAGGCGTTGCCGTCAATCAGCATTGAGACGATTACCGCACCCCAGAACGCCTCTTTGGTCGTGTCAACATCTGGCTTGTAAACCCAGTCAGGTGCAGGTCGGAAAGGATAGCGAGCACCGTCACGGCGAACAAATGCGTCTACTGGCAAGCTGCTAATTGTGTCGCTGATTAGAGACACCGCTGAGTAAACAGAGTTGATTTGTAGGGCCGTCTTGGAGTCGACGATTGTTGCCGACTGAGTGCCGATTGTGACTAGGTCGTCACCTGCACCCCAGATGGATTGAAAAGAGAGTGCCCTTCGGTTGAACACTCGGTCCCAAAAGCTTGCCAAAATCTACCGCCTATACAAAAATCTGAGGCACTAACGCTTCTTCCATTCTAACGCTTGCACGGTCATACGCCATAAGTAAGGCGATTGCCAAGTCAATCTTTAGCTTTGGATTGCGATAGTCCTTTGTGATCCTGCCACCTCGTTGCCCGTCAATCTTGAGGATGCAGTTGTCTATGTGTCTTGCAAGAGAAGCATCGGGCTTGACTTGCAGCTTCTTATTCATAATGGCCTCAAAGAGTTTCGCCGTTGCAGGCACGGTTCTTTGAAGGGTGTTGCGGTATTCCACGACGGGGATTCCGTAGTCTGCCCATTGGAACATCTCGTCCTCCCAGTAGGAGGGGTCACAAGCCATCTCACGGCAGTTAGGGTTCTTGTCGTAGAAGTCCATTACAGCCTTTGCTACTTCCTTCTTGTCGACTATCCACGAGTCGTCGTCAATAGCAAAGTCCTTCTCCCAAGAGGCAACCCGATAGGCACGGAATACATCGTCCTCGTGTCTGGGCATAATCACCGCCACAACAGCGGTTGAGTCGTTCTTCCACGAGCCGTCGAAGCCCAAGACATACTCGTCGTCTGGGAGGATTTCAAAGTTGTTCTCAATACCTTGCCAAGCTCCTGCGGGCAACCATGCTGCCTTCGTGTTGGTCCAGATGTTGAGTCGCTTAGTTTTGAACTCGGCTTCGGGTGTGAGTTGCACGGCAGTTGCGTAATCGTCGGCAGAACAGATGTCGCCGTAACCAGGTGAAGACAGCTCCCAAGTCTTAGGGTCCTTATGGTTTGCATCTTTGGGTGCTTCCCACCAAGCCATAAACATCGAGGGGTCGATTTCTTTGTTCGCAATCCTCTGGCCTGTCTGATAGAGCGTGTAGGCGATTGAGTCATTGCCAGTTGAGTCTGACTTGCGTCCTGCGGTAGTGATGGCGACAAGATGGCCTTTGCGACCACGAGCACCCATAGAGAGAGCCATAACATCGTAGAGAGTTCGATCAGGGTGAGCGTGCAGCTCGTCAATAAACACGGAGCTAGAGTTCAAGCCTTCTTTTGAGTAGGACTCGGCAGAGAGCACTCGGTAGACCGAACCCGTCGACGGCACTTCGATAGCGTCTCGATACAGCTTGACCATCTCGCTCAATTCCTCGTGAGCCTCAATCGTTTTCTTAGCCGAACCGAACACGATGCGAGCCTGCTCCTTCTCGGCAGCAACGGCATAGACCTCCCCGCCTCTGGGACCGAACAAGAGGTCGAATACGGACAGGGTTGACATCAGAGCGGACTTGCCCTGCTTCCTCGGCAAGCCCACAAGGTTTATCTGATTGAGGTAGCCCTTCTCGTCGCCTGCGTAGAGGTGACGGATGAGCTCCTTCTGCCAGTCACGCAGAATCAGCTTTGAGCCTGCCGAGCCTGCAATCGAGTCTTTAGTGATGATGCCGAACGCCTCTACAAACTCAATCGCTAGGTCGCCCTTACCAGCGTCAAGTGCTTCGTCGCTGATAGGGGTCAGCCAAGTAGGAGGCCAAGACTTAGCCATTCTTTTCCATCAACTCCTGCAACTTAGACTTTGCCTTTATCTCAGCAAGCCCGAGTCGTGAGCGATCAGTAGGCGTAAACCCGAGCAAGCTAAGGTTCGACGCAATCGACTTCTCAATCTCAGCTAGTCGCATTAGTAAGTTCTTGTCGGTTGGGTTGCCTCGCCACAACTGGTTGAGCACGGCACGCCT
>Ga0209771_1001029_pt1 | contig 18277 bp, 16 predicted proteins | sample SaaInl59LU_5_DNA_FD_184639 | JGI IMG/M metagenome (GOLD analysis project Ga0209771, IMG submission 184639) | Marine microbial communities from expanding oxygen minimum zones in the Saanich Inlet - ESP_59LU_5_DNA (SPAdes) (version 2) | ecosystem: Environmental > Aquatic > Marine > Intertidal zone... | reverse complement strand
CATGGTTAAATAATGTTACTTCGGGGGCTTATCAGTCTTATTACAATAAACAATACCATAAAGCTACATGAAAGGAATCATTCTTGCTGGTGGATCTGGGACACGACTCCACCCCTTAACACTATCTGTAAGTAAACAGTTAATGCCTATTTATGATAAGCCGATGATATACTATCCGCTATCTACATTGATGTATGCAGGGATTAATGAAGTCTTAATCATTTCAACGCCGAAAGACCTTCCCCTGTTTAGAGATTTATTGGGAGACGGTAAAAAGTATGGTTGCATATTTGAATATGCCGTTCAAGAACATCCTAATGGTTTAGCTGAGGCCTTTTTAATTGGCGAAGAATTTATTGGAAACGACAAAGTGGCTCTTATTTTAGGAGATAATATTTTTTATGGCACAGGCTTAGAAAAATTGTTACAAGCCAACAACGACCCTGATGGTGGAATTATTTATGCCTATAGAGTTACGGACCCAGAACGTTATGGAGTTGTTGAGTTTAATAATGAAGGGAAAGCGGTGTCTATTGAAGAAAAACCTGAGCATCCAAAATCTAATTATGCAGTGCCAGGTATTTACTTTTATGACAATACAGTTGTAGAAATTGCTAAAAACATTCAACCGAGTCAAAGGGGCGAGTTAGAAATAACAGACATCAACAAAGAATATCTAAAGCGCGGTAAATTAAGTGTTAGTATTTTAGATCGTGGCACCGCTTGGTTAGATACTGGGACCTTTCAATCGTTAATGCAGGCTTCACAGTTCGTTGAGGTTATTGAGCAACGTCAAGGCTTAAAAGTAGGCGCTATTGAAGGCGTTGCTTTTGAAATGGGGTATATAGATGAAGCACAATTCAAAACATTAGTGGAGCCCTTATTAAAAAGCGGGTACAGTAAAAATTTAATAGAACTATTGAATAAATAATCAATGACAGCCACAGAAACAAAACTTAAAGGGTGCTTTGTTCTAGAGCCTAAGGTATTTAATGATACAAGAGGTTACTTTTTTGAAAGTTTCAATCAAAATAAGTTCAGCGAATTAATTGGTCAGCAAGTCAAATTTGTTCAAGACAACGAATCGTTTTCGACAAAAGGCGTCCTAAGAGGATTACACTATCAAACAGGAAAATATGCACAGGCTAAATTGGTACGGGTTATAAAAGGAACCGTTTTAGATGTGGTAGTAGATATAAGAAAGGATTCTCCAACGTTTTCTGAGCACTTTTCAATTGAATTATCAGAAGACAATAAAAAACAACTTTTTGTCCCACGAGGATTTGCACACGGATTTATCGTTCTTAGTGATAAGGCTATCTTTTCTTACAAATGCGATAATTTTTACAATAAAGCTTCAGAACAAGGACTTCGATATGATGACCCAGCTTTGGGGATTGATTGGAAGCTATCTTTTAGTGAATTTATTGTTTCTGAGAAAGACTTAGTATTACCAACACTTTCAAACATATCGCTATAATGAATGTATTGGTGACCGGAAGTAATGGACAATTAGCAAGTTGCATTAAAGACCTTGCTGGTCAGTATGAGAATCTAAATTTTATTTATACAGATTATCAAGAATTAGACATTTGTGATTTAAAGCATGTAAATACGTTTTTTAAATCCAATTCAAAAATAGATTATTGTATTAATTGTGCCGCTTATACAGCAGTTGATAAAGCAGAGTCAGAAGTCGATAAAGCTTATGAAATCAATGCTCAGGGCGCAAAAAATTTAGCCATTGTTTGCCACGAATTTGACTCTGTTTTAGTTCAGATTTCAACTGATTTTGTATTTGATGGACAAAAAACAGAACCTTATGTTGAAACAGATGTTGCTAAACCCATAAGCGTATATGGAGCCTCTAAACTGCAAGGAGAGGTTGAAATACAAAAAATATTAAAAGAACACTTTATCCTAAGAACCTCTTGGCTATATTCTGAACATGGTAATAACTTTATGAAGACAATGCTTCGTCTTGCTGAAACACGTGATGAAATTAGCGTGGTATCAGATCAAATAGGCACTCCAACCTATGCAGGAGATTTAGCACAAGTGATATTAAATATTGTGAGTTCTAAAAACACTAACTTTGGCCTGTATCACTACAGCAATGAGGGGGTGGTAAGTTGGTATGATTTTGCAAAAGCAATTTTTGAAGTCTCAAATTTAAAAATAAAGGTAAACGCCATTAAAACGAAAGCTTATCCAACTCCTGCAAAACGGCCTGTTTATAGTGTGATAGATAAAACCAAGGTTAAAAGTGTTTTGGGAATTGAAATACTAAATTGGCAGGATCGCCTTAAAAGACATTTGACAAACAGAATTTAAATTAAAACAATTAAAATCAAAATGAAATACCTTAAACCAAAAGTAATTGCCGAAATAGGATGTAACCATATGGGTAAATACGAGACAGCTATTGAATTATTAGATTTAGCAAAAGAATGCGGAGCTGATGTTGCAAAATTTCAAAAAAGAAACAACCGTGAACTTTTAACTGAGCAACAGTACAATGCACCACATCCAAACATGTCTAATTCCTATGGAGATACCTATGGGGCACACCGAGAGTTTTTAGAGTTTTCAACAGAACAACATAAAGGCCTTAAGCAGCATTGCGATAAGATTGGTTTAGAGTATTCCACTTCTGTATGGGATGTCACTTCGGCGCGCGAGATGATTTCCTTTAGCCCTGGGCTATTAAAAGTTCCTTCGGCATGCAACAACCATTTTGAAATGCTTAAGGTATTAAGAGATGAGTATACAGGCGATGTCCATTTATCTTTTGGAATGACAAACCAAGATGAAGAAAAAAAGATTGTAGAGTTTTTTGAAGAAACAGGACAAGCGAAAGATCGTCTAGTAATTTATTCCTGTACTTCAGGTTATCCTGTTCCGTTCAAAGATGTTTGTTTGTTGGAAATATCTAGACTTAGAGAAGAATATGCGAATCGAGTTAAGCATGTAGGTTTTTCAGGACACCATTTAGGAATTGCTATTGATAATGCTGCATATGCCTTAGGGGCAACTTGGATAGAAAGACATTTTACAAAGGATAGAACTTGGAAAGGAACGGATCATTCGGCATCATTAGAACCAAATGGTTTAAAAAAGTTATGTAGAGATTTAAATGCCACCTACGAATCATTAAGTTATAAGCAAGAAGAAATTCTAGAAATAGAAAAAGTACAAAGAGAAAAGTTGAAATTTAAAAAAGGATAAATTTGAAAACGATAGCTTTTATCCCTGTTAGAGGCGGTAGCAAATCTATTCCCTTAAAAAACGTCAAATCGTTTTGTGGCAAACCCTTGGTGTATTGGACCGCTAGGGCCGCACAATATACTAAAGAAATTGACGAGGTTATAATTGGGACAGATTCTGAAGAGATAAAAAAAACGGTTCTTGCTTTTGGTTTTAATAAACTAAAAGTTTATGACCGATCTAAAGTAAATGCGGCAGATTCATCGTCTACGGAAAGTGTTATGCTTGAATATTTAAACGGTGTAAATTTGAATTCACTCGATACGTTTGTCTTAATTCAAGCAACATCACCTTTTTTATTGGAGACAGATTTGTCAAAAGGAATTTTGCAGTTAAAAAATTCAAAGAGTGATTCATTATTGAGTTGTGCTATTGTTAAGCGTTTCTTTTGGAATAAAGAAGGAATGGCAATCAATTATGATTTTAAAAACAGGCCTAGACGCCAAGACTTTGAAGGCACATTAATTGAAAATGGCGCATTTTATATCAATACCGTTTCTAATATTTTAAAGTTTGGTAATCGACTTAGCGGAAACATCGAAATTTATCAAATGCCCGAATACTCAATGACTGAAATCGATGAGCCAGACGATTGGGTTTATGCAGAGTATTTAATGAAAAAGCATGTTTTATGTCAAGAAAGAAAAGAAATAAAGCTATTTTTAAGTGATGTAGACGGTGTTTTAACAGACGCAGGAATGTATTATTCTGAGAATGGAGATGAGCTTAAAAAGTTTAATACTCACGACGGAAAAGGCTTTGAGTTACTTCGAAATGCGAATATAAAAACAGGGATCATTACCTCCGAAAACACTAAGATTGTTGAAAGAAGAGCAAAAAAATTGAAAGTAGATTTTTTATATCAAGGCAAAGAACATGGAGGAAAATTAGAGGCTACAAAAGCTATATGTAAAGATTTAGGAATTACTTTAGATGCTGTTGCCTATATAGGGGACGATGTGAATTGTTTTGAGCTCTTATCTAACGTTGGGCTGGCTGCGTGCCCCAGTAATGCTGTTGATAAAATAAAATCGATTCCAAATATCCTGATTTTAAATACTAAAGGGGGCGAAGGTGCTGTTAGAGAATTTGTAAATAAGATAATTTAAACATGTATAGGGGCCTTTTTTTAATTTATGGTGTCAAGGTTACATTGACTACAAATAATATGGAGTTCAAAAATTTTGTCCTGGCCACGCTACAAAATTATGATAACAAGACACCAGACTACAAGTTTAAAATTGATGTTTGTATAGAATTTAATAAGGACTCTCAAATAAAAAAAAGTAAATTTAGAGTTGGAAACGGGATTTTTTTGGATGATACGGATAAAAAAATTGCAATACAACACAAGCTATTCTTAGGGGAATTCATTAAAAATAGCGATGACAATCTAAAGATTAGAGGAGAGGTTCGTCACACAATTAAAAAAACAATTAAAAACGCCATAAAAAGTATTGCAATTAAAAACTATTCTTACAAAGAGATGTTGTTTCATCAATTGTATAGAGAACTTGTTTTAATGCCCGTTTTTTGGGTTTTAAGAAACAAATTTGGAAAATATTTGATGCATGCTTCTGCAGTTTCTCACAAAAATCAAACATTGGTTTTTTTAGGGAATGACGGAGTTGGAAAAACAACGATTGCATTAAAATTATTAAAAAACGAAGGATCTTTATTTTTTGGAGATAATTTTTTACTGTACGATTCTAATAAAATTCACCCATTTATTGACACTCTTAGGGTAAATAAAAAGGACATTACAGCTATCAAGTCTTATGAGGGATCTCCTGTATTTAAAAAAGTATATGAAGGCAAGTCAAGAACCCACTTTAACTTTAATTTAGATTATGTTTCTGAAAGTGCAACCCCAACACATTTTTTTGTACTGAAGCAATCCAGTAAAAACTATAAGACAACAATTACTAAAGACCAGTTTATTAACCATACTTTAGCAATAAATGATTATGTTAAGGAGTTTGACAACTATAGCTATGCGAGCAATTTGATTTTTCTCTATGATGTTCATTTCAACGTAAAAGAGCAAGAGACTAAATTTTTATCAAAATTAGTTTCAGATAAAAACTGTTTTGTTTTAGGGTTGAATAATAAAAACGATCAAATAGATTCGTTACCAAAGCTTATCGAAGTATGATACTATCTTTTGCAGAAAAATGTGTTGTTAAGCTGATTAACTATCCAAAAAAAGTAGAATATTTTTTGAATAGCGAAGGGATAATTCATCACGAAATTAAGAACTCTCACTCTTCTCACAATATTGAGCTTGAGTTTAAAAAGGGTTCAACCCCGCAAATAATTCAAAAACTACACCCGAACGCTTGTGTAACATCAAAAGGATTTGCGTTTCATGATACAAACAACAATTTAGTATACACGGATTATTGTTTTGATAAAGTGGTAAAATTAATTGCCGACAGTGATATTGAACCTAATTTTTTATGGGATATTTTATTTGATCACATTAAGATCTATTTATTGAAAAATAAAACAGTAACACTTCACGCTGCGGGATTAGAAAAGAATAATTCGGCTAATTTATTTTTTGGGTGGGATGGCACAGGAAAAAGCTCAATTCTAATTGATTCAATACAAAATGATTGTAGATTCTTAGGTGATGATAGAATTTTTCTATCCCCGAACGGCCTCGTTTTGCCTTTATTTAGCTCAATAAAGCAATTTCATCACGAGCTTTTAAATTACCCTAAGCTACTCACTCAAACAAGTTTTACTCAAAGAGTTTTCATAAGATTATCACAAGAGCTCGAGAATATACCGAACAGGTTTAAATTATTTAAAAAATTAGGAAGTTTGCTATTAAAAATATTTAGAAAGTATAAATGGAATTACATAGTAATAAAGGCTAATACATATGGAAATCTAAGTAACAGTTCCTTTGAACTTAATAAGATTTTTTTTATTAATAAGGGTTCAAATAATACCACTAAAGAAATTGATTTTACAAGTAGAATTAGAAGCTTAGCATCAAATATAGTTTATGCAGATACAGAAATGATTAAAAGATATAATTCTGCTCTTTTTTCAGGTGAGATTAATAGTATAGAATGTATTGAAAAAATGAATGAGCATATATTTAATATTTTACACAAATCGCTGTCAAAGTTAAAATTTGAAATTATCAATATAAAAGAAGACACTAAGATAAATCGCAATTTATGGGAGAGCTAAAAGAGTGTTTTACAATTGGGTGTATTTTAAACTGGAGAGTAACATCTAACAATAAAAATTGGCTAAATCAAAACATACAGGAATTTAGATCCTCTTACAAAGAGAGTTTAGGAGATAATGTTTATGATATTTCTATAGCACAAGTCAAAAAAATTAGTACAGATGAAAACGCTGTAAATGTATCTGAAGCTATTTATTGCTTATCAAATAGCATATATATTAAAGATAAATACACAGATAAAAAGATGCATTTTCAAGTGGGTAAGGATGACTATAAACTTGAGCTTGAACAGGGCTTCACTTTTCATTACTATGCAGCCCTATTGGATGCTTTTATTAAAATAATTGCATTTCAAAAAGACATAATTACTTTACATGCTAGTGCGATTCAAAAAGAAAATAAAGTTTCTGTTTTTGGAGCCTGGAGACGCATGGGTAAGACTACGGCAATTTTAAATATTTTAGCTCAGGACATAACGGCTCAGGTTTTGGCTGATGATGCTGTTATGATTACAGCACAAGGTCAACTGATCCCATACTTAAGAGGAATAGATTTGTATCCTTATTTGCCAATTCCAAAAAGCTACTTATCTAAAAAAAACAAATTAATGAGGCGTTTAGCTAAGGGCATTAACGGCCTTCCTTTACTGCCTAAAGTATTATCTAATAAAATATTGAAACGTTTTTTACTGCCCCGTTTAAACCTTGCTACGCAAGGCCATGGAATATCGACCGAATCAACTGGGGTAGATTCTTTTTACGCGCTTAAAAAGCATTTAAAGACGAAAACACAAAAAAACGAGATAACAGCTTCTGAATTAAAAAACTTTATAGGAAGAAGCTCTTACTTTGAAATTATAGAGTATCAAGCTATCTTTGAAATGGCTTGTTCGGTATATCCTGAATCAGAATTTTCAAAACTAATAATTGATTATAAAACGTTTCAAGACAAAGTTAATCACGTTATTAGTAGTGATTGTGAGATGCTAGAGTTAAATATAGCAAAGGATTACTCAGATATTAAAGATTTAAAATCTATTATTTAAACACAAGCTGTTACAAATTGGAAAACAAGTTCTCAAAAAACGTATCACTCTACACTATTGGTCAGTTTTTGGCTCAGGCTTTATCATTTGTGTTACTTCCAATTTATATCAGTCAGTTAAGCATAGACGAATATGGAATTGTTGCTGTATTTATGGCTGTTGGAACTTTCTTAAACGCGCTTATGCAGTATGGGTTTAGCCCAACAATAATGCGTTATTACTTTGAGTTTAAAAAGGATTCACTAAAATTTAAATCATTTTTTTCTAGCCTTCTCCTATTTTTGTTTGGTGGCAATCTCATTATTGTTTTATTAATATACATAACTCATAATTTTATCTATGAATTTACACTGTCTAGCGCAGATGTATCTACTTATATTTATTACGTTATTGGATATTCTTTTTTGTATACATTTCCTTTGTTAAACTTAAGTTTATTTCGGGTTGAAGGACAAGCGAAAAAATATTTCTTTTTTAACTTAGCTCAGTTCTTTATTTCGTTTGGGGTTATTTATTATTTTGTGGCTATTCAACAAGATGGTGCTTTAGGAAAGATAAAAGGGGAATTCTGGGCCAGACTGCCTTTATTTTTGTTGTCGTTTTATTTATATAGAAAATATTTTACTTTAAAAAAATTAGATTTTGTTTATTTAAAAAAAGCATTAAAATTTGGAGTTCCTTTAATGTTCCAAGCCCTTTTGTGGTGGAGCTTATATAGGTTAGATTATTTTTTAATAGAAAAAGAGCTTGGAAGTACAGCTTTAGGGCTTTATAATGTTGCATTTCAAATTTCATTTATAGTAATTACACTAGGAATTGCATACTCTTTAGCATGGACACCACATTTTTTTTCTATTGCAAAAGAAAAATCTACTCCAGAAATTTACGGGAATCTTATTGGTAATTTTTTTATGTTTTTATCAATTGTAAGTATAGGGATTTACTTTATGGGCTATCATGTTTTAGAGCTCATTGGCGGAGAACAATATTTGGTTATTTTTGATTTTTTACCTTGGCTACTAATAGGAGCAATTTTTCAAAGCGGTTATTATTTAATACATCAAACAATTCAATACTCTAAAAAAACATGGTCCATTCCAGCCATACTTGGCCTTGGTATATTTGCAGGCTTTACATTAGAATATTTGCTTATTAATAAATTTGAATTAGCAGGAATCAGCATCATTAAGGTTATAACATTTAGCGCTATATTTGTTTTGACATATTTAAAAGGCCAGAGCTATTATAAAATTAAAATACCAAGAAGTAAAATTATAATAACCCTTGTCGTTTTAATCTTGAATTTTAGTATTGGCTATGTTTTAGATTTTAGTGCAACCTCACTTTTTTTAAAGTTGTTTGCATTCATTATTACTACTTTGGGGTTGTGGTTTTTCTTCCCCTTTTTTAGTCAAGTCGAAAAAACAACGATACTTAAGAAATTGAAAAGAACATGAAGAACATTTGTTTTGTAACAAATTATAAAAAGACATACTTTTTTGATGCTATCGGTAAAGAAATCAAAGCTCGAGGAGGAAAGGTGTATTGGATTGTACTCAACAAAATGTTGTATGACTATTTATTACCAATCTATGGGGCAGAGAACCTGCTGTTAATTAACAAAAACCAAGGAAGTGTCCCGAATATTAAGATAGGAGAATATAAGCTTAACGAGCTGGTTTCTGTAGATAGGGCTTTAAAATATTATGGCGAATGGAGCTATGATTTTTTAAAAAACATACAAAAACCAGTTTATGATTTTATAAATAACCACAAGATTTCTTTTGTATTTGGGGAAACCACCTATGCGCATGAAGTCCTGATATGCAGAATGCTTAAAGATAAAAAAGAGCTTTCGTGTAAGTATCTGCACCCACAAACAATCCGTATTCCTAGCTATCATTTCACATTTTTAGAAGACGAGTTTCAATCTAAAATTTATGAAGGCGTTAAATTTGACACCTATGAAGAAGGGTCTGTTATTAAAGTTCAAAGACCGACAGAATCTGTTGTGAATGAAAAACGAGTTAAAAAATCCATGAATATTTTGAGTAAATTAAAAAGAAGCGCCCGCTTTTTTAATCAAAAAAACATGGAAATAGACGACCCCTCAATTTCACCAACAAATATTAGTGGTCGCTTAAATAAAGGCTTTTTTGAAGAATGGAATAGATTAACGTATCCTTTTGTAAAAACAGAACCATATTCGGAAATCGAAAACAAAAATTTTGTAGTTTACACATTACACAAGCAGCCAGAAGCTTCTGTTGATGTGGTTGGAAGATATTATGATAACCAATACACCAATATTCAAAATATATGGCGCATACTTCCAGATGATTGGTATCTCGTAGTTAAGGAGCACACCAATGCTATCGGAGATCGCTCGCTTTCTTTTTTTAAAAAAATAAAAAGATTAAGAAACCTCGTTCTCTTAAACGAGCATATCAATTCGCACAAAATAATTCAAGACTCCAAGGCCATTTTCAGTGTTTCTGGGTCTATAGCCTATGAGGCAGCGCTTTACGGAAAGCCAGCGTTTTTATTTGTACCTATCTTTTTTGATAAGTTGCAAAATTGTCAAACCATATCCTTAGAAACACTTCGGAACACGAATAATATTAAAGATTTATTAGCAATTTGGGAAGCAGAACGCAAACATAAAATGCCTGTGAATGCTTTTTCTAAACTTCTTTTAACTTATAGCGCCAAAGGACTCATCAGCGATCCTTTGACAGACCCAAAATGTATGGAGAGGGACAATATCATAAAGGTTACGGATGCATTTTTAAAACTGACTGAATGAAGTTAAGACTAAAGAAAATAAAGTTAGATGTTTATCTAACACTCATCTTTACTTTAATACTCGTAGTATTTAAAAAACCAGAATTTGCTCCAATCTTAATACTTCCAATTTTACTTTTTTCGTATTATAAAATTCTAATACAAAGAGATATTACGGCAGTTATTATTTTAATGCTCTCTTCCCGACTTATTATGGGGCCTTTTAATCCAGGGAGTAACCTTTCGTTTAATATTTTAAATATTATTTGTAATTACTTACCAGTCTTATTTATAGTGGCATATAGTTATTTAGGGGTCACTAAATTTGATATTATTAGATTAAAGTCAATCAAATGGACGGCGGTATACATTGTTTTTCTTTTAGGGTTTGGACTCCTGCTTCCAAGATATACCAAAGTTGTTATTGCACCAGAAATATTGCCGTTGGTTTTATTTTTTTTATTAGTATTTATAAAGGCTGAACAAAATATTAGGTATGAGTATTTACTTAGCTTTTTTAGATATACGTTTATTGCTTGTATCATTGTGTATTTAAGCCCGCTTTTTGCAAGTGAAATGTCCTATTTATTTTCTGAAGGCATTATTTTTAAAGAAAAACTAGCTCGAATTTCACTGTTTGTAAAAAGAACGATTCCCAGAAACACAGGGTTTGTATTTGATTTTAGAATCATGGGGCAGTTAGGGTGCTTATACTTATTACTTTTATATTATTTAGGCAAAAAGAAAAACTTATTAGACTTACTACTTTTAATTACTGTAACCATAATGACTTTTTCAAGAGGCCCAATTTTGATTATAATATTTCTCTTAATTGCTATTTACGGCCCTCAGAAACTTAAATTCACAAAAAAAGGAATCGCTTTTGGCTTAGGAATATTTTTACTATCAATCTCAGGAAGTATATATGTATACAATAAAAAGAGCGATGTTATAAACCAGTACATCGCTACTTACAACCCTTTTACAGAAAATAACGCACTTTCCCAAAGAGGAGGTTTTATATCCTATTCCATGGATTATTTTCATAAAAACCCCTTAGGTCAAGGCTTAGGGTATATGTCATCTGAAGATGCTGGTCATAAAATTTTTACAGGGTATACACGTCATAAAGGCCGAATTATTTACACTAATTACTATTATAGAGTTACAGACGCTTATCTCGCCATGTCATTAGCGGAAAAAGGGATTATTGGCTTTGTTTTATTTACGTTATCATTAATTGAAATATTCTATTCAAACAGAAATAGAGTATCCTTGTTTTTTCTTTTAGGGTTAATTATTAATCTAATAGGCACAGACATTCCAAAGCAAGGATTTTATTATCTAGTTATATTGTTAATTTATTATGGGTTAAGAAAATCAAATTTAATTAAATCAAAAGAATTACAATTCTTTTAAATGAGGGTAAAACCGCAATAGATTAATATTTTATGTATTTTTGTTGAATAATTTTAATACGGATGATTCAGTTTAATAAATTAGAAAATAACATTGATGAATTAAGGCTTAAGTATTTAACAAATAAGCCTTTTCCTCATTTAATAATAGATGATTTTTGTGAGCAGGAAAAACTTCTTGAGTTGAGAAGGCAGACCCCTGAGTTAAAAAACAAAAGTAGAGATTATATTTTTGCTAATAATAAATTTGAAAAATCTAATTACAAAGAGATAAGTCCTCTTTTTCAGGAACTTTATAATGATTTAAAATCTGATCGATTTAATAAGTTTCTTTCTTATATTTCTGCTAAGAATGTTTTTGTTGATCCTCAAAATCATGGAGGAGGTTTACATCAAGGCAAGAAAAATAGTTTCTTAGATATGCATTTAGACTTTAATTACCATCCTTTGCAGAAAAACTGGTATAGACAAATGAATCTTCTTTTATATTTGAATAACGAATGGAAGGACGAGTACAAAGGACATTTAAAAATAGAAGACTTAAGAAATGGAGAAAAAAAAGAACTAGGTGTGCCTTTTAATAGACTAATCATACAAGAATGTGGTCCACACACACTTCATGGTTATGACATGACCAATTTTCCTGACGGAAATTTTAGAACTTCTATAGCTACTTATGCTTATACAATACATAATGTTTTTATGGAAAAACCAAGAACAACGGATTGGTTTCCAGACAATGACTCTTCAAATTTAAAGAAGTTTGTTGCTAAAAATTATGATTTTACTGTTAAAATAAAAAACAAGTTGTTTGGGAGCGGAACAGCTAAAAATAAATAAAATACTTTTTGATTTATGAATATTTTAGTGGACGCTCATGTTTTTGATGGGAAACATCAAGGAACTAGAGTATATTTAAAAGGCTTATACCAAAGTCTTATACCTATTTGTAAAGATTGGAATTTTTTTATTGCTGCAACAGATATTGACAATTTAAAAGAAGAGTTTGGTGAGTTTGATAATATTCACTTTGTTCAGTTAAAAAACAAGAGTAAATTTTATAGGCTAATAATTGACTTTCCTTCACTTATTAGGAAGTATAACATTGACTATTCCCATTTTCAGTATACAATCCCACCTTTTAAAAAAGGTAAGTATATTGTTACTTTGCATGATATTTTATTTGAACAAAAAGAATTTAAGAGTTTCTTTCCTTCAAAAGGTAGATTTATCAATCATTTTCTTCACAAAATATCTGCCAAAAAAGCAGATATTTTATTTACAGTTTCGGAGTTTTCGAAAAATAAAATATCAGACCTATACAAGATAAACTCAAGCAAGATTCATGTGTCACCTAATGCAGTTAATAAAGAGTTTTATAATAATAAAAATGAGAGCTCTACCCAGACGCCTCCAAAGTATATTTTGTATGTATCAAGAATTGAGCCTCGTAAAAATCACTTAACCCTCTTAAGAGCTTTTAATGAACTAAAATTAGATGATAAAGGCTATAAGCTTATTTTTATTGGGAAACCAGATATAGCAAACCCTGAATTTGAATCATATATAAAATCAAATAATGAACGAATAACTAAATTTTTGATCTTTTTAGAAGACTTAGCGACTAATGATTTAATTAAATATTATTCCAATTGTGATCTTTTTGTTTTCCCCTCTTACGCAGAAGGATTCGGGATTCCCCCTTTAGAGGCTATGGTGTTAGAGAAAAAGGTATTGTGCTCAGACCATACGGCAATGAAAGACTTCAATTTGCCCGAGGAATTTAGGTTTGACCCTTATAACTTAAAGGAATTAAAAACAAAGATAATAGCACAATTAAGCAACAAGTTTGATATAAAAGAGATATATAAACCTATTCTTGCAAAATATCATTGGCAAGAAATAGCAAAGGAATTTAAACAAGTTATAGATTTTCAAAACAAGGGCCTAACTTAAATTTGAAGCTAAAATGAAATTTTCTTATTTATTTTTAACAGCAACTTTTTTAGTTTTTGTTACGTTGGGTCTCTATGTTAAGACAAACTACGATATATTAGAAAATGAAATTATTTCTGTAGAAATTACAGTAAACAATGAAGTTAATCCAAAGACGCTTCCAATAGTTTATTTAACTAAAGGAACTGATGAAAAAATAGATTTTAAAAGCCCCTTTTGGTTCCACAAAACAAAAGACTCCACTTATTTAGCAGAACTAGACACTAAATCAAAAATTAGACATATTCGACTGTATTTTGACGCCACTTCAAAAAACATACAGATATATGAGGTCAAAATTTTCTCAATTAATGAATCCAAAACCATTAATCTTAATAAAGTTAATAGAGCCGAAAATGTCAGCTTCAAGAAGATGGGAGCAAAATATATTACTGACATTCAAGGTAGACATGCATTTATTGAATTTCCTAAGAGTTATATTTATCTCTCAGATTTTAAAAACACTTACCAGCTTATTTTGCCTTTATTAATAGTGCTAATTTTAATTATTTTGGTGATTAAAACTCTGAAGCCAATTGAAATTAGACCATTATCCATCCCAAACATAACAATAAGTTTACTTGTTTTAACAGAGTTTTTACCTGCACCAATTTATAATGTGGCTTTAATTTTAATGGCCGCACTAAATCTTAGAAACATATCATGGGCAGCTATAAAAAATCAAAAAATTAATCTCATTGTTATCGGATTCTTTTTGATTTATTTATTGAATAACCTTCTTGTATCCGAAGAAAGCTTTAAAGAAATGTCAACTATTGAACGGTTTTTACCTTTTGTTGTTTTAGGGATTGTATTGCCAGCAATAGCTAACAGAAAGGTGTTATATTTATTCCCGATATCTGCATTTGTTATTGGATTTGGACTTTTAATAACATCAATTTTCGATGTATATATGCATCAAAACTTTGTGTTTTTATCGTTTGATTTGTTTGCAAAATATATGCATCCTGTTTACTTTTCTTACCTTCTGTTTTTTTCAATATGTTTTATAGATTTAAACTATCAAGGGAAACGGAAGTACATTTTAGAGTTTATTTTATTTATGTTTCTTATTTTTTGTGGGTCTAAAATGGTGTTTTTGTTTTCTTTAATAGCCGTATTCTTAAATATGCTAAAGAATAAAAAAACAGTACTTTTAATTTTACCATTAGTCTTAATCGTTGTTTTGTTTTCTCCATTAAAACAACGCTTTAGCGAAATCACAAATATAGAGGACCTAACTGTTCTTAATGAAAAACGGATTCAAAATCCATACGATGCAAGAGTGAACGGATTGACTTTACGCTTAATGTTATGGAGAGAAACACTTGCCACCATGAATGGGTTGGATTATATACTTGGCAAAGGAACCACAGGCCAAACAAACAAACTTCTTGAAAAAAAACTAAATGATTTAGGACTAATCAATCATTTAAGCTTTAACCCACACAACCAATATGTAGATACTTTTTGGCGAACAGGAATTTTAGGATTATTATTATTAATTTTGATTCCTACATATAGTTTAGTTATTGGGCTAAATCGAAAGGACAAATTATTAGTTCAGTTCTCATTATTTATGTTAGCAGTAATGTGTTCTGAATCTATATTTGGACGTGTCAATGGAGTTTATTTTTTTACAACTGCCATATTGATTTTAATGAATACAAATAATCTTAATGAAGATAGCCATATTAGGGACAAGAGGGATACCAAATAACCACGGAGGTTTTGAACAATTTGCTGAATATTTTTCAGTATATCTAGCTTCAAAAAAACACGATGTATACGTTTACAACTCACACGATCATCCGTATCAAGATAAAAAGTTTAAAGGGGTCAATATAATTCACGCCTATGACCCAGAACACAAAATAGGAACAGTAGGGCAGTTTATTTATGATTTAAATTGTATTCTGGACTCTAGAAAAAGAAAATTCGATGCCATCCTTCAACTAGGATATACTTCAAGCTCTGTTTGGTGTAATCTGCTCCCTAAAAAAGCTGTTATCTTCACTAATATGGACGGGATGGAATGGAAGCGATCTAAATATTCTTCTTTCGTTAGAAAGTTCCTCATGTATGCAGAAAGGCTGGCTGTAAAGTCAAGCAATTTTTTAATATCTGATTCCATAGGGATTCAAGACTATATACTAAAGAAATACAATAGAGTCTCTGAGTTTATTGCCTACGGGGCAACTGTTTTTAAGACCCCAAACGAAAAGGTGCTTTCTAGATATGCTGTTAAAATCAATAACTATTGTATTCTAATTGCTAGACTAGAGCCAGAAAATAATATTGAAACTATTGTTGACGGTTATAACGCGTCTCAAACGCCCCACCCCCTTATTATATTTGGAGCTCTAAATGACTTTGGGAAAAAACTACAAAAAAAGTATGCTAACGATAAGAGAATTCGGTTCGTCGGTGCAAACTACAATCAGGAAGACCTTAACAACTTAAGGTTTTTTTCTAGATATTATTTTCATGGACATTCTGTAGGAGGAACCAATCCATCTTTACTCGAGGCGATGGCTTCAAATACATTGATAATTGCGCACAACAACATATTTAATAAAAGCATTTTAGAAGAGAATGCTCATTATTTTGACAGTTCTAAAGGCATAACAACTGTTTTGAATCAGGATATTTTATTTGAGCATAAAGAAACTTTTGCAACCGCAAACATAAATAAGATCAATGAAATTTATAGTTGGGAAAGTATAAACTCGCACTATGAAAACTATATTATAAATAAAATAAAATCTTGCTAGGTTTGGATAAAATAAGATCTTTTTTTTTAAACTATCAAGCTGCTATTTTTGGGTTTCTTATACTCAGTTTCAGTTTTGATTTTATAGACAAAATTGAAATATTCTATAATATTGATTTTATAAAATTCAATAGAATCTTAAAAGTCATTTTTCTTTTTTACTCAGTTCTATTTATTGTAACACATTTTAAGTATGTACAAGAAAATTATAGGATTTTACTGATTATAATTATTTTTTTATCAATTGTCTATGTGTCTAAAAACAACTTCTCTGAACGCTATTTTTTTGAATATATACGTTACGTATTTATTCTATTAGCTTTTCCTTTACTACATTATGCTTATGCAAATAGGAGTCATGCTTTATTTGATTCGTTATATAAACTTTTCAAATGGCTGGTTCTTATAAATGCTGTTTTAGTTTTAATAGGAATTTTATTTGAAATACAACTTTTTCAAACCTATCAATTTGAAGGTAGATTTGCATATAACGGCTTAATTTTAAGCCAAGGATTCACGCCTTTTTTTTATTTAAGTGCCACTACTATTTTTTGGGTCCGAGCAGATAAAAAAATGCTCATATTACTTATGATTCTTTGTTGTTTGTCGGGGCTCAAAGGAGTGTATTTTGGAGAGTTTTTATTATTGAGCTTATTGATTTTATCAAATACTAAATTCAATAAACGCTATAAAACCCTAATGATCTTAATAGTATTGATAATATTTACCACTCTATTGGTGACATTATTAATGACCCCTATGTTTGTTAGAGTATATGAATCTAAAGGTTTGTTTTCTGCCATTTCATCATACAGAACAGAAAATGTACTTGAAGTATTTAATCTAATAAATAACAATAATTATAACATTATTATTGGGGCATTAGAAACAGAAGTTGTTCGACTGGAAATGCAATTTTTTGATGTAATTTTATTTTTTGGAGCCTCAGGATTAGTAGCCTATTTCCTTTTTTTACAATTAGTATACAAGAAAATTGTAAAAGGTAGTGTTGCAAAAGTTTTTTTTGTAACTATTTTGACGCTTTCAGTTTTAAGTGGCAATCTACTATATATTCCATTGTCATCATTGTTAATGCTTTTAGTACTTATGTCGCTTCAAAAATCGCAATAAATTAAATAATCTATCTAAAGTAGGGTCAAGAGCCTTAAAACTTAAAGATAGATTCGATCAGTCTTGGAGTAATATTTTATTACCTTTGCCACTCATGTAAATAATCTTATGCCCAAAACCATTCTTATTACCGGTGCAGCTGGATTTTTAGGATCCCATTTATGCGATCGCTTCGTAGGTGAAGGGTTCAGAGTTTTAGGTATGGACAACTTCATAACAGGAGATAAGGATAACATCCAGCATTTGTTTGACCATTCACATTTTCATTTTATAGAACACGATGTAACGGTTCATATAGACATTAAAGAACCTATAGACTATATTTTACACTTTGCATCCCCCGCCAGTCCCATCGATTACCTTAAAATCCCCATTCAAACCCTTAAGGTAGGCTCTTTAGGGACTCATAACCTACTAGGACTCGCCAAAGTCAAAAATGCACGTATTCTTATCGCTTCCACGTCCGAGGTCTATGGAGATCCATTGGTACATCCACAATCCGAAGATTATTTTGGAAATGTGAACTCTATTGGCCCTAGAGGGGTTTATGATGAAGCCAAGCGATTCCAAGAAGCCATTACCATGGCATATCACCGATTTCATGGACTGGAAACTCGTATTGCTCGTATATTTAATACGTATGGGCCACGTATGCG
>Ga0209771_1001026_pt1 | contig 18318 bp, 17 predicted proteins | sample SaaInl59LU_5_DNA_FD_184639 | JGI IMG/M metagenome (GOLD analysis project Ga0209771, IMG submission 184639) | Marine microbial communities from expanding oxygen minimum zones in the Saanich Inlet - ESP_59LU_5_DNA (SPAdes) (version 2) | ecosystem: Environmental > Aquatic > Marine > Intertidal zone... | reverse complement strand
TATTTGTGATGAAGTGAGTGGTAATACCCAAAATTTTGGAGAAATTACTTCTACTTCAACTAATAGATGGGTGATTAAATACCCCCTATCATACTCATTCCACAGTAACAGACTTCGCTAGATTACGAGGTTGATCTACGTTTCTTTCCAACATCACAGCGATGTGATACGATAGTAATTGTAAAGGAATGGTTGTCAGTAGGGGTGAAAGCGATTCTATAGTTTCAGGAATCTCGATAACATGGTCTGCAATATTTCGGACTTGTGTATCTCCTTTATTGACTACTGCAATAATCTTTCCTTTTCTAGATTTAATTTCTTGAATGTTACTGACTACTTTTTCATAATGGCCATATTTGGTCGCAATGACAGCAATGGGCATATTCTCATCGATAAGTGCGATAGGGCCGTGCTTCATTTCAGCAGCGGGATACCCTTCGGCATGAATATAGGAAATTTCTTTAAGTTTCAAAGCCCCTTCAAGTGCCACTGGGAAATTAAATCCACGACCTAAATATAAAAAGTTTTTAGCGTCTTTATAGATCGCGGCAATTTCTTTTGCCAGCCCGTCGGCTTTTAATGTTGCTTCTACTTTTTCAGGAATTGTTTCCAATTCGACAAGGTGTCTTCTGAAGTCAGAGCTTGACATGGTGCCTTTTGCTTTTGCTAATCGTAATGCAATGAGCGTTAGAACCGTAATTTGTGTTGTAAATGCTTTGGTAGAAGCCACGCCAATTTCAGGCCCCGCATGGGTATATGCACCTGCATGGGTTTCTCTTGAAATGGAAGATCCAACCACATTACAAACGCCAAACACAAACGCGTCTTTTTCTTTAGCAAGTTTTATAGCGGCCAATGTGTCTGCTGTTTCTCCAGATTGAGAAATGGCAATAACCACGTCTTTTTCGTTAATTACGGGGTTTCTATATCGAAATTCTGAGGCATATTCAACTTCCACAGGAATTCGAACTAAGTCTTCTATAATATATTCTGCAACTAAACCAGCATGCCAAGAGGTACCACAAGCGATGATAATAATACGGTTAGCGTTCAAAAACTTACCCATATTATCTTCTATTCCGGCCATTTTGATAATGCCTTCATCAATTAATAAACGCCCTCTATAGGTGTCTTTGATTGCATTTGGTTGCTCAAAAATTTCTTTAAGCATAAAATGATCATAGCCTCCTTTTTCAATTTGCTCTAGGTTTATCTCTAGCTCTTGAACGTAAGGACTAACGATTTTATCATCTTTAATACTTCGTATTTTTATCGGTTTATGTAACCGTACCACTGCCATTTCTTCATCTTCTAAATATACGGCATTATTGGTGTACTCAATAAATGGAGAAGCATCACTAGCAATAAAAAATTCATTTTCACCAACTCCAATAGCTAGTGGGCTTCCGAGACGCGCCACCACAATTTCGTTGGGTTTTTTAATATCAAATACCGCAATGGCATAGGCGCCTACAACTTGGTTAAGTGCTACTTGTACAGCCTTTCCAAGTTTTAAGTTGTTGTTTTTTTGAATATCCTCTATCAGGTTTATTAAGACTTCAGTATCTGTATCAGAAGAAAACACGTAACCTCTTTTTATAAGCTCTTCTTTTAGAGCGCCATAGTTCTCAATAATACCATTGTGAATAATAACTAAATCGCCAGAGTTAGAAAAATGAGGATGCGAATTCACGTCATTTGGAACGCCGTGGGTTGCCCAACGCGTATGTCCAATTCCTAAGCTACCTTTAGGGGTGTTGTTTTTTGAAAACTTATGCTCTAAATCTGCAACTTTGCCTTTGGTTTTACAGAGTGTAATTTCCGAGCCGTCATATAGAGCAATTCCCGCACTGTCATATCCTCTATATTCTAAGCGTTGTAAACCCTTTATAATCAAGGGATAGGCTTCTCGATGACCGATGTATCCTACAATTCCACACATTTATTCTTAGTTATTTGGTTCGGTATAGTAAACGTTGAACTTCACTCTTTTGGCTGCATCAGGAGAATTGTTTCCATGTAGAACGATGCTTTTTGGAGATAAAACGGTTCCTATTGGGACACCCTCTACATCCGTAGGGTTTAGAAGATCTCTAGTGTTGGCTGCACCTGCGTTAGAGGAGACCACCAGTCCAAGTTTCACATTTGTTGAATCTCGCATCACGATATTATTCAAATGCTCGGTGAGTCTAATTTTATATTTTTGTTCTTCCACGCCATCAGCACCAGTTTCTTTTGTTAAAGGCACTAAATGTGTAAATTTAGAATCTGAAGATCCGTCTTCAGATGTTTGGTCTAAGAAAAAATCAGCTACAGGAAGATTATTCTCGACATCATACACATAAACTCTTCGAGGTTTGTCGAGATTAGATAATGTTGTTTCTACGTAGAACTCTAAATAGGCCTCATTGATCAAGCGTTTTGTTGTGATGACACCATCATTAATTTCTCTAAATTCATTTAATTGAGCTGTTCCGGAAGTTCCATTTTCGTCCTCAGAAAATAATTCTACAATAGCCATAGAGCCTTCACCACCTTTTAAATACAAATAGTCATCGCCTTCGGCATTTGTTGAAGTGTCTTCAATGGTTTGTAATATAGAAGTATTAAAATCATTATTAAAAATATTCACTCTGTTTCCAGAAAAAAGCAGTTCATATTCCCCTTGTACATTCGTAGTGTCTTCCACACCATCTACCGTAGTGGTTAGATCGTAGGTGTAATACATTTTCACGTTGGAATTAGTAGAAGAAAAATTCAATTGTGCTAAGTTTTTATTTCCAACAGAATTAGCTTCAACCTTAAAATATAAACCTCTAAAGTATTCATAAAAACTGTTAGCCTTGTTAAGGACTTCATCGTCTTCTTTTGAAAATATTACATCGTCCCAAAACCTATCCGGAACGCTTGCGTTTTCACTAGTTTCTCCGAATAAATGAATTCGTAAGCTTGGTGGAATTGTGGAGGCAACTTCAAATACTTCTGTTTCTTCATTCGTTTCCCACAACTCAATAGACTTTGCGCTCGGTAAATAACTATTGCTATAATACAGCAATTGCCCTTCAAGCTCGGAAGCTCCTAGAGTTTCGCCTTGAGCTAAAGTTCCGTTTGAATAATAATTTTGAGTGTCATCTAATTCTCCATTGGGATCAAATGCTCTTAAGTAATAATTATTTCTAAAAACAGATAATTTTATTGGATCGGTTCCGTACAAGGAATCCAATTCATAAGTGGTGGTTTCTCCACTAGTTGCTGTGCTATTGTATGGAATGGTTAGTACCACAGAATCTAAAACAGTATTTTCTCCAAAATCAGGCGCTAAAGAAGTCGGAGTTAGTTGTCCAACAAAATTAACTGTAGTGGCTCCAAAAACATCATCATAATAGTAACCCAAAAGATTTTCAGATAAACCATTAGATTGAAAAGGAGTAATTTTTTTGTTATAAGTAGTAACGGGGTAGGTCTTGTTTTTAATTTCAATACCTGGGGTTCCCACGATATCAGTTCCAATTTCTGAAAACTCATTTTCGCAGGACTGATTCATAAAAATCAATGCTAAAGCGCAAGTTGATTTAAATAAAACTGAATTAAAATATTTCATTAGGGTACTAGTTTTAAGATTTGTGTATTATAAAATTCAGTGTATGCCTCTGCAAAAGCTTCTGGGTATTGGTAATCCAATACAGGTTTTTCACAAGTCGCAAGGTAATCTTCTAATTCTTTTGGGAGGTCTTGAGATCCCTTTATTAATCCATCTGAGAAATCAACAGCAACTTTCATTAAATTGGAATAGGTAGGTGTATTCAATTTATCGATATGTGTGTCTTCAATTTCATCAAACTTGATTTTATCAACAATACCATCATTAAGCGTATTGTCGAAACTCTGATTATAAATAGAAGTTACAATTTTACTTTCTTTAAAAAGAGGTTCATCTTTATAATATTGCTTTAAATACAGAGGCAATAAAGATGCTAGCCACCCATGTACATGAATGATATCGGGCGCCCAATTTAATTTTTTCACCGTTTCAATAACCCCTTTTGCGAAAAATATAGCGCGCTCATCATTATCTTCAAACAAGTCCCCTTTGTCGTCGGTTAATGTTGCTTTTCTGCTAAAGTATTCTTCATTGTCTATGAAATAAACTTGAACACGCTCTTTTGGAATCGAGGCCACCTTTATAATTAATGGCATGTCTAAATCATTAATCACTAAATTGATTCCCGATAGACGAATAACTTCATGAAGTTGATGCCTTCGCTCATTAATATTTCCATAGCGCGGCATGAATATTCGTATTTGCCCTCCTTGTTTGTTTACCATTCTTGGAGCCTCAAACGACATTGAGGAAATTTCCGTTTCAGGTAAATAAGGAACAACTTCGGACGACACGTATAGTACTCTCTTATCTTTCATATGTTCTAGGATTTTAGCATTATCAATAAAAAGCACGCAAAAATACAAAATTTTATGCAGATTAACAGTAATACCGTAAGTTTGCTCACTGTTAATTATTTACTAAATGCGAGTTTACACATCTAACGCCGAAATAAGTGCCTTTATTGCTACTGAAAAACATGCTTCTTTTTCACTAGGATTTGTGCCCACTATGGGCGCCTTACACGCGGGACATTTGTCCTTAGTTAAAGCAGCTTTGGCTGAAAACACGCTGGTGGTTGTGAGTGTTTTTGTAAACCCCACTCAGTTTGACAATCCTAGTGATTTAACGAACTACCCACGAACATTAACTAAAGACATTCAGCTATTAGAAACACTTTCTAAAACAAGGGTAATTGTATATGCGCCTACAGTCTCCGATGTTTATGGCGCTGAAACAATTGCCACTCATTTTGATTTTGGAGGCTTGGAATCTCAAATGGAAGGCAAATTTAGAATGGGCCACTTTGACGGCGTTGGAACTATTGTAAAGCGGTTATTTGAAATTGTAAAACCGGATACGGCTTATTTTGGCGAAAAAGATTTTCAGCAATTGCAAATCATCAAAAAAATGGTTGAGATTACTCAATTAACAGTAACTATTGTAGGGTGTCCAATTGCGCGCGAACCCAATGGATTTGCTATGAGCTCACGAAATAGTCGTTTGTCATCAGAAGAACTAGAAGCATCGGATTTAATTTATAAAACACTTCTTTCAGTCAAAGACAAATTCAATTCAGAGTCTCCTGAATACATCCAGCAATGGGTAAGTGCACAGTTTAGCAATCACCCTTTGTTTGAGTTGGAATATTTCCAGATTTCGGAGAGTAAAACCTTAGAGCCCATTCAACAAAAAAATCAAACTAAAACCTATCGTGCATTTATTGCAGTCTTTGCAAGAGATGTCCGATTAATTGACAATATCGCTTTAAATTAATTACCTTTGACCCATGCAAATACAAGTCGTAAAATCTAAGATTCATCGTGTAAAAGTAACTGGAGCTGCCCTTGATTATATAGGAAGTATTACCATCGATGAAGATTTAATGGATGCCGCTAATATTATTCAAGGCGAAAAAATCCAAGTCGTTAACAACACTAATGGCGAACGTTTAGACACTTATGTTATTCCTGGTCCAAGGAATTCTGGTGAAATTACACTAAATGGTGCTGCGGCACATAAAGTATCTATCGGAGATATTTTGATACTCATAACATATGCATTTATGGATGTTGAATCCGCGAAAGAATTTAAGCCCTCATTAGTGTTTCCAAATGAAGCCAACAACCTGCTAAACTAATCTTTTGAATACGACACTTAAATCCGTTTTAAAAATCAGCTTACCGCTTTTACTCGGCGCATTTTTGGTTTGGTATTCTGTGTCAAAAATTTCTGTTGAGATATTGCTCGGTTACTTTAAGAATGCTGACTATTTTTGGATAGGACTTGGCGTTTTTTTTGGACTACTTAGCCATTTATCGCGTGCCTACCGTTGGAAATTTATGATAGAACCAATGGGGTATCAATTGCGTTTGCCAAACAGTATCATGGCGGTGTTTATAACCTATCTTGTAAACTACACCATTCCAAGAGCTGGCGAAGTTTCAAGAGCGACCATTCTAACCAATTACGAAGGCGTTCCTTTTGAAAAAGGATTTGGAACAATTATCGCCGAACGTGTCGCCGATTTATTAGTCATGTTTTGTATTATAAGTTTAAGTCTAGTACTGGAATTCGACATCATTTATAAGTATTTAGCGATGGCACTCGACCCCACCAAACTCATTATTTTTGGACTTGTAGGCGTTTTAATACTCGCAGTTGGTTATCAGTTATTTAACTCTTCGAACCACCCCTTTGTTTTGAAAATTAAATCCCTCTTATTAGGACTTGTTGAAGGGATTTCTAGCATTTTAAAAATGAAAAAAAAGTGGGCTTTTTTAGCACACACCCTTTTTATATGGGTCATGTACGTGCTCATGTTTTACGTCACCTCCTTTTCTTTAGCAGAAACAAGTCAACTTCCGTTTTCGGCAATTCTAATAGGCTTCATTTTTGCAAGTTTCAGTATTGCAGCAACCAATGGCGGGATTGGATCCTACCCTTTGGCAATTTATGCAGCGTTTTCAATTTTTAATATCTCTGAAGATCCCAGTATTGCATTTGGATGGATTATGTGGACATCACAAACGGTAATGATCATAATTTTAGGAGGGCTTTCACTGCTCTTTTTGCCGATTTATAACAAAGTCTATCCAAAACAAACTTCCAAATAGTACAATTGTTTTTCGGTTATTTTCTTAACTTGGCAACACCAAACCATTTATAGATATCATATGAAATTTTTTATCATTTCAACTCTCCTTTGTTTTAATCTAACTTTTGCGCAAACGGTTTATGAATCTATTGACTCAGAAGCTTTAGGGACTTCTCGTGAATTAAAAATACAACTCCCTCGGAATTATGAAGATAATCCCGAAAAAAGTTATCCTTTAATTGTTGTTTTTGATGGCGATTATTTGTTTGAAGTGGTTACTGGTAATGTGGATTATTATTCCTACTGGGACGATATGCCAGAAGCCATTGTGGTAGGGATCAATCAAAATGATTTGAGAATAGAGGATTGTAGTATTTCAATGGAAGATTATTTACCTTCTGAAACAGGTGCTCGGTTCTATGATTTTATTGAAAACGAACTCATAAATTATATGATTGAAAATTACCGCAGTCTCGATTTTAGGGTCGCTATCGGACACGGCGAAACGGCAAATTTCATGAATTATTTTATGTTTAATAGCCGCCCAATTTTCAATGCCTATGTAGCCCTGAGCCCAAGCTTATCATATAAAATGGATGAAAACCTTACACGAAGACTTAGCCTTGAAAGTAACGATAAAACATTTTATTACTTATCAACGGGTACTCGGGATATTAAACAAAATAAAAAAGAAGCGATCGCTTTGAACACCACGATTTCTACCTTTGAAAACACAAACCTTTTATATACGTTTGACAATTTTGAGGACGCCACGCATTACACGCTTGTGGCACACTCAATTCCAAAAGCACTACAACGTATATTTTTTGTCTTTCAACCTATTAGTAAGTCAGAGTATAATGATTATATTTTACCTTTAGAAACATCACCAGTTTCTTATTTGAATGAAAAATACGATATGATCAAAACCTTATTCGGAATTGAAAAACAAATACTTGTTAATGACTTTAGAGCTATTGCTGCAGCTATTGAAAGAACCAAACAATATGAATATTTTCAAGATCTAGCGAAAATTGCAAGCAAACATCATCCTGACACCATCATGGCAAGCTTTTACCTTGCGCGCTATTATGAAGAAATAGGAAAGCTAAAAAAAGCGATGAACGTCTATCGTTCTGCCTATATGTTGAACGAAATAGAAGGCTACTCAAAAGATGATATGCTTGAAAGAGCAGACGAAATTAAAGCAGAATACGGAGACTAATGGCTAAAGTAAAAACAACTTTTTTTTGTCAGAGCTGCGGAGCTCAATCGGCTAAATGGCAAGGCCAATGTACGTCCTGTAAGTCGTGGAATACGATAACAGAAGAATTGGTGCAGAAGCCCGATAAAAAAGACTGGAAAACGGGCACTCAAAACACATCAAATCGGGTATCGAAACCTCTAAGGATATCTGAAATTGATACCACCAAAACCGTCCGAATGGACACGACAGATGGCGAGTTAAACCGTGTCTTGGGTGGAGGTATAGTCCCAGGATCATTAACACTTTTGGGAGGCGAACCAGGGATAGGCAAAAGTACGCTCATGCTTCAAGTCTCATTGAAATTGCCCTACAAAACCCTATATGTTTCTGGTGAAGAAAGTCAGAAACAAATCAAACTCCGAGCAGAACGTATTCAGCCGCTGAATGATACCTGTTATATTTTAACAGAAACCAAAACGCAGCACATATTCAAACAAATAGAAGCCCTTGAACCTGATGTGGTTATTATAGATTCCATTCAAACTTTACAAAGTGATTATCTAGAAGCTTCTGCTGGAAGTGTCTCTCAAATAAAAGAATGTACAAGTGAGTTAATTAAATTTGCTAAAGAAACCGCTACGCCTGTAATATTAATAGGTCATATCACTAAAGATGGCTCTATAGCAGGACCAAAAATATTGGAACACATGGTTGATACCGTCCTTCAGTTTGAAGGCGATAGAAATCATGTCTTCAGAATTTTGAGAGCGCATAAAAATCGTTTTGGATCAACCCATGAGTTGGGAATTTATGAAATGCTAGGTACTGGTCTTAGAGAAGTTACCAATCCTTCAGAAATTTTGATTTCTAAAAAAGATGAAGCCTTGTCTGGCAACGCTATTGCAGTTACTTTAGAAGGCGTACGTCCATTACTTATCGAAGTTCAAGCACTGGTAAGTACGGCAGTTTATGGAACGCCGCAGCGTAGCGCCACAGGATTTAATGCCAAACGCCTCAATATGTTGTTGGCAGTTTTAGAAAAACGTGCTGGTTTTAGACTCGGCGCAAAAGACGTGTTTCTAAACATTACAGGAGGAATTAATGTGGATGACCCCGCAATTGATTTGGCCGTTGTTGCCGCCATTTTATCTTCTAATGATGACGAAGCCCTAGCTAAAAACTTTTGTTTTGCGGGTGAAGTTGGTCTGTCTGGAGAAATCCGACCTGTTCAGCGTGTAGATCAACGCATTTTGGAAGCCGAAAAATTAGGCTTTGAAATTATATTTGTATCTAAACACAATAAAATAGGGCTTAAAAACACAACCATTAAAGTGCAATTGCTAACAAAAATTGAAGACTTAGTTGAAATTATAGGCTAGTTTAAACCAAAAAAAACCAGACTATTGTCTGGTTTTATAAATCTTTAAATGCTATTAACAATGTTCGTTGTATGCATTCATTAAGTTTTCTGCAATCAATTCTGCAGGGCGCCCTTCAATGTGATGACGCTCTAGCATATGCACTAACTCTCCATCTTTAAACAAAGCCATACAAGGAGAACTTGGTGGAAATGGAATCATATGTGCTCGCGCTTTTTCAACCGCTTCTTTATCCACTCCTGCAAATACAGTGATGGTTTGCGTTGGGCGTTTATCATTTTCTAAACTCATAATTGCACCTGGACGGGCATTGGCAGCTGCGCAACCACAAACGGAGTTTACTACAACTAGCGTTGTGCCAGATTGTGCTAAAGCAGTGTCAACGCCTTCTGCGGTATGTAATTCTTCAAAACCGACTTGCGTCAAATGTTCACGCATGGGTTTTACTAATTCTGCTGGATACATGTTTTTTGTTTTTAATTAAAGCACAAAGATACACATTTGTAGGGCAACTCTACTCCTTTTCAAGAATGACAAATGTTAAATTGGCTATAAATTTTTTTTTAAAATCAAAGGAGCTATCAATCCGTCTTGTTCTTTTTTGTAGGTTTGATTTTTAATTTAATTAGCAGACATAGTTATGGGATTTTCAAAATGGATAGGGGCCACAATCGGATGGTCATTTGGAGGGCCAATTGGCGCAATTATCGGAATGGCATTAGGAAGCTTATTAGATTCCTCAACAAAAGGAGAAACGGTATACACACAAAACCAACCCTCCACCCGTTCAGGAGACTTTGAAGTGAGTTTATTGGTGCTGGCGTCCATTGTCATCAAAGCCGATGGCAAACAAGACCAGCGTGAATTGGATTTTGTGCGCGCACAATTTGTTCAAATGTATGGAAAAGAACGTGCCAACAAGGCCTTTAGTTTATTTAAAGAAATAGCGAAACAGCCCCACATTTCTACGCGACAAGTCTGTTTGCAAATTCGTCAAATGATGGATCATGCGTCTCGACTCCAACTTCTTCATTTCTTGTTTGGCATTGCCAAGGCTGATGGGCATGTTGCAGACTCAGAAATAAATGTGATTGGTTTAATAGCCTCTTATTTAGGAGTTAATGCCAGAGATTTTGAAAGCATCAAAGCCATGTTTTACAAGAGTTCTGATACGGCCTATAAAATTTTGGAAATTGAACCTAACGCCACGCCGACTGAAATTAAAAAAGCCTATCGAAAAATGGCTAAAAAATACCACCCTGATAAAGTCTTACACTTAGGGAAAGAACATCAAAAAGGTGCTGAAGAAAAATTCAGAAAAGTTCAAGAAGCCTACGAACACCTTCAAAAAGAAAAACAGTTTTAGTACCTTGCACAAAATTTATATAAAACCATGGATCAGATCATTTCCTATCTTAGTAGTATAGACCCTGTTTTAGCAGCGTTATATGCCTCATTATTTACGTGGATTGTTACCGCTTTAGGAGCATCGCTAGTGTTTTTCTTTAAAGGCATGAACCGTGGGCTTTTAGATGGAATGCTCGGGTTTACAGGCGGCGTTATGGTAGCTGCTAGTTTTTGGAGCTTATTAGCGCCAAGTATTGAGATGAGTTCTGGTGAAGGTTTTGTCAAAGTTATTCCAGCGGCTGTTGGATTTGGTTTTGGGGCGTTATTTCTATTTAGCCTTGACAAAGTATTACCGCATCTACATATTAATTTTAAAGAGAGTGAAAAAGAAGGCGTCAAATCGCCTTGGCGCCGTACCACTTTATTGGTGCTAGCAATTACACTTCACAATATCCCAGAAGGATTGGCTGTTGGTGTTCTTTTTGGCGGCGTTGCTGCAGGGATTCCCGAAGCCACTATTGGTGGTGCTGTAGCATTAGCTCTAGGAATTGGAATTCAAAACTTCCCTGAAGGATTGGCGGTTTCTATGCCGTTAAGACGTCAAGGTGTGAGCAAATTTAAAAGCTTTTGGTATGGACAATTATCGGCCATTGTAGAGCCTATTGCAGCTGTTGTTGGTGCCGTGGCAGTCACATTTTTCACCCCTATTTTACCTTATGCTTTAGCCTTTGCTGCTGGCGCGATGATTTTTGTAGTTGTCGAAGAAGTGATTCCAGAAACGCAACGCGATAAATACACTGATATAGCAACGCTTGGGTTTATTGGTGGGTTTATAGTGATGATGACTTTAGACGTTGCCCTAGGTTAGCACCCACAATCGCCATCTCCACAATTATCTTTCTTTTTTCCAGACTTTCGAAGCTGTTTTCTGAACACATACAGTAGCGCCAAAACCAGAACCGAAGCTATTATGAGTGTTTGAAAAAAATCGTTCATCACTAATTATTTTAAAAATTGAAAGGCAATTAAAGCACAAATATACGCAATTGCGGTCATTCCGATAAGCTGAAGAATGGGCCATTTCCAACTCTTTGTTTCTCGTTTTACAATCGCTAATGTACTCATACATTGCATGGCAAAAGCATAGAACAACAGTAACGAAATTCCAGAAGCAAGCGTAAAGACTTTGCTGCCATCTGCATAGGTTTCGTTCGCCATTTTGGTTTTGATAGTATCTATGTTTTCACCTTCACTGGCACTTCCTACACTGTAAATGGTGGCTAAAGTTCCCACAAACACTTCACGCGCTGCAAATGAGGCGACCAGTCCAATTCCCACTTTCCAATCATATCCTAGGGGTTTGATCAGCGGTTCAATGGTTTTTCCAACAATCCCAATATATGAGTGTTCTAACTTAAACGCTGCGATTTGATCGTTACGCTCATTAGACGTTTGGCTTGTAGCGGTTTGTATATAAGATTCAGCATTGTTAAATTTATCTCCAGGACCATAAGAGGCCAATACCCACAAAATAATAGAAATGGCTAAAATGATTTTTCCGGCTTCAAAAACAAAGGTTTTTGTTTTTTCAATGACCGTAATAATCACATTTTTGAGTAGAGGTAATTTATAATTGGGCATCTCTACCACAAAAAAGGTTTTGTGTTTTGTTTTTAAAATTCGGTCTAGGATGTAAGCCGAAAAGATCGCCATTCCAAACCCGAGCAAGTACAATGCCATTAAGGTCAGTGCTTGAAAGCTAAGTCCAATAATAGACCCATCAGGGATGACTAACGCAATGATGATAAGATAAACAGGTAAACGTGCCGAACACGTGGTAAAAGGAACAACTAAAATTGTAATGAGACGTTCTTTCCAGTTTTCAATATTTCGGGTGGCCATCACGGCGGGAATAGCACAAGCGGTTCCAGAGATTAGTGGTACTAAACTTTTCCCACTCAATCCAAAACGTCGCATGACGCGATCCATTAAAAAGACAACGCGACTCATGTAGCCACTTTCTTCTAAAATCGAAATAAATAAAAACAAAAAGGCAATTTGAGGAATAAAAATGACAATACCACCAATCCCGGACACAATGCCCTCCGCCACTAAATCGGTTACTTTACCGCCGCCCGGAAAGGTATTTTTGACCCATTCTGCCAAACTTGCAAAGGTGGTATCGATCAGGTCCATAGGAACCGTTGCCCAGTCATAGATCGCTTGAAAAATGCTTAATAAAATAAAGAAAAAGATCACGTATCCCCAAACTTTATGAATCAGTAAACGGTCCAATTTACTTCGTAAACCGGTTGCTTTAGAGCGGTCAATAATTTGTCCTTCCTTTAAAATTGCGTTAATAAACTGATAGCGTTTAATGGCTTCTTTTTGCTGTAATCGCTTTAATTCCTGATTTGATTTTGTTTTAAATTTTGAAACATCAAGCTCTTGACGGGTAATTTTTCCAAAATTTGCATCTTGCGTAATAACGAGCCATAATTTATAAACATCCTGATTTGGAAAGGCTTTTTCTAAACTCTGAAAATAATCGGTGTCTATGGATGTAGTGTCTAAACAAGGCTCTGTAGAAATGGTTTTATAACTTTCAATGAGCTGTTTAAGCTCCGTGATACCGCTGTTTTTACGCGTACTTACAAGCGCAATTTTAGTATGAAACTTTGCTTCCAAGAGTTCAATATCTAGTGAAATGCCTTTACGTGTCATCAAATCACTCATGTTGATCACCAAAATAGTGGGGATTTTGAGGTCTTTAATCTGCGTAAATAACAACAAATTTCGCTTTAAGTTTTCGACATCACTCACAATTATAGCAACATCGGGGTAGTCTTTATCCTTTTTATTGAGCAACAACTCAATCACCACATTTTCGTCTAGTGAGGATGCGTTCAAGCTGTAAGTCCCTGGAAGGTCTAGAATATGCGCTTTAACGCCGCGTGATAATTTGCAAATCCCTTGTTTTTTGTCAACCGTAATACCGGGGTAATTCCCTACCTTTTGATTGAGTCCTGTTAAGGCATTAAACACCGATGTTTTCCCCGTATTTGGGTTTCCAATTAGCGCAACGTTTAGCTGTTTACTCATCTATTTTTTCAATTACAATCAGGGAAGCGGTTTCTTTTCTTATGGCCAAAAAACTATCGTTTACATTCAGATACATTGGATCCGAAAAGGGCGCCAGCTGAAGCAAGTGCACTTCATTGCCTGGAAGGCATCCCATTTCTAATAATTTTAGAGGAATGTCTTCGGAAGAGCTATCAGTAATAACCCCTTTTTCGCCTTTTTTAAGATCTGCAATAGTCAAGCGCATGCTTATTTAGATTCATTTTAAAGAAGCAAAAATACTAAAAAGATTAGTTTTTATACGATGCTTTCAAAATTTTTATATCTTCTAGAAGGCGTTCAATTTCTTCGGCATCGGTTCCATCGTAAAACCCGCGAATTTGTCGCTTTTTATCGATCAGCATAAAGTTTTCGGTATGGATCATATCGTAAGGGCCGCCGTCGCCATCCTCCTTAACTGCTAGGTAGGATTTGCGCGCCAACTCATAAATTTGTTTTTTATCGCCGGTGACTAAATTCCATTTAGACGCATTGACCAACTTTTTTTTGGCATAGCGTTTTAGCTGTGCAACCGTATCAATTTCAGGAATAACAGAGTGAGACAACAATAAAATATCTGGATCGGTTATGGTTTGTTTTTGGAGGTCATGCATGTGGCCAGTCATGATGGGACAGATGGTCTGACAGGTTGTAAAGAAAAAATCCGCCACATAAATTTTGTCTTTATAAAAAGCTTGCGTAATGGTATCTCCATTTTGATTAATCAAGCTAAAATCCGCAATATGATGGTATTTTTTTTGGTGTTGAATGGTGCTATCTACCAATTCATAATTGACTTGTGCGGGTTGATAGACTGGCAATATTTTTACAGGCTTTAGGATGTTGTAAAATAGTGTGATTATAATACAAGACAGCACAAAAAGCGTGGTAATGAATAGTTTATAGGTTTTAAAAAAAGAATTCATACATTATAATTATGGATACAAAAGTACGATACAGAACAGAGAACTTTTAATATATCTCCCTAAAAATTAAGTCCTTTAATAAAGTTTTTGTTTCTAAACTGAAAACTTTACATTTGTTCACTTAATCCTACACATACTACATGGAATTTGTTATCAAAATATCACAGTTTTTATTGAGTCTGTCACTATTGATAGTCCTGCATGAATTAGGCCATTTTATTCCGGCTAAATTATTTAAAACACGCGTCGAAAAGTTTTACCTCTTTTTTGATGTTAAATACTCTTTATTCAAAAAGAAAATTGGCGATACTGTTTACGGTATTGGATGGTTACCTTTGGGCGGCTATGTTAAAATTTCTGGGATGATCGATGAGAGCATGGACAAAGAGCAGATGGCACAAGAGCCACAACCTTGGGAGTTTCGTTCGAAGCCGTCTTGGCAACGGTTGATTATTATGTTGGGTGGTGTGACGGTGAATTTTATTTTAGCAGCCGTGATTTATATCTTCATGGCGTTTTCTTATGGGGTCATAGATGTTGACGCTAGTAGCGTAGAAGGAGGTTACGAGATTAAAAGCTCAGTATTAAAGGAAATTGGACTTCAAAATGGTGACAAAGTTATTGCAATTAACGATTATAAAATCGTAAATACTTCCGATATCAAGCGCTATATTATAGAAGCCAAAACGATGACTATAGATCGCGATGGTACTACAAAAATTATAGAATTTCCAATCGACTTTTTGGGGCAGCTGACTGCAAGCAAACCCAAAGGGCTTATCGATCTTCGTCAACCATTTATAATATCCAACCTTCAAGAAAACTCAATTAACGCTGCGATCGATTTACAAGCAGGTGACATTATGACATCTATAAATCAAAAACCAGCTCGCTTTATGGATGAAATAAGCCCCTTACTAGAAAAGTTTAAAGGACAATCCGCAGCTTTTACCTTTGAAAGAAATGGCGCTTTAATAACTAGAGAGTTACAGGTTAGTAACGAAGGCACATTAGGAATCATATTAATAAGCTCAAAGCAAGACTATTCAAATGCGGGATTTTTTAAAATCATAAAAAAAGAGTACGGATTTCGTGAGAGTGTGGGCGTTGGTTTAGAGCGTTTTACATCTCAAATATCCTCGTATTGGATGCAACTGAAACTTATTTTCTCCCCAAGTACAGGGGCTTACAAAGGGGTTGGCGGGTTTAAAGCGATATTTGATATTTTTCCAGATACGTGGAGCTGGCAGTCGTTTTGGGATATTACGGCCTTTTTATCGATTATGCTAGGCGTATTAAACCTTTTGCCAATTCCTGCTTTAGACGGTGGACACGTGATGTTTTTACTCTACGAAATGGTGTCAGGGCGTAAGCCAAGCGATAAGTTTATGGAGTATGCACAAACGGCAGGATTCTTTATTTTGATAGCCTTGGTGTTGTTTGCCAATGGGAATGACGTTTTTAAAGCGATATTTGGTTAAATATTATTAAAATTCTATTTGGATAGAATAAAAAATACTATATATTTGCGCTCGCAATAGCGAAAACACTCCTCCTTAGCTCAGTTGGTTAGAGCATCTGACTGTTAATCAGAGGGTCCTTAGTTCGAGCCTAAGAGGAGGAGCCAGTTATAAAGCCTTTACAGAAATGTAAGGGCTTTTTTTATGCTCTCAGTCTCTAACCAGTCTCGAAAACCTGCTAAAAGCCATCTCTTACTTAATTTTTAAACATCTCAAAGAACAGTCCAAATTTACTAAAAAACTGACAGACATTTGACAGACATTTCTGTTCTTTTCACTTTTAGCCCTTTTCTCAACACGCTTTGTTCCAAAGCTACTGAGCTTCAATCTCTTTTTATTTACTAGTTATGTATCAAAAATCATAATAAAATTGATTATATTTGATTATGAAGAATTTTATTTATTTTTAGCTGTAACAATGTTCGCTTGCTCGGATGACGAAGGAAATCCTTGTGTTTATCAACCTACACTTACTACAGAAGCTGTAACAGACATTACTGAAACCTCAGCTACTTTAAATGGAACTATTGATATTTATTCTCAAAATTGTGATACTGTAGAAAATATATTACAAGGCTTTGTTTACTCTACATCAAGTGAACCCACAATAGATGATAACATAGTAAATTTAGACGGTACTTCAATTAGTGAAGTTATAACAGGATTAGAACCAAACACTACTTATTATGCGAGGGTGTTTTTAGTAAGACCATTGATAGGAATTTTTTACGGAAATGAAGTTTCTTTTGTGACTGAAGATAGTATAGATGATTGTGATGTGGTATACTTAGACGATAATGGTGTTACGATTAAAGCATATCCCTGTGCTAATATTGGAGATGTAGGAATAGTTAACGGAGTTGAATATACAGTAGTTGATAGGGAAATGATTTTGGCGATTGTTGGAGATAATAGCGGTAGTGTTGGAACGATTAATGAAGACCTCACAAAAATGTGTACTACAAGAATTACCGATATGAGTTATATGTTTTTTAATTGTGATACCCCTGACTTTAATCAAGCTATTGGCAACTGGGACGTTAGTAATGTCACAAATATGAATAGAATGTTTAATACTGAGTGTGGTTTATATTCATTTAATCAAGATTTAAGTAATTGGGATGTAAGTAATGTGACTGATATGAGTTATATGTTTAGTTATTCTAATTCATTTAATCAAGATATATCCGATTGGGATGTAAGTAATGTGACTGATATGAATTATATGTTTCATAATGCTAACTCATTTAATCAAGATATAGGGAATTGGGATGTGAGTAATGTAAACAGTATGCGTGGTATGTTTCATAATGCTAACTCATTTAATCAAGATATAGGGAATTGGGATGTGAGTAATGTAAACAGTATGCGTGGTATGTTTGAGAATAACCAAGAAATTAATCAGGATTTGAGTTCTTGGGCGGTGGATAATGTTACACAATGTTCATTCTTCAGCAACAACACCCCCCAATGGACACTCCCTCAACCTAACTTCACAAACTGTAATCCATAATCAAACACTTACAACTTTACTAATAGGCAAAGGCAATTCAGTACCTTCTATTTTATAGCTTCCATTGTCTGTTTTAAGCGTGTATTTGAGTTTATCTGTTTGGTCTATTTGGAACTATTCCCACCTGCCATATTACTAAAATTAAAGTTCTCGTCTAAAACATTATTATGTGTTTCAAGCACCTCACCGTTGTCTCCAATTATATTGATTTGAAATTCTCTTGGAGGTTCTTTTTCAGTTATTTGTTTCTCTATAGATAACTTAGGTAATGTATGCTTCAAAGCAATGTCCAATAGCTTTAGTTTTTGTGAGTTGTTTAACGAGTTGTAATCAAGGTCTTTTAAGATATGTGTTATTAGCGTTTTAAGGTCACTACGGAGGTCTATGCTTAATGATTTACCTCTTTTGCTTATCTTTCCCGCTTCGCTTGCTGTCTCTGAATTAAAGCCCATTAAACTATGTTGTTTTGTGTTATAATTATATAAATGTTTAGAGATAATTTTGTGTTTTAAAAAAGGTGGTCTAAAACCACCGCACTTAAACAACTAATACTTAATGCAAAGTCCTATATTTAATAATAAAACATAGTTATCCTGTATAGTAGATTT
>Ga0209771_1001023_pt1 | contig 18329 bp, 14 predicted proteins | sample SaaInl59LU_5_DNA_FD_184639 | JGI IMG/M metagenome (GOLD analysis project Ga0209771, IMG submission 184639) | Marine microbial communities from expanding oxygen minimum zones in the Saanich Inlet - ESP_59LU_5_DNA (SPAdes) (version 2) | ecosystem: Environmental > Aquatic > Marine > Intertidal zone... | reverse complement strand
GCTGTTGCCAACTTCATCATTAGGCTCGAACCTAACATGATACATGTATTTAGATTTAGGAGCAAACGCAAAATTATTTTGCGTATAGATTTGGTTCGCATGACGAGCATCACGTAAATGTGTTTCTGACTGTAAATTGAATAGGAATGCATCTTTTAAACTCATACTAATATTTATCCTTGTGAATTATCCGTGCATATAAAGAAAAAACGAAGACCGCGTTAACAACCTTCGTTTTTCTTTTAAAACACCAACCTATAACTAAGCGTATTAGCCAGTAACAGTTGTTCCACCTGTTGCCGCTGCTACTGCTCTTGCAGTTGCTTCGCCAATACCTTCGAATGATTCATCTGCACCAAACTGTATAGCATTATCATAACGTATAGTTAATGATGTTGTTACTGCTTCGTTTGTTGCATATGCTAACGTGTTGTAGTTAGCTGATTCAATGTAGCAACCTACTAATTGGAAGCGATCAATTACTGCTGCTCCATTAGCACCGTTACCACCGTCTAGAACTTCAATTCTAGTTTGGAATTTGTATGTTCCACTTGACACTGCACTAGATTGCTCAAAGAAGTCGAACTGTCTTTGTAGCTGCTGTCCAACAACTTTTTGTACGTTGTTGTTTGCATCTTCGCGTAGTGTTAGCGTAATTGGTTCCCATGTGTGCTTACCTGCAAGATATGTTCTTGAGTTATAAGCGTCAATAGTCATTTGTTCAAAACTAACGTTTGGACGACTTACGTCTACTACTTGTCTTGAAATTTCTCTTGTACCATCTGGTCCTCCAGTAGTACCAAAATTGTCTAGTAATACTCTAAAGCGATACTGTAGTTTAGGCATCAATAATGATGAGTTACTTCCAGCGCCTTCAGTAGGTACACTAATATTTTGTAAAGTTGTGATTGGCATTATGTTCTCCTATACAGTATTTATGCCTCAATGAACGGAGTATTACCTCCGTTCATTATGTGCGCATATTAACCTAGTGCTGCAATTTCGCCTGTGTTTTTAATACGCAATGGAATGTAAATAAATTCAATTGCTTTTACTGGCTCAATAGCAATGTCTAAGTATAGCTCATTTCTATCAATTCTTGCAGGTGTGTTGTTTGATTCATCACATACTACTAAGAAGTCATAAAGTGCTCTTAGTGCTACTAGTTCTAGTAACAATGCATCTGCTGCTGCTTTAACTTGATCACGTGTGATCTTGTCATTTGGCTCAAACAAGTATGGTTTTGCCAACAGCTCTAGCTGTCCACGTAAGTAAACAGTTAGACGTGCTACATTTACACGATCCAACGCACTTGCATTTCTTGCACGAGTCTTTTGTCCAAATACAACAAGTCCTGCACCACTAATGAATGTGATCGGGTTAATTGCGTTTGAATAAAGTGTATCACGCTGTCCAGTGTTTAGTGCAACTGAAACAAATTCGCCTTCGCTATTAATATAGCCTGAACTTGTAGCATTGCTTACACCACCACGTCTTGTACCTGCTGGAGCAAACCAGGGGAACGCAACTTGGTCGTTTAGTATGATAGTGCGTAGTGCCATGTGTGATGCTGGAACAACAATGTTGTTGCCTGCGTTGTCACTTGTAAAACCTGCACCATAATACATAGCCATGTACTCATCGAAGCTAACTGCACCGTTGTCATTATCTTCTAGTGCTAGTTTAACGTTAGTTGCCCACTCATTTAAGCTAGTAGCATCTGGTGTTAAACGCAATGGTGTATCACCGATAACAAATGCTGTTAAGCGTCTGTCATAGTTTAGTGTGATCATTTCACCGATTAGCTCTGGATAACCTGGAGTAGCAATTAAGTTAAACTGACGACTTTCTTCGTCACGGATGTCTTGGTTGCTGTTAACAGTTGCTTGTAGTGCTTGTACAACACTCTTGCGTTGTGCGTGACGTCCAAAGCTACCTGAACCATCTGCCTGGTTACCTGAATCAGTAACCCAACGATGTGGGTAGTAAGCTGCCATCGAAGCACCTGCGTCAACGCCGCCTTGACGAACGTTCTTAGCAGTTAGATCAACATAGTTACGCTCAAAACGCTTAACATTAAATCCGCTTCTGCGTAGGTTCCATAGTAGCATACCTTTTGGATATAGTGCTGGATCTGGAGCATCTGTGTCTACATAATCACTTACTAGCAATTCTGCAATAGTTGCACTTGGTGCATCATCAGTTGTTCCGCCTGTATCGCCGTCACGTGCGTCTGCAAATAGTACACCGTTTTCAGTGGTTTGATCTGCTTTATCCATTAAGATCCAGCCACTTTGGCCTGTTGCTGCAATTGTTGGATTATACTTGTAAATTGCTGGATAATTTTCAACATCTGCTGTGCTTACCCAAATATCGCCTTCTACTAGATTATCGCCGTTATCTTGCTTAATAGGTGCCGTTGCTGAAACCATCGGACCTTCTACGTTAGTTCCGCTATATGGACTTGAATCAGCTGATAAGCCAGTTCCGCCAACATAATTTAATCCAACCCATGTGTCGCCATTATGTACCATAATATCAACTTCGTCAACAACACTGCTATACCATAATTGACCATGTGCAGGCAAACTTAATGGAGCCGATCCAGATGCTGTATACATCAATGGCATCCAATTTGAAGCAACTAATCCTGACGCATTTGGACCAGCATACAAGTTTGCTGTATTTGCTGCACTAAATCCGTATAGTGCTAATCCACCGTCGGTGTCAACAATTTTAATGTCGCCGCCTAGTTTGTGCTGAATTACAACTCTATTTTGTGCATCAACTAGTGCTACAACGTTTGTTAAGCCTTTAGCATTAATTGCTGCTGCTAATAAATCTGCGTCAGTAGTTGCACCTGTAGTTGTAACACTTACTGTTACAGGTTCAGTCATTGCTGCTGTATTTGCTCTTGACTCTGATAATGTAAATGTGTATGTAAGTGCTGCAACACTAGTAACTGCTGTACCAGTAATGCTTGTTGCGCCTGCTGTTGCTCTTTTAAAGATCTTGTAGTTACCGATTGGATTGGTAAGTTCGTCTACATTAACTTTAACGTAAAGTGCTCCAGCTAATAAGTTGGCGCCGCCACCTGTTCTATCAAGACCATGAATTGCACCTTCTGGTGTAGTATATAACGGTGCTGTTACTATTGACCATAGCTGTGTAGCTGTGCTATACTGCTTGATGCTTAGTTTTGCGCCGCCGTTTGGTGTAGTTGTTTTAATCCAAACTGATCCACTTGGTGCAGGAGTTGTGTCACCTGATTTAAATTCAGGTACTGCTGTATGTGCTGCTGCTTCTAATCTCGGCGTACTATATGTTCCTGCTGTAAGTCCTAAATCATCTAATAAATCGCCTGAAGCACCTGCTGCAATAGCAACTTTACCATCTGCTAACGCACCGTTTGATTCACTTAGGCTATTACCATAAATTTCAATCGATCCATCAACTAATGCTGCTGATACACCGGCAATTCCCGCTGCATTAATTAATGCAACCAAGTCAGCAATATTTGTTTCAGCACCAGTAAAGTTTACAGGAGTAGTATTGATTGTTATTCCTTCACTTGCTGCACCTGCTGCTGTTAGATCTGGATTCGACGCTGTGCCACGTGTTACTGCCCAACTTGCTTTCCATTCATCGCTACCAACTTCTACCCAAGTACCGCGGTTAGTTGCTCTTTGAGCTGTTGTACCATAACCTGGTGTTTTGTAGTATAAACGATTCATTGTGTCGTTTGCATCTACTGCATAATCACCAATTTGACCAATTGATGCTTTTGGAGTACTTCCTAAACCTGCACTTAAATCTGTTTCTACTGTTAATACAGTTGGTGTTTTTGCTGTAAATGTTTGGCCGCCTGTTACTGTAATTGCTGCTGAATTCCATTCAAGAATACCGTAATTACTTGTTGTAGTGTCAAACCAGTAAGCGCCATTTGCAGGCTCGCCGCCTGGTGCTGTAGCACTTGCTGTTAATTCTGCTGTGTCTAAATCAGCTCTTACAACGTATACACGATTCGACACGCCTAGTGCTGAATAAGCAGCTTGTAGGCCGTACTCATTAAGCTCTCCGCCGTGGATCATGTTGCCGTTGTTGTCGCTGTAAAATAGCGGGTCGCCAAATGTTTCACCAAGCTCACGCTGGCTGGTGATCAAATAAGGTTTTCCTGCATTTGCTGTTATTGTACCTGCGGCTGTTCCTGTGCCACTACTTTTAGTTTTATTACTTGCAGTAGCAACAAAGACCATAGGTACCGTTCCGGCTGCTGCTGGGGTGTAGAACGATTCGTCAATTACATTGACCTCTACGCCTGGTGATACTAATGCCATGTTATTTCTCCTATAGGATGTTAGTGTTCTGTACAGTATTTAGTAGTTTAATAAAAATCTACCCGAATTATACTACCGAAAAAGGCACCAAAAAGGTGAGATAAATACAATATGAGGCCATTATGCAAATGCGGACAGCGTCCAGCAGCTATAAATTACAAAAAGAATAATAAAACCTACTATCGTAAACTATGCGATACTTGTTTACGCAACGGAGAAGGACACGGAATACCTTTGTGGAAACAACGTGGATATACTAAAAAGAACGTGTGTGAAAAATGTAATTTTAAATCAAACCATCCAGAACAATTTAATGTGTTTCATATTGACGGCGATTTAAAAAATTGTAGACCTAATAACTTAAAAACTATTTGTGCCAACTGTCAACGTGTAACGCAAAAAGAAGGTATACGATGGAAGCAGGGCGACCTACGCCCTGACTTCTAAATAACACATTAGTCTATCTAAATTAAACTTTAAATCGTCTAATGTGCCGTTGTTGTCGATAGTAAAATCAGCCATCCATTGTTCAAGGCTCATACTATCTTTTGATTCGGGAGGTAAGTGATCACTTCGATCTACCCAAATACAGTAATCAAATACACCAGTGTTTTGCATTGCAAAGAATTCACGTTTGTTGCGTAGCCCACAATAGATATCGTAAGCAGCAAACATCTCTCTGCCTAGAGTCGCTGCGTCAGGTACATTATAATCGCAGATAGCATCATACCATTCTGTTCTGTGATTATGCCTGTCAGCATAACACTCTTCTTCATCAGCGTATCCATACTTGTCCTTTAAATTGTTGTAGATAAAGAGCTTGCTGCAAAACTTTGAACTCGATTCAAATGTATAATCATAATCGTCGCGGAGCATTTCGCACACTGTATCCTTACCGTGCCTGCCATGACCTATTACTAATAGTTTAAGTTTGCTCATATGAATCTCCTAACTTTCATATAGTATATACTACTAGCTAGGTGATGTCAACCTTTAATCGTAATGACCACCAAGTACTGCTACTTTTTGAATATCAATAGTATACATTTCTGCCTCACGGGCTTTCCATGCTTGCTCAAATCCACGTTCATACTGATCTAAGCATCCAGATTCATTATTCCACAAACGTTTGAAATAACTTTCGTAATAACCTTCTACAATATCGTCTGGCTCTGATATGGGGATTAGGTGACCTTTAACTAACCAAAAAAGTCTATTGGCTTCTTTTCTTACAAACGGTGAACACATTGGACTCTCCCTGCTGTAATAGTATTTACATTAAGGATAATTTGTTAGCGTAAACTTCGGTTGATTTTAGCCGATTGTAAATCCGTAGCCAGTGCCGCCTGCTTGTGCCATTGCTACTTCAACTTCTAGCTTTTCCATTTCAGCTTGTGCTTCGGCTTTTAAGCTATCACCGTTAAGAGTACTTCCGCCCTGTGGGCCTGCAATAGTAGCAAACTTTGAACGTGCTTCACCTAGCATATACTTACAACTTGCTAATGTATAATCTTTAATCCATTGTGATGCTAGATAGTCATTTAACAATTCACTATCAGGACGATAATTGTAGCAGTATAATAATATTTCTTCTTCTGCTCTAGGACGCTGTAGTAGAGTAAGTTTTTTACTTGTACTGCTCCATTTAAATTCAATAAAGCTGCCGAACATTCTACCTACTAATTCTTGGTGTTGTGAGAATAAATCATATGTTGCTAGTCCGCCTAGTTTAGATCCTGACAACAAATATGTATTTGTATATGCCATGTTAAACGGTTCAAACAAACTTCCGCCATCTCCGCCGCCTGTGCGTGAGCCTATACTTCTACGGAATAATTTACGCACTTCAATAACTTCATTTGGCAAAACATACTCATTTTGATCAATAACAGTAGTAAGAAACATATAAGATTCTTCGACACTATTGTCCGATCGTTGTCTAAAACGACTCAATGCTTTGTTTAGTGCTGTTTGATAGTGTATAGGATCAAGCTCAACATCAACCATGCCGCCGCCGAGGAATGTGTTAACGTAATCGTATACTTCTTGTTTTTGTGTCGCTAATGTCATATGAAGTTCTCCTATAGTATTTATCCTGAGCATAAATATGTATAACGAATAGGAGAATAACTATCCCACGTCTCAGCTTATATAAACCAGAACGCGGCAATGATTATCATTTCTTGGACAAGCAGATTCAAGAAATGTTTACCATTGGCGGCACAGATATTAATATCCATAAGTTTCTTGGAGCAGAAAATCCTGCTGATGGCGAAGGAACTGCCGACCAGCCAACATACGATGCTGTAAAAGAAACTAACATACAAGACCTACTATTTTTAGAAAATAGAGACAGGAAGTATGATCCAGACGTATACAGTATGCGTGGTATTTACAACGTTCAAGACATTGACTTTGATTTATCACAATTTGGATTGTTTCTAAGTAATGATACACTAATGTTAACTATTCATATTAACTCAAGTGTTAAAACATTAGGCAGAAAAATTATGAGTGGCGATGTAATTGAGTTGCCACACCTAAAAGATGAGTATGCTCTTAACGATTATAGTGTTGCACTTAAACGCTTTTATGTCGTAGAGGACGTTAATCGTTCTGCTGAAGGATTTTCAGCAACTTGGTATCCGCATTTGTACCGCTTAAAATTAAAGCAAATATACGATGGTCAGGAATACAACGAAATATTAGATTTGCCTGCAGAAGAAGGCAGCGACAATACATTACGTGATTTGCTTTCCACATACGAAAAAGAAATGCAAATTTCAAATGCAGTAGTTGCACAAGCTGAAGCAGATGCTCCTAAGAGTGGGTATGACATTAGTCACTATTATACAGTAAGCACAAATGACGATGGCAGCGTTGCACTGCAAACAGCAGATGATACAGACATCGAAGCAAGCAATATCGATAGAACAACTGACGAGGTTGTAAGTAGACCAGAACGCGAAGGCTATACTGGATACCTAGTTGGTACTGGTGATGCTACTCCTAATGGGGCGCCGTTTGGGTTCGGTATAGGATTTCCTGCTAACAACGAAGAAGGTGACTATTTCTTGCGTACAGACTTTTTACCAAATAGAATGTTTAGATATGACGGAACAAGGTGGGTCAAAGTGCAAGATGATATTAGAATGTCTCTAAGCAACACGCTTGAAAGACAAACATATAAAACTACATTTATTAATAATGATAAAACTAGTCAAATTGACGGCGAAACTGTTCAAGAAAGACAGAGTTTGTCTAAAGCACTTCGTCCAAAGGCAGATAACTAATGCAACATTTTTACGACGGACAAATAAGAAGATATCTTACACAAATGATGCGCATACTAGCAAACTTTCCTGTACAAGACGGTAAAGGTGTGCAAAAGGATGTGCCTGTGACATACGGTGATTTAACTCGCCAAGTAGCAAACATTATTAGAGAGAACAGTGAAAATAAGCTACCTAGTGCGCCTCGGATTGCTGTATACTTAACTGGACTAGAACTAGACAAAGATAGACTAACAGATTCAACATATACACGCAAAACAAACATTAGAGAACGTGCATATGATAGTGACGCTGGAGAATATTTAAACACACAAGGAAAAAACTATACTGTTGAACGTTTAATACCTACGCCATATATGATGCGTGTTAATGCAGATATATGGACAACTAATACAGATCAAAAATTACAATTATTAGAGCAAATATTAGTATTGTTTAATCCTAGCTTAGAAATGCAAACCACAGACAACTTTATTGACTGGACTAGTATTAGTGTTGTTAATTTAGAAAATGTACAATGGTCAAATAGAAGTGTTCCAGTTGGTGTAGACAGTGAAATAGATATTTGTACTATGACATTTAGTATTCCCATCTATATTAGTCCGCCTACTAAAGTGCGCAAAATGGGAGTAATTACTAATATTATTACAAGCATGTTTGACGAAACACTGGGTGATATTGAAAGTGGAGTTAGTGCTCCTATACTTAATGCGTACGACGATTCACCAAGAGCAGGTATTACAGAAAACGAATTTGGTCGAAAAGCTCAATCCGATACTGCCGCTGAAATGGCAAATGTTAACTATAATACATACGGTGCATTTGTAGACGGCAATAACGCACAGTTATATTCAAACGGAATTGTAGGTAATAAAAATTGGAGAGAAATCTTTGAAGCATTACCAGGTACATATGCTGCCGATGTAAGTCGAATATTCTTTACAAGTCAAGACAATTCAAAAACAATAACTGGTACATTTACTCTAAGTCCGTTTGACGAAACTAAAATATTAATCAATTGGGATACAGACAGCTTTCCGAGTGATACTGTAATTGCTGGGCGCACAAGTATAGATTATATCATCGACCCTACTAATTATAATCCTACAGCAATTAAAACAGCTGGCGTTAGATTGCTATTATTAAACGATGTAGGCAATGCAGATGCTACTGAATCTCCAGTTGCTTGGCAAAACGCAGATACATCAGCAACTGTAGCAAGTGCAAACGATATTATTGAATGGGACGGTACAAAATGGAACATTGTATTTGATGCAAATGCTGCAACTGATATTACATATATTACAAATTTAAATACCGGTGTGCAATATAGATTTAATAATAACGAATGGCTATTAAGCATTGACGGCGAATATCCAGTTGGCACATGGAGAGTTGAACTAGCAGGCTAACTATATGTATGAACAAGTGTATTACATGTAGTGGTGCGTTATTTTACACACTCAATACAAATAGATTTTTATTCTTACACAGAGCAAGCGGCAAACGTAATAATCTGTGGGGCCTAGTTGGCGGAACTAACGAAGGCATTGAAACTCCATTTGAAGGTTTAACTAGAGAAATCGAAGAGGAGATTGGGTTTTTGCCTAATATTAAAAAGACACTTCCTTTAGAAAGCTTTATTTCTCCTGATAGTAAATTTCATTTTCACACGTATCTATGTGTTGTAGAAGAAGAATTTATACCACAATTAAACAACGAACACGACGGCTATGCTTGGTGTAGTTTTACTAAATGGCCAAAGCCCTTACATCACGGATTGCGTAACACCCTTCAAAGCAAAGTTAATCTAACTAAGTTAGATACTGTATTTCAAACTATTAATTTACTTGACAAATAATTCAAAAGATAGTACAATAAGAACATGAAAGTATTAGTTCTCGGCGACATAATAATCGACAAATACATATATGGTACAAGCACTCGGATAAGTCCCGAGGCTCCTGTCCCTGTAATTACATACAAAAAAGAAGTTGAAACACTTGGTGGTGCAGGACTTGTATATGAAAATCTTAAAAGTTTAGGCGTCGATGTTAAACTGGTTGATTTCTTTGACAGAGCTAGTGTAAAAACTAGGGTAATTTGTGACGGGCATTATGTCACTCGCATTGACGATGATTATATTGCAGACGGATCAATGTTCCTTACCTACATATTATCACAAGATTTTAGTGATTATGAGTATGTTATTCTGAGTGACTACAACAAAGGCACACTAGATGAATCATTAGAAATTATTAAACATTTAAATACGTTTGGATGCAAAGTAATTGTAGATCCTAAAGAACATGCAAATCACTATAAAGGTGCGTGGCTTGTAAAACCCAACTACAAAGAGTTTGGTGACTTTGGATTTACTAACTGGCAAGATAGTATTATTACAACTAATGCAGGTGATAATGTTGTTGCTAGTATAGACAATGTAGTGTACGATATACCAGTTGAGGCTGTAGAAGTAAACGATGTCACAGGTGCTGGTGATTGTTTCTTAGCAGCATTTGTATATGGACTTACAAAAGAATACACTTATGAAAAATGTTTACAACTAGCAGTAAAGGGCTCTACCAAAGCAGTTACGCACGTAGGTACATACAAGCTTGCTGTAAGCGACTTAGAAGAACGCATAGTGTTTACTAACGGAGTGTTTGATATACTGCACAAGGGTCATTTTGAGCTCTTAGCAGAAGCAAAATCGCTTGGTGAAAAACTAATTGTAGGCATTAATTCAGATGCAAGTGTCAAACGTCTTAAAGGCGAAACACGCCCTATTAATAGTGTTATGAAACGCATTAGTCAATTAGAAATATTACCGTGGGTAGATAAAGTTGTTGTGTTTGACGACGATACACCATACGAATTAATCAAAGAATTAAAGCCGCATGTAATTGTAAAAGGCGGAGATTACACAGTAGAACAAGTTGTAGGACATGATCTGGCAGATGTGCATATTGTAAACACTGTTGAAGGTTATTCAACTACAAACATTATAGAGGCAAGTAAATGAATAAATTTATAGTTATTGATAATTTTTTGAATCAGAATGATTTTGAGAAATTAAAAGAAGCCATGATGTCTAATACATTTGAATGGTTTTGGTGCGAAGGTGCAACAGACGGAGACGGTGAACATCAGTTTGTTCATTTATTTTATGTAAATGGTATGCTTGCAACTTCTCCCGAAAGATTTTCAATATTGTTTCCGTTGTTAAACGAAATACAACCTCAATCAGTTATTAGAATTAAAGCAAATTTAAATCATATAACCCACGAGCCACACATTAATAGTTCACATATAGATACTTCAATTCCAGGATCGCTTACTGCTATTTTTTATATTAATACTACTAACGGTTATACATATCTAACAAGCGGTGAAAAGATTGAAAATATCGAAAATAGATTGCTTGTTTTTCCTAGTAATCTACCGCACGGCGGTGCAACTTGCACTAATACAGATCGTAGAATTTTAATTAATTTAAATTACATGCCAGCATCAGAAAACAAAATTTGGCAAGAATTAAAGACCGAAAACGATATACAATATCAAAAAGAATGGTCAAAACTATCACAAGAGGCAAAGTACAAATGAAAATTTTAGTTACAGGACATAAAGGATTTATTGGTTCAAATATTGCATTATATTTGCAATCACAAGGACACGAAGTAGAGGGCTGGGAATGGCAGCCAGGTATTATACCTAGTACAGAAGATTACGACTGGTGTATACACACAGGTGCTATTAGTTCAACTACATATACTGACGTTAATCAAATACTAGAACAAAACTTTGAGTTTACTGTAAGGCTTGCACAAGTATGCGAAAACTTTGGCACTAATTTTCAATATGCATCTAGTGCAAGTGTATACGGTCCTACAACACACTTTACAGAAGATGGTAACTTATTACCCCAGTCTCCTTATGCATGGTCAAAGTATTTGTTTGATAGATTCTTAGGACAGTTTCAAGACGAATTTCAAATCAAAATTCAAGGATTTAGATATTTTAATGTGTACGGTCAGTACGGAGAAGATCACAAAGGTGATCAAGCATCACCGTATACAAAGTTTACTAAACAAGCAAAAGAAGACGGACTGATTACGCTGTTTGAAGATAGCAACAACTACCTTAGAGATTTTGTTTGTGTAGATGATATTTGCAAGTTACATGAGAAAATGTTTGATGTAGATCAATCAGGTATATTTAATGTAGGCACAGGCAACCCTGTAAGTTTTCAAACTGTAGCAGAAATTATTGCTAACAAGCACAACGCCGGCATACATTATATACCAATGCCAGATAAACTTAAAGGTCAGTATCAAGAATATACTTGTGCTAACTTAGACAAACTAAATTCAGTAGTAGACATGCAATGGACATCAATAGAGGATTATATAAATGCAGGAACCAACTAGATTACAAGGCGTAGTACAAAAAGGATGGGGTTACGAATTAATTTGGGCTACTAATGACAAGTACTGTGGCAAAATTATGTTTTTTGAAAAAGAAGGTGCTATGTTTAGTATGCACTTTCATAAAGAAAAAGACGAAACTTGGTTTGTAAACACAGGTAAGTTTAAAGTACAATGGATTGATACTAATACTGCTGTACTATATGAAAAAGATTTAAAAGAAGGCGATGTTTGGCATAATCCTCCACTACAGCCGCATAGATTAATTTGTTTAGAATCAGGTTCGAGTATAACTGAAGTTTCGACGGCTGATAGTGTAGAAGATAACTATCGTGTTGCTCCGGGTGATTCGCAAAGAGCTGTAGCTGAAAAAAATGAGTAGTGTATATCAATGGGGAGATACCAGCTCTTCACAGAATATATCACACGACTCTCAAATTGATCCTATGCAGGATCCTGATTATGTTGCACCGAAATGTGTAATTGGCTTAGATCGAGACGGCGTAATTAATGTTGATAGAGGAACTTATACATATACTCCTCAAGATTTTCAACCAGTACCTGGCAGTTTAGAAGCAGTTGCAAGAATACGCAGACTAGGTCACAAACTTGCTATTATAACTAATCAAGGCGGAATTGAAAAGGGTTTATACAGTGTAAATGATGTAGAGAATTTGCACCAACACATGCTAAACTTATTTGGTGATGCAGGATGTCCTAGTATAGATGCAATATACTATAGTGTAAGTAGCAGAAAAAACGACGAGTGGGCAAAGCCTAACACAGGAATGTTTAAGCGTTGCGAAAAAGAATTTCCCCATATAAAATTTTCAAAAGGGTTTTATGTTGGAGATAAAATTAGTGACCTCAAAGCAGCACATAAAATAGGTGCTCGTCCTATACTAGTACGTACAGGATACGGATTAGAAACAGAAAAAGAATTAAATAAATTTACCTACAAGGCAATAAAAAAGCGTACCAAAATATTTGATACGCTTTTAGATTTTGCTATTTGGTTAGAAGCGCATTAAGCTTGCGCTTCGCCCCATCTTAGAATTAAGTTAGCGTTTGTTTCAACTCCACTAACTTTATACACGTTAATTGCTAATACGTCAGGACCATTTGGATATGTTCCTCGACCACCTAGAGGAGTATTAGTAAGTTCTTTCAGTTCAGCAAAGCTAACCATTGCACGTTCACCCGGGTTAGCAATAAACGAGAATACTGTTTCACCTGGTTGTGCATATGGAGGTTGCTGGAATGTAAATTCAACTGTACCTGAACCTTGTGTTAGTACACCAGTAAATGTATTGTTAAATTGCACTTCGTAATATTGTGTTCCGGCAAATTCTCGGAGTGACACGCTGTTAATCAATGTGTTAGCAGGAACTGATACAGTTCCTCCCGATGAAACTGTTGTACCAACCTTGGCTCCAGTTGCTTCAAAACTTGCTTTATTAAATAGCGCAAAGTTTCTATCTTCTAAATCACTACCTTCAGTAATAGTAAATGCGTTTGGAGTATTTGCATTTAAATTTCCTTGAGTATTTCGACTTAATCTAAAGTAACCGTAAGTACCGCTAATATATACGTTAGTAATAGTAGTACCTGATCTAATGGTGCTGCCTGTTACTGTTTTACCAATTACCGCTGCGCCACTTGCTGACCCAAATGTACTAATATAATCTGCTGTATCAATAAACACATAATTTCTATTGTTTGGACTGTTATATATACCTGAATTAATTATTGCGCTAATTGATGCTTGTGCTGTAGCTATAGCCGTTGTTGCAACGTCACCTGAGTTCCATACAACCGAACCTCCTGAAGCAATTTGAGCAAAGCTAGGCTGTCCACCTTGTGCAACACCACTTAGTCCTGTCCAACCAACGTCACTCGGGTTAACTGGATAGTTTTGTGGGTTAAGAACACCTTCAACAACAATGCCGCCTTTAATTTCATTATTAGTTCCATCAGTACCGTCTGAAGTAACCTCAAGTCCCTGCAATAGTAACTGCGCTCTGTTTAATAGTTCTCTTTCACCTAAGTCACCTGTAATAGCATTTGATACACTAGGTGATAGTCTAATCAAGAAAGCTGTTTGTTTTGTAGTAGTAACGTTAACGCCTGTTTCTGCATAGGAGAAAATGTAACCACGATCTTCGTCAAAGCCGCCATCTGTAATAAACGCACTACCCCAGTGACTAATAAGCGGAGTAATAGTCTGAGATATTAATATAACACCTGTTCGAGAATTATGCGGAGCTGCTATTCCAGCAGCATAGTTTCTAGTTGCGCCTGCTTGGAAGTTTGTAAATATTGTGCCTCGAGTTAATCCAGATAGTGTGTTTGTATAAGTGTCATTGTTAGTAAATGTTATAATTTCATTATCAATGTAAATTGTACCACTAGTTGGGAAGAAACTTGAATCTTCTAAGACTAAACTAGTCTGCGAAACATCCATTGGAGTTTTTAGTTTTCCGCTAGGTCCTTCGTTAGTAACTTCATAACGTACAGGCAAGTTACCTGAACGCATAAACGCTTCTGTGTTTACGTTTGAGTTACGCATTCTATGTGCAAATACAAAGTTACCATCTGCACCACGTAGCATAAAGTCAATAAAGCCAGCACCATACCAACTGTACTGAATACCAATCATCTGCATTTTAGCAATGTCAATATTATATCCGCTAGGTCCAGTTCCGTCTAATCTATCTAAGTTAAATTGTTCTTGTTTAACTTTTTTATCAACAATTAAGTTTGCTTTGGCCCCTATAATATTTACTACACCTCTCCAGTCAGGTGTAACAGTAATTTCACTTTGGCTGTTTACATGACTTACAACATGTGTCATACCTTTAATGATAATTCTATCACCCGCCTTAAGCTGATCTTGGAATCTAGTATTAATACCAGTAACTAAGTTATCATCAACGTCAAGTGAGATAGTTCCTGCAAGCTGTCTTGTACCAGTTCTTTGATTAACACTAATGTTAGTACCATCATACTCCCAGAAAATACCATTTTGATCATCAAAGATTCCTGAACGTACTGTTGCACCGTGCCAAGCTACAACACTCATTTGTGAACCAAATCCTAGTACAGCTTCAGTTGCACCTAATCTACGTTGTGCTCTAACTTTAAAAGTTCTTTCGTCTACTATCTCTTCAACAGTATAATCAAACTGTGGCGGTACTGCTGTTTCAGGACCACTATTAAACCCTGGAGTTTCAACTCCTAATAATCTAACTATGCCGCCGACTTGTAACCCGTGATCATTATCATCTGTTGTAATTGTAATAAATGATCCAACTTCTATGCCGTCAGCAACACAGCTTCTGATATCATATGAAGGAGCAAATAGCGCACCAGTTGTATACATAATACCTTTACCTGATTGGTAACGAATATACTTTTTACTTTGACGTATAGCCTGTGCGCCGTGCTGTGGACCACCTGTACCTAGCTGTACCCCGCCATCAAACGGTCTGTGAATAAAGAAGCTATCTGGTCTTGGATAAACTTCTCCTAAGATGTCACTTTGACTAATATCAATTGAACCCGGAGCTCTCACTTGGAATCGTAGTTTATTAACTTCTGGAATATCTGTAGCAATATAAGATCCAGCTACTAGATTATGATTGTTGTTGTTGTCGGAGTTAATAACTGTTATAAATGTATTTCCTGGAACTAATCCATGTGCATTGTCAAATGTTGTTTCAATTGTTGCCAAAGCAGCGTAAGATATACTAGTTCCTATAGGTAAAATTGCTGTTGTAGATTCAGACATTAATACTGTTGATATTAAGTCAAAATTAACACCATATATAGCTTCGCCTTCATAAGATATTGAAGTTATATCATTAGCAACGCCTGTTGTTAATACAGTTATAATAATATCATTAAGGCCAAGTGCGCCGTCTAAACCGTCACCAAGTATTTTAATTTTATCACCAACAAAGTATCCGCTACCGCCATTTGTTATTGCTATTGTGTCGTATTGATCGAATAGTTTATTAACATCAAAAATTGCACCAGAACCGTTTGCAGGCAAGTTAATTCCACTTACTGCTGTATAAGTTCCGCCTGGTGTTGCTACAGTACCTGCTGATGTAACTCCTGTAATAGCACCTGTTGCTGCGGCAGTACCTGCAATACTTAAAGATGTAATTACGCCGGCTGTTTCACCAGTAACAGTTACAATTGCATCGTTAGCACCGTTGCCACCTAGTTCTGTTCCAGGTATAACAAAAGTTTCGTTTGAAGCATATCCTGTGCCGCCGTTTGTAAGTGCTACACTATATGCACCGGCACTTCTAGTAACTGTGTATTGTGCTCCAGTGCCGCTTGCGCCATTGTATGTTGCCGTAGGGTTTGCATACGACTCTGTGTCAACGTCTGTAATTGTAATTGTTAGATCATTAGTAGGAGTCGTTCCTGATAACAAATTACCTGCAATTACAATAGTTTGATTTACGCTATAATCTTGTCCTGGAGCATTTACTACGGCGCTATAGTTACCACCTACAATTGTAATATCGAATGTACCATTTGTACCAGGACGTAAATCTGCTGGTATACCTTCATAAGACCCGGCTGTTGATGCAGTACCAGTTACACTAACTGAAGTAATTTCACCACTAGCACCTACATTATCAATTGTAACTGTCAAATCATTAGCTGGTGTTGTGCCACCTAAATCTGCACCACTTATTGTCAAAGTCTCTGTTGGAAGATAATCTACGCCAGCTACTTGTATTGATGCTGCATAACTTCCAGCAACTGCTGAAACTTGTAGTATTGCTCCACTACCCGATGTACCGCTATATGTGTAAGGTATAAATACACCTACTCCGTTATACACTCTGTTTGAAATTGGTGGAGTACCTGTAGCTGTTGCAGTTGTAATACTGCCGCCCGGTCCAATACCAGTAACTTGTATATATACATCATTATTACCATCGGTGCCGCCTTCTAAAGAACTACCAGGTATAAGTAAACCATCATTAACTGCATAGCCTGTAGACTGATCACTTGTGTCGTTTGCTGTTCCAGATATTGATGTTCCAGTAATTTCTCCGTTAACACCTACTGTTGAGATAGTAATAATTGCATCATTTGCAGGAGATGTACCATCTAGGAATGACCCCGGAACATCAATAGTTTCGTTTGTTCTATAATCTGTACCTTGAGTTGTAATATTAACAGTATATGTTGCGCCAGTTCTAGTTATTTCAAATTCTGCACCACTACCGATTAGTGCAGTACCGGTGAAACTAAATGTAAGTATTGCTCCTGTACCTGGGTCTATACTATCAATTGTAATCACTACGTCATTAGTCGGTGCTGTACCGTTTAAATTGTTACCCGCAACAGTAAATGTTTCGCCTACTGCATAATCTGTACCAGCAACGTTAAGTGCTACAAGATAAGAACCATTATCTACATTTATTGTAAAAATTGCACCAGTACCAACAGCACCGACGTATGTATAAGGTATACTCGATCCTACACTAGGATATGTTCTTGTTTCAGAATTATACACTGATAACGGATTAATATATGTTTTTGTACCAGTACCTGGAGATACGCTAGTATATGCACCAGCATTATAATTTAAATCAAACTTTGCTCCATTGCCTGCGTGTCCAGTAATTGTACCTGATTGATTAGATATATTAAGTGTACCATTCCAGTGTTGACCTTGTACTGTAAAGGTTAAAATTTCGCCTAAACTTCCAACGGTTGATATTTGCAGTAATGCATCGTTAATTCCAGCTTGACCGCCCATATTGCTACCAGATAATACTATTCTATCTCCAACGTTATATGCAAGTCCGCCTGAATTAACAACAATAGTATATTCTCGTTGTGCATTCTGTGTAAGAGTTACGTCAAATGTCGCTCCTGATCCAGAAGGATCAATATTTTCTCCAGTTAATCCTGTATAAGTTTTTTTGTTAGCAATTATGTCAGAAGTTAATATATCATCAAACTCGATAAAAGTAGGCTGTATGTTGTTTACATACATTGCTGTACCATCACCTCGATCAGCTGCTAGGTTATTTACTATACCTGTTGAATCCTCAACAAATATTGTATTATCACCAATAGCTGCATTAGCAGTTACTACTGGTGTAATATATGTGCCGCCGCCAGCACTGGTATCAGTAATACCAGTAACTTGAGAACCTGTTGGAATACCAGGAGCAGTCAAAGGTGAACCAACTTCTGGTGCTGGACCATCAAACGGTATAATTGTATTTCCT
>Ga0209771_1001022_pt1 | contig 18375 bp, 18 predicted proteins | sample SaaInl59LU_5_DNA_FD_184639 | JGI IMG/M metagenome (GOLD analysis project Ga0209771, IMG submission 184639) | Marine microbial communities from expanding oxygen minimum zones in the Saanich Inlet - ESP_59LU_5_DNA (SPAdes) (version 2) | ecosystem: Environmental > Aquatic > Marine > Intertidal zone... | reverse complement strand
GCACAAGCAGGAGAGCCGGGCAAGCGTTACATGCTACCACATGCTAGACACATGATCCACCAACCAAGCGGCGGTGCTAGTGGACAAGCAACTGATATTCAAATTCATGCAGAAGAAATCATCAAGTTGAAGAAAGAACTAACTAATGTATACGTACAGCACAATTCAAAAGGCAAAACCTTTGAAGAACTAAGCAATGACATGGAACGTGATAAGTTTATGACAGCACAAGAAGCACTTGACTATGGACTTATTGACGAAATTTTTGAAAGACGAGATTAATGGAACCTAAAGATCCAAGTAAAAAACATTTTTATATTAGTCTAGCAAAAAGCGGACTACGTATTGGTGGTTGTGTAGCATTGTTAGGTTGGCGTGATATTGGAGTATTTGCTCTAGCATTTTTAGCCGCTGAACTATTAGGTATTGCGGAGGAGTTCTAATGCCAGTGGCCACTTTTGGCGATAAACCCGAAGGGATTAGAGTTGAGCAACTTGACATTAAGTCAGGAGAGTTTAACGGTGCTTGGGTCAAAGGTGGTCCACTACAACAGTTTAGTTCAACTGGAATATTAGACAAAGCAACTGCAACAGTTCTTACAGTTTTAGATGACTGTATTGTAGTCGATAAAGTTAAAACAACACAACTGCTAGGTGATATCAAAATACAAGGTAATACTGATTTTGGTGGGAACGTTTATGTAAAAGGCACGCTCGAAGTAGACAGTCTAGTTACTAAAGAACTAATTGCTGATCAAAAAACCGAACGTCAGTTTATTGAATTTTCAGCAAAAGATAAACGTAAAAGTAATGTAGGCACAGGTTTTTTATGGAGCGGTGGAGCATATTCAAGACAGTTTATCTATAAAAACAATCCTCACAGATTTTGGTCAACAGAACCTATTGATATACACAAAGATAAAACCTTTATGATTGACGGCAATGATGTATTGTCGTTTGATACACTCGGCGGCACAGTTAGAAAGAGCAGTCTACAAGAAGTAGGTACACTTCGAAATCTAAATGTAGCAGGACGTTTTAGTGTTGCTGAAACTCTGTTTTTTGATCCTAATTTAGATAGGCTTGGTATTGGCACAGATAAACCAGCAGGCGATTTAGCAGTGTATAACTTTGCTAATGATACAAATGTTATCATTGATGCTGAAGACGGTGATGCTAAGATAGGCACGTACAACAATAAAAATTTACGCATTATTACAGATGACCAAGCACGTATCAAAGTATCATTTAAAGGTGATGTTACTATTGGACAAGAAGGCAACACCAGTAATACTCATAGGGTTTATGGTAAACTAGGTGTTGGTGTTAAAAATCCTACAGAAGATTTAGAAGTAGCAGGCAACATACGTTTTCAAAATCGTTTGTTTATGGTTGCGGACAAGCCGCCTACTAGTGGACACTGGAATAAAGGTGACACAGTGTGGAATGAGAATCCTAAAAACACTGCACCAATTGGTTGGATATGTACAGCAAGTGGTACTCCTGGTAATTGGTCTCCATGGGGATTTATAGGAAATAATACCTCCACATAATAGTAATAACCTCATATGATAAATATTAGTATGAGCAAGGTTAAGAACATAATATTTCTAAACAAAGAAATACCTGACAAAATAAAACGCGAAGTGCGATGGTGGGACTTGTACGCTAAACTGTCGCCCATTGCCTACTTATTAGTAGGTTTTTTGTTGTGGAACTTTAATGTTTGGGACTGGCAAGTTATAGCCGGCATTGGTGCCGGTGCATTTGCTATGACCGCAGTTACTTGGTGGTTCTGGACCGTTCACACTATTGGCGAAATTGCTGATCGCACACATCGAGCAGAAAGCACTACACAAGAAGTACTACACGACATCAAAGCAATAAAAGAATTAGTCAAAGACATTCGTCGCAATTAAATACACGTATGAAATACGTTACTGTTATAGGCAATGGCGAAAGCCGTAAAAGTTTTGACTTGTATCAACTTGAATGGTTAGGAACAACTGTAGGAACTAATGCAGTTCATAGAGACTTTCATCCTGATCATTTAGTATGCTGTGATAGACGCATGGTGCAAGAAGCCGTAAACAACGCTTACGAAAATCCCGTATACACAAGAGATAATTGGTATAAGCAATTTTCATTTTGGAGAAATGTTATGTGTTTACCTGTGCTTCCTTATCAAGGTGATAAAAGACAGGATGACCCGTGGCATTGGGGAAGTGGTGGACACGCATTAAATTTGGCTTGTACATTTGAACCTGAGTTTATTGTAATGTTAGGTTTTGATTTATGGGGTACAGAAAACAAATTTAATAATGTGTATAAGAATACAGAACACTATAACGAAAGCACAAAGTCTGCAACAGACCCTTCATATTGGGTGTATCAAACTGCTAAACTATTTGAACACTTTCCAAACACAAAATTCTTACAAATACAACCCGACGATTGGGAACCTCCTAAAGAATGGGATCATTTTGATAACTTTTTTATCGATAATTACGAAAATCTACAAAAATTAATTGACAAAGAAAAATAATCTGCTATAATAGTAATATGTTAAAAATATTTTGTAGTGATACAAAACAGCATATATACAATATAGGACTTGGCGTCACCCCTTCTAATTCTGCCGCCATTATTAAAGTATAGGAGATAATAATGGGAAAACATTACAGTACAAAACATTACGGACACAACATTGGCTTATCGGCAGTATTCCGTCAGCCTAACGCAGACCATTCACACTGCCACTTGCTACACGGATACAGTCTAGCATTTACATTTACATTCGGATGTGATCATTTAGATAATAAAAACTGGGCAGTAGACTTTGGAGGACTAAAACCTTTGAAGGCTTGGTTGGAAGATAACTTTGATCACAAACTATGTGTAGACAAAGATGATCCGCACTTAAAAGATCTTGTAGAATTAGAATCAAAAGGTTTAGCAGAACTACGTTTCTTCGAAGGTGTAGGCGCAGAAAAGTTTGCTGAACACGCATTTAACTTTGCTGACAAACTTGTAAGAGAGATGAGCGACAATCGTTGTTATTGTGTGCGAGTTGAGTGTGCCGAACACGGTGCTAACTCAGCAATCTACGAGGGTTAGAAATGAAGTTTAAAAGTTCTAGTATAGAAGGTGATGTTGTTAAGAATGACGACCGCTATATTGTAAAGGACAATACAACACTAAAAAATCTTGTTGTTAGTTCAACAAGGTTAAATCCACGCAAAAGCACAAGCGGACATAAACATGAAGGACAAGAAGAAGTTTACATGTTTCTAGAAGGTTATGGAACTATGGAACTTGATGATGTTACACACAATGTTGAAGCAGGTGATACTGTGCTAATTGAGGACGGTGTGTTTCATCGTGTACATGCAGGCAACGAAGAATTATATTTTGTTTGCGTATTTGATGGAAAGAGATACAAATGAGAATTATAGCAGGACCTTGTCAACACGAAACACTACATCAGAGCATAGAAATTGCTCGAGAATGTAAACGTGTTTGTGACGAATACGGTTTTGATTACTATTTCAAAGCCAGTTTTGATAAGGCAAATAGAACAAACATCAAAGGCAAAAGAGGTGTGGGGTTAGAAACCACACTTAAAGATTTCAGAATGATAAAAGAACAAGTAGGATGTAAAACACTTACAGATGTTCACAATCAAAATGAAGTTTTAAAAATTGCCGCCTACTACAATGATATAGTTGATGTATTACAGATTCCTGCTTTCTTGTGTAGACAAACAGATCTAATACAAGCGGCATGTAAAACAAATAAAATTGTAAACATCAAAAAAGGACAATTTTTAGCACCATGGGATGTAGAAGGTATTCTTAGTAAAACAGAAGGTGCTACTGAAGTGTGGATAACAGAAAGGGGAACTAGTTTTGGTTATAACACTCTTGTTACAGATTACACTGGTCTTCAGTATATGCTGGATCATTACGCAGTACCTATTATACATGATGTCACCCACTCAGTACAAAAGCCAGGCGGGCTCGGTGGCAGTAGCGGCGGCAATCGTGAGTACGTACCTGGTTTGGCTCGTGCTTCCAGTGCTCTTGGTATTACAAATTTCTTTTTAGAAGTACACGCTGATCCAGACAACGCACCTAGCGACGGACCTAATGCACTGCATTTAAAAGACTTTGAAAAGGTAGTAGATGAAATCCACCGCTATTCTTATACCGGCTAGATACGCAAGCACACGCTTCCCTGGAAAACCTCTTGCTATGTTAGATGGTGTTCCTATGATTAAACGTGTGTATGACGCTTGTACAGCGTCTAAGATACCAACATACGTGCTTACTGATGACATGCGTATCTTTAATTTGTTTGGTCCTAACAAGTGTTGGATAGAACAAATCGATTATGCAAACGGTACAGAACGATGTGCTGGCGCTATCAAAAACGACTTCTTTGCACAGTATGATCAATTTATAAACGTGCAAGGTGATATGCCCGATGTAACAGTTGATATGATTGAAAAGTGTATTTGGCATTTACAGCATTATCAAATAACTACATTGTGGACAGACATGCCTAAAGAAATGCAAGACGATCCTAACAGTGTTAAGATGATTCGGTCAGGAGATAAAACACTTTGGTTTGGTAGAGGCATTACAGGTTATGGTGACTGGCATTTAGGTATATACGGATATAGTCGTAGTGTATTAGAATTTTATAGTTCATATGATATTGAACAAGAAGAACAAGTAGAAAAGTTAGAGCAATTACGCTGGCTTAAAGCAGGTTGGGACATTGGATGTCTACATGCTGAGTTTAATGGAGTAGAGATAAACACTCCAGAGGATATTGATAAATGGCGAAAATAGATAAATCACAATACTCTAAAGAAGAATGGAGAAAAATAAGACAAGAGCGTCGACGTGAAAAAGAACAAAAGCGTCGACAGGAAGCCTTACAAGAACTTTCTGCTCTTGGACAGCAAATAGAATCAGGCGAAAACTATCATCCACACAATCCTCTTGTGAAATCACAAAACTATGTGTTGTGTTTAAAACATGGTACAAAGTATTCTAGCAAATACGTGAATACTCTTTACAGCATGGTTAAACGAAACTTAACTATTCCTTTTACTATGGTTTGTTTGACCGATAACAAGCAAGACATTGATAAAGATATATTGTGCTTAGACTTACCTAAAGAATTAACAGGTTGGTGGTGTAAACCTTATATGTATTCAGCAGACTTACCTTTAGCAAAAGACAGCACAATATTGTATATGGATTTAGATGTAGTAATAAGCGGAAACCTAAACAAACTGTTTGATTACGAAAAAGACAAGTGGTGTGTTATTAGAGATTTTACTCGTGCTATGCAACCTAATTGGAAAAAGTATAACTCAAGTGTAATAAGATTTAAATTAGGTCAACTGCATCAAGTTTGGGCCGACTTTATCAAAGATCCACAAAAAATAATTCGCAGTCATTTTGGAGATCAAGATTGGTTATGGACAGCAACAAACACTGCTAATCCTGCAACACTATGGCCGGATGAATGGGTACGCAGTTGGAAATGGGAAATACGCAAAGACCGTGCATTACTAAGTGGGCCAAGAGGAAATAGAAAGTTCTATCAAATAGAAGATGTAACTCCACCTAGTGAATGTAGCATTTGTGTATTTCATGGAGATCCAAATCCTCACAACTGTGACGATCCTTGGGTAAAAACAAATTGGTGTTAAAATGACAGTTAGTTATAGATTTATATTTGACGTTGATGGTACACTTACACCCAGTCGTGGTTTAATAGATAATGAATTTGCTAGTTTTTTCACAAACTTCTGTGATGAAAACTATGTATATCTAATTACAGGTAGTGACTATCCAAAAACTGTAGAACAACTAGGTAAAACTATTTGTGAAAAAGTAGAATGTGTTTACAACTGTTCAGGTAACGATGTATGGAAAAACGGTAAAAATATCCTTACAAATAATTGGACACTACCTGAAACAGCACATGGTTGGTTAAGTGAAATGTTAGCCGAAAGTAAATTCTATAGGAAAACAGGATTACATTTTGAACACAGACCTGGTATGGTAAATTTTAGTATTGTTGGTCGCAATGCTAACTTAGAAGAACGTGCTATGTACAAAGAATGGGACGAACACAAAAACGAACGCAACATAATCGCTAGACAGTTTAATGAATTATTTCCTGATATTGAAGCAAGGCCCGGAGGCGAAACTGGTATAGACATTGCTCCAAAAGGTAGTGATAAAAGCCAAATTGTAAAAGATTTTGATCCTGTAGATGATATACTGCAATTTTTTGGTGATAGAATGGACATTGCTGGTAACGACTATCCATTGAAGAAAGTTATACTTGACAAGGATCTTGGCTTCTGTTATAATATAAAAGACTATAAAGAAACTTGGAAAATATTAAAAGATGAATTCTCAAACCCAGACTAATCGTATAGGCTTTGCATGTAAGTACATGCACCCTGATCAAACACAAAAGAAAAAGTTACTAGAAGAAATACAACGACCATTAAACACACGAAGCACAACTGTTGCTTGGCTTAATAGACAAACTAAAGAAGTAGCAGAACAACGTCTATGGGATATTATGGTACACAACATTCAGTCGTACTATAATCTAATTGAATATGTAGGAAGTTTACCAAATGAATTACGAATGGTCCGGCTTGGAAGTGACGTACTTCCTGTATACACTGAGCCTACTTGGTGCTATTACTGGAAACGTCCTGATGTGGTCCAGTATTGCGAAAAGCATTTCAACAGGGTTGGCGCCCTCGCTAGATCGCTTGATGTACGCTTGTCTATGCATCCTGGCCAGTTTACTGTGCTTGCTAGTGACAACCCAGATATAGTAAATAGAAGCATAGAGGAGTTTGAATATCATGTGGATGTCATCAGGTGGATGGGATACGGCAACTCATTTCAAGACTTTAAATGCAATGTACACATATCGGGTAGAAAAGGTCCGCAAGGCATCATCGACGTCTTACCAAGACTATCGCCCGAAGCAAGAAACACGCTCACAATCGAAAACGACGAAATGTCGTGGGGACTCGACGCAAGCCTCAAACTTGAAAAGCACGTTGCCCTCGTTCTTGACATACACCATCACTGGGTGCGTACAGGAGAATACATTTCACCAACCGACCGTAGATTTGATCGCGTAATTGAATCGTGGCGTGGTGTGCGTCCTGTTATACATTACAGCGTAAGCAAAGAAGACCTGCTTAATGACCATGATCATCTTGTGAAACCTAACATGGATGTGCTATTAGATGTAGGGTACAAGAAACAAAAACTACGAGCCCACAGTGATTACATGTGGAACCATGCAGTAAATGACTGGGCATTAGAGTTTTGGCCGTATGCAGATATTATGGTAGAAAGCAAAGCAAAGAACTTGGCCAGTCAAAAATTACATAAATATTATTATGAAACTAACGGAAATAGCAGACAAAAGTTGTCCGAGAACGAAGGCACAAGAATGTCAATGCTCGAGACTGAAATCGCTTAACGAAGCACAAGCACAAGTTACAGCACTTTGTGAACTTGAACAAAGCGACACAGTCAAAGGAACTATTCTGCTAAGACAACTTCAAGAAGGACAAGGCACTGTAATTGTAGGACGTATTACAGGACTTGAACCTGGCGAACATGGATTTCATATACACGAGTTTGGTGATTTGACAGATGGTTGTGAGAGCGCCGGTGGTCATTATAATCCCGATGATGTAGATCATGGTGATATTGATAATGGACACGTAGGCGATTTAGGAAATGTCACAGCGAACACGGACGGCGTAGCCGACTTCACCCTTATAGCAAAACGTGTTGACCTAATAGGTGAACGCAGTGTTATTGGTCGTAGTATTGTTATTCATTCAAATGTGGACGATCTTGGCAAGGGCGGAGATGCAGAATCACTTAAAACCGGAAACGCAGGTGACAGACTCGCTTGCGGGGTAATTATATTAACAAACAAATAGGAGAACACAATGTTTGGATGGTTGAAAAACTTATTCTCTTCTGAAGAGCCTCTTGTACTTACAAAAGAAATGGAAGTAAAAGAAACTCCAAAGAAGAAACCTGCCGCTAAAAAGGCACCAGCAAAAAAGCCTGCGGCTAAAAAAACTACTACAAAAAAAGCACCTAGTACAGGCGCAAAACGTGGTAGACCAAAAACTAAAAAGGAGTAAATCATGTTACAAAAATGGATTAACGCTCGTATTAAAGAAAGAACTACACTAGACGGAGCAGTATTAATTGCGGCAGGTCTTGCATTTCTTATCTTTAAACCAATTGCGGCACTATTTGCATACGGTGCTATCGCATACGGTGCTTGGACTATTTGGAAGTCTGAGTAATTATAATGGATTCACAGGATGCCTTTCATAAAACACTAGACACAGTACAGAATGATTCTCAACTATGGGAAGAAGTTGGTGCTAGTGTTATAGATGCATTGAAAGGCATCTTTGATCCTGAAATTTCTATTAACATTTATGACCTAGGATTAATTTATGATTTAAAAATTAATTCGTATGGTAATTTATATGTGCTAATGACGTTTACAAGCGTTTGGTGTCCGTTTGCTGACGAACTGTTAAAGCAAGTAAAAACACTCACACTAGAAGCACACGAAAAAATTAACAAAGTTGAAGTTGTTACTACTATGGTTCCGCAATGGGGCAAGGATAGAGTAGCAGAAGAATACCAAATACTACTTAATTTTTAAATCTTACTAATATCTAATTCACTGCCGGCTGGCATATTCCACACTAATCGCTTTTGTACACCCTTCTTTTGTGCAAATCGTTTAGGATCACATTTTTCACATACATGAAAATAGTTGTCACTTAGACGTTTAGGATCTACTTTTCCTTTTTCACGTTTAAACTCTGATTCGCACTCGTCACATACAAACACAGCAACCTGTTTCATACGTTTGTAAGGGTGGTATTTGCCATTCTTACTCTTGCGATAGTAGTGTGTAATACAGTTTTCTATTCTTACAAACATAATGCTATTTACATTCGGATTATAAAATAATAACATAAATATTGTCATGAGCATCGTAACAGTAACAGATTCAGCAAAAGAACACATGGAAACAGTTATTGCTAAAGAAGGCAAAAAGTACGTCAAACTAAGCGTTAAGGGCGGTGGATGTGCTGGTTTTACATATGAGTGGAATGCTGTTGATGAAGTTAATGATGATGATGAGATATTTGAGTTAAACAATGGCAATTTTGCTATTGATGGAGCAGGTTTGTTGTATGTAGCGGGTACTACAATAGACTTTAAAAAAGAAGTATTTGGTTCTTATATGAATATAAGCAACCCGAATGCAACATCGAGTTGCGGATGTGGGGAAAGTTTCGGAGTTTAAAATATGGCACGTCAAGAAGTTAATATAGGTACTACAGGTAATGACGCTACTGGTGATAGTATCAGAACAGGTTTTAATAAAGTTAATCAAAACTTTACAGAACTATATGCGGCACTAGGATTAGGCGGTGGATTAAACTTCCAAAACCTAGATAATACTCCAAGTTCGCTTACAGCAAACAAAATTATTGCTACAAACAACACTGGTGATGCTGTTGTAGAAAAAGAACTACAGGGTGACGGTTTAACTATTGACAATGCTACAGACCCTACAAAAATTATTATACGTAACACTGGTACAGAAGTTGTTAGAGATACTTCTCCTGAACTAGGTGGTAACTTAGACGCTAATAATTTCAAAATTGAAAATCTAGGCTCACCAACAACTAGTGGCGATGCTACAACAAAAGGATATGTTGATGATAACTTCTTAGCAGGTGGCGGTGACACTGCTACAGGGCAAATTCTTTTAAGAAACGGCAGTGATCCTAGAACACCTACACTAGCAGACGAAGCAGTTAACAAACAATATGCAGATTCAAAAGTTGCCCTTGCTGGTGACACAATGACTGGACCATTATTTTTAAGTGAAACTCCAGCACCATATGATCCTGCAAGCCAAGCCGCTACAAAAGGTTATGTAGATGCAAATAGTTTTACAAGTACAAATAATATTTTTGTAAGTAAATCCGGTCGCACTGAAGCACAAATGAAGGCGGCTGGTGCTACACCAGATCAAATTGGTCGTGCTCAATCATATGCATTTAATACAGTTCGCGAAGCATGTTTCTATGCTGAACGAATTGTTAAAGGTGATATTGTTCTTAAAGATCAAGGTCTTTATGACGGTGAAGTGTTTTGGCCTGTACCAGGCAGAAAACCAGGACCATACACAATTAACCTTGCGGCAGATGGTACAGAAGATTTAACTAATGTTCTTGCTAACAAGTTGCTTGTTGATAACAGAAGATTTATTCAAGAAGAAACTCTTGCATTTATTGAAAACGAAATCAACGATGGTGACAACACAGATGACTTTGCAGATACATTTACATTTAACAGAGACAAGTGTTTTAGAGATATTGGTTTAATTATTGATGCTGTTAGTTTTGACTTAACTTATGTAGGAAATTCAAAAACTGTAGACGCGGCATTAAGTTATTGGGATGGTGCTACTTCAAGAGTTGCTGGACAACAATCAGAAACTGTTGCGGCAATTAACTTTGCTAAAAATTTAATTACAACAAATGTTCTAACAAACACACAATACGTTGCACCGTCGAACACACGAAATCCTTATGCTTATGATTTGATCACAAACAACTTAGATTATATTGCAGAAGAAACTATTGCATATATTAATGATCAAATAACAAACAGTGTAGGTATTTGGACTGGTTTCACTTACAATGAATCAAAGTGTAAACGTGACACAAAATTAATTTTAGAAGGTGTTGCATTTGATTTGAAATTTGGTGGTAATACTAAAACGAGAGAGAATGCCGCAAGTTACTGGGACGGCGCAACTAGTCAAGTTGCAGGACAACAAGCACAAACAGTTGATGCTTTAGATTTTGCAAAAGATTTAGTAAGGAATTATATTTTACAAAACCTTGCATTTCCTGATACAAAACAAACTACATTTTCACAATACACAACAGCAAACAATGGTGAAGGTTCTGCAAGTACAAAAGTAAACAATTTAATGAACGATCTTGCAACAGTAATTAATACTGGACTAGGGTCATTACCTGCTTTTGAAGGTACATTCAGTAACCAAAGTGGATTTACACAATTTATCGATACTGCGATTGTTGCAGAAGGCGGAGCAAGTACTACTATTGGTAATTTAATGGACATTATTACCAATGTTATTACAAACGGTACAGGTGTTGCTCCTAGCAAGACAGGCGGCGAAGGTAGAGAAACAAATATTCCAATTCCTGAAATTACAATCTTTGTTGAATCAGGTGTTTATGAAGAATACTTTCCTATTGTGTTACCTGAAAACGTTTCACTCAAAGGAGATGAATTTAGACGTAGTATTGTTCAACCTCTAATAGGGGTTCGTCCTCCACAACGTGCATTAGATGTTACTTTCGAAAGAGGTGATCTATTACGTTACAATGGTACTGCTTTACCAAAAGAGTCACGTTTTAGAAATCACTACGACAGTCAATATTCACGTGCAGATACTTTTGATGTAAGTGTTAACCAATTAGGTGATAGTCAAATTACATTAAAGGATATTGCATACCCTCCAGTAAATGGAATTTATTTTGAAAATGCAGGAACAACATACTATGTAAAAGATTGGGCAAGTGATCCTGATGCAGTTGGAGATTCAAGTAGATGGAGAGGTAATCTTTATTCAGATATTAATACAACAACTACAACAACACTTGGCGCAACAATTAACAATAATACTGTAATTGAACTTAAGAAACTAAACCAACACATGGATATGTTCTTAATGAACAATGCCACAATTTTACGTAATTTAAGTTTACGTAGACATCAAGGTTTTATTAATGTACTTGATCCAGAAGGACAAATCTTAACTAAATCACCATATGTACAAACTGTTTCAAGTTTCTCAGGACAAGGCGGCGGAGGCCAATATGTTGACGGTAATGCTGGTGTACAGTATGGTACGGTTGTGGATAATCCAGCAAGCGGTTTTGAAATTACACTACAAGGATTAACTAGAGAAATTAGATTACCAACTACATTCCTATACCAAGATTCAAGAAACTTTGTAAGTGGGGTTAGTGACTTTGAAAAATTCACACACAGAGTTATAGGTGCAACTGCTCCTATTGATGACGGGCTAGGTGCAGGTACCTTTAAACAAACTCTAACACTTGCGGCTGATACAGAAATTAAATCAAGAACACGCTCTAACGTAGCAGGTAATATTCCTCAAAGTACAGAGATACGTATTGAAACTGCTGGTAACAAGTCTATGACTTGTAACGACTATACACAAATTAACAGTGACGGTTTTGGTCTTGTTGCAACAAACGCAGGTTTGATTGAGGCAGTATCTGTATTCACATACTATTGTGATACATCATATTGGGCAAGAAATGGTGGACAAATTAGATCACTTAACGGCTCAAGTTGTTATGGACGTATTGGTTTAAAAGCAGAAGGTAGTGATCCAAATGAAAACTTACAAAGTGGACAAACATTCTTTAGACATGTAAACGCTACTGCAACAGGCTCACCAGATGTAGATTACACACAAGTTGTTAAAGCACACACGCCAACTGGTTCAGATAACCTTACAGGTAATACATCATTATTAATTAAAGATTTCGATTACATGCCTTTTGAAGATAGTAGAACAGAACTAACTGTTTATTCTTCAAACAACGATACAACAGAATATGTTATAAGTGAAGTTTCGCCAGTAAGAATTGAAATAAATGCAATTAACGTAGGAAGTGCTACAAAAATTACAACAAGTTCTAACCATTTATTTAGACACGGATCAGTTGTTGAACTAACCGGACTAGACGGTAACGGATTCTTAGCAGGATTTGATGGTGCATATTACATAGACGTTACAAGTGGTAATGGAACAACTGAATTCTTCCTATATACAGATTCATCATTAAGTACTGGATTTGATGCTACTTCTTTACTAGATGGTGGATATACTGGTAGCGGTGCTGATGCACTTTGGGGAGGTAGAGCAACTTTATTATTAGGTAGTTCTTTAAATATCGGTGCTGGAGTACAAATTCCAGATGGTTCTCCAATTACAATTACAATTGGTAAAAAAGTTTTATTAAAAGGAATAACAGATGCTCCAAGAGTTCTTCCAAGTAGTGCATTGCAATTTGCTGGTGTAGGCATTGATGACCAAGTATTTAGAATTTTAAATGTTGAAAGATTTGATGTACTAGAACCAAGCGGTGTTGAAAATAATATTCAAGAACATTTATTAGATTTACGTGTACCACCTAACCTAACTGGCGGAACTACAAGTATCGTTACCACACGTATCTCAACTATGAGAGCAACAGGACATGACTTCCTAAATATTGGTTGGGGTAACTATGCTAATTCAAATTATCCAAACAATATTTTTGGTGCTCCAGCGGGCAAACCAGATTACAGTGCTGATCAAGCCAATGAAGCAGTTGAAGTTGGATCAGGAAGAACATTCTATGCAAGTACAGACCAAGACGGAAACTTTAGAGTAGGTCCGTTCTTCCGTGTTAACCAAGGTGACGGTTCTGTTGAACTTAATGCTAATATTGGTTTAACAAATGTTGACTCGCTTAAATTTACTAAAGGTACTTCAATTGATGAATTCTCAACTGATAGAAAAATGCAAGGACTATCAGATGATGCTGTACCAACCGAAGCAACAACAGCAGAATATATTAATAGTTTAATTATTGGTCAACACGAAGATGGTAGTGATTTTCCTGAACCTAGCACAACTGGTCCACAAACAGGCGGAACTTATGGCTTATTAAACAGAGCAGGATATAACGGAACTAACCTTTCATGGAATAGAATGAACGGTGACCTGAATATGAATTCTAATAAGATCACTAACATATTCCAAGGTACAAATAATACCGATGCTATTAACAAATTGTATGCTGATAATGTTTTCCGCGGTGACTTTACAGATTCAGAAAGAACAGATGTAAGAGCATTCACAATGCTAAACGATAGCACAGTTGACAGTGGTGCTATTGATATGAATGGTAACAGAATTAAATCACTTCGTGATCCTGTAGATGGAACTGATGCTGTTACAAAACAATATGCTGACTCACAAAACAAACTAGATAGCATTGAAGGAATTACTATAACAGGGAATCCTTCTAATACTGATTTACTAATGTTCACTGGAACGAATAGTACAGATTATTTAGGAAACAAAATTAACGGTGCTGTTAACGTTGCTCTTGATACTACAACAGATAGTGTAAGCGGATCAAGAACATTCGGTGAACCTAGTGGTACTGGCAGTGATGTTAGACTAATTAGAGCAGGTAATTCTATACAAATTGCATTGGCAACTGGAAGTATAAAAAATGCTGATGTAAGTAATAATGCGGCAATTGAACAATTTAAACTAAGCATGAATCTTGCTAATGCAAGAGCAAGTGCAAATGCCGGAGGCCGTGCAATATCAGGAATCACACTGAATAATCCAATTAGAATTACTACAAGTGTTGCACATGATTTAGTTAATGGCGATCTTATTGGCATAAACAATGTTGCAGGTACTATTGAATTAAATGGTAATTTCTATTACGTTTCAAAAGTAGATAATACTAATATTGAACTCTACAATGACCAAGCACTTACTGGTTCTGTAAACGGTACTACAGGGTTTACTGCTTATATTAGCGGAGGATTTGTAACTAATTCACGTTTAATTCAAAATTCAAGCGGACTTACCAGTTTCAACAGTGCTGAATTTGTTATAACAGACGGGTGGGCACAGTTAAAAACAAGCACAGGACTAACTGATGGTGTACAACTTGCTAAAATTACACAACAAGCGGCTTCAAGTATACTAGGTGTTCCAGCAGGTGCTGGATCAACTGCGGCTGTTACTGCACTAACTCCTGCACAGGTAAGAACTATTGCAAATGTAGAAGATGGTGCTGACGTAACTGATTATGCTAATGTAAAAACTGCTGGTGCTGTTATGAAAGATGGCACAGTAAGTATGAACGATGCTACTACATTACGTGTTGTCAATATCGAACCTAAACAAGATAATACAAGTGATAACGGATCGAGTACAAAATATTGGAATGACACATATACAACAACTGTTAACACAGAAGTAGTTAAGAAAAAATCAAACTTAACAAATCTTACTGTCCAAAACAGTGTAGGTACAGCGGCACTTACTATTACAGAAGTTGTTGCTAACTCAACATTCGCAGGTAGTGCGGCTAAACTTACAACAGGAAGAACAATTGAACTTACTGGTGCTGTTACAGGTAGCGTAAGTTTTGATGGAAGTGGAAATGTTGCACTAAGCACAAGTGTAAATCACAATCACGATTCGGATTATGTAAATGTTACAGGTGACACACTAACTGGTCAATTAAATTCAAGAGCCATTGTACCTACTGCTAATACAACTTATAATTTAGGTAGTGCATCATTAAAATATGATAATGTATATGCAAATATATTTAATGGTACAGCAACAAGTGCAAGGTTTGCTGACTTGGCTGAAAACTACTTAGGCGATAATACATATGAGCCAGGCACTGTTGTTATGTTTGGTGGTGCAAACGAAGTTACACTTTCTAAAGGATATATGAATAACAAGGTTGCTGGTATTGTTTCTACTAATCCAGCACACTTAATGAATGCAGAGATGGCAGGAGACTTTATTGTACCTGTTGCATTACAAGGTCGTGTACCGTGTAAAGTTGTAGGAAAGATTTCAAAAGGTGATATGATTGTAGCAAGCGAAGATCCAGGTGTCGGAGTTGCAAGTGACAATCCTAAATTAGGAAGTGTTATTGGTAAAGCACTTAATGATTACGATTCAACAGAAGTTGGTACCATAGAAGTTGTGGTAGGAAGACTGTAAATAAGGGTGTAGGAAAAAAATTATGGCAATACAAACAATTAACATAGGTACTAATCCAAACGATGGTACAGGTGATGATCTAAGAACAGCGTTTGATAAAGTTAATGATAACTTTACAGAATTACTTGCTGTTGGAGGAGAAACTAATACTGCTTCAAACCTAGGTATAGGTGAAGGAGTATTTAAAGTAAAAACTGCACAGAATTTAGAATTTAAAACACTAAGAAACAGTGATGGCAAAATAACAATTACATCAGACGCAAATAGTGTTTACCTTAATACTAACAATCTTGCTGATAACGACTTTGGATCAATACAGGTAGACAATGGCGACACCCTTACTGCTACATCATCAGGACAACTGTTTGGTATTAAAGGCGGAAATGCAAACATAACTGTAACAAAAAGTAGTAACGATATTGTAATTACAGGAGCATTTGAAGTAAGCAATGATCCAACTCCGCAACTTGGTGGAGATTTAAGTATTTTAAGCCGTAGTATTATTGGAGGTGCAGGTAGCACTATAACAAATATTGGAACAATAGATACAGGTGATTTAACAACAGATACATTAACTGTAAACACCACAAGTGATTTTACAAACACAGCAACCTTTGCTGGAGGAATAGTTGCCAACGGTGGATTGACTTTAGGTGCAGGGCAAACAATTAGTGGAAATATTAATGGTGGATTCCAAGGACAACTTACTGGTACACTAGATACAAATGGACAAGCAATAATCGGTGATGGTCCTGTTACAATTGACACAGCAGACGTAAATATCCAAGGTCAACTTGGATCAGAATTTGGAACTGGATTTAAAACTTATCCAAGTCCACTACGTGTGTTAACAAGCGTTGACTTACCTGTAGATTTAATCACTGTAACAGGTTTTACTAGTGTTCCATTAAATGCACTGAATGTTGAAACCGTAATTAATAAAGCATTATCAGGCGGTCAAAGTTATCAACCAGGAAGCGGATCTACTATTTCATTTACTGTAAACGATACCGACGGAAACAGTTTAGGTTTAGGGGCAGTAGGTGCAAGTGTTGTTGACAGCACCGTAAATCAAGTAGCACTTATTCCGTTTGAAACAGGAAAGCCAGCGGCAAGTCAACCAGTTTACTTTACATTTAATTCAAGCGGTGTTGCTACACTTAATGATATTGAAATTAGTGAAACAGGTATTACAACAAATGTTTCTAATAAAGATTTAACACTAGATGCAAGCGGTACAGGAACAATTGATTTCTATGGTGCTTATCAATTTCCAAGAACAATTGGTAACGCAGGCGAAGTTCTAGTTGTTGACGTTACTGGCACAGAACTAACTTGGGGAGCCGGTGGCGGCGGTGGCGGCGGATCTAGTACTTTTGTTGGACTATCTGATACTCCAGCATCGTATGCAGGTGGTGCCGCAGATGCTCTAAAATTTGTAAGAGTATCAGCAGGTGGGTCTACTTTAGAATTTGTAACTGTCGATAATGTAATAGATGCTACCTACATAGAAGGAAAAGGCTTCCTTCCTAAGAGTGGTGGAACAATGAGTGGTGCTATTGATTTAGGAACAAATAACATCACAAACGGTGGAACAATTACAGCAACTACATTTAGTGGAGAACATTCAGGTGATGTAAGTGGTGCAACTACAGTAACAACAACAAACTTAAATGTTAGTGCAATAGATACAACTGATTCTAGCGAAATAACTGTTACACCGGGTGTTAAATTAGAAAGTTACTTGACTGTAGAAAGTAGTTTAAATGTATTAGACACTACATTAACAAAAACTTTAGATGTTACAGGTAATGCTAACATAACAGGAACACTAACTGCTGATAACTTCCAACTAAGCGGTGGAGGTGCTCCGTCATTTAGTTCTGGTAGTGATATTAATTTTAGTGCAGTAGGACAATTAAGTACTGATGCACCTTTAGTTCCAACTACTGATAATAGTGTTACATTAGGTACAGCAAGTTTCAAATGGTCAAATGTGTATGCATCAACTTTTACAGGAAATTTAATAGGCGATGTTACAGGCGATGTTACAGGTAATGCAGATACTGCAACAGAAATTACTGCAACAGCAAACAATTCAACTAATGAAACCGTTTACTTAACTTTTGTTGACGGTGCTACAGGCGTACAAGGTATTGAAACTGATACAGATTTAAATTACAATCCAAGCACAAATACTTTAAATGTTGGATCTGTAACAGGAAATATAAATGCAACTACGATTGATGTTGGTAATTTACATATAGAAAATAATTCAATTGAAGCAACATCAAACGGTACATTAAGATTTGCGGCACAAGGTACAGGATATATTGAATTAGATGGCAATGTTAGATTTACCGGTACT
>Ga0209771_1001016_pt1 | contig 18406 bp, 15 predicted proteins | sample SaaInl59LU_5_DNA_FD_184639 | JGI IMG/M metagenome (GOLD analysis project Ga0209771, IMG submission 184639) | Marine microbial communities from expanding oxygen minimum zones in the Saanich Inlet - ESP_59LU_5_DNA (SPAdes) (version 2) | ecosystem: Environmental > Aquatic > Marine > Intertidal zone... | reverse complement strand
TTGTCGTTTGAGTTGTATTATTGTCTAAAATTATTTTCTATGGTTCATAAAATTAAGCTATTTCTGATTCTTTCTCTAGTGATTTTCTCATTTTCTTTTTGTTCGAAAGTAGAGGGTCCAGGAGGAGGTGCGACGATAAGAGGTCTCGTTATCGAAAGAGATCATGTCGGTGTAAATGTTTTTGAATATCCTGCGGTTGATCAAGACCTTTATATTATTTACGGAAATGAAAATTCTTTCTATGATGACGATGTGAAAACGAGTTACGATGGAAGCTTTGAGTTCAGGTATCTTCAAAAGGGAGATTATCAGGTATTTGTTTACTCAGATGTTAATCCAGCAGACCAAACCCCTCAAGACCCCAGTTCTACAGAGGCTTTATTGACCTCAGTTACAATTAATGAAAAAGATGATGTTTTGAATATGGGTACGATTTATATAGAAAAATACTAATGCTGAAAAGAATTGTATTTCTGTTTTTCTTAATGTTTATACCTATAATGGTTCATAGTCAGTCCTTAGAATTATGGAATACTTTCGGAACTAAATATAAAGTCAATAAAAAGATATCGCTGACTGCTAGTTTTACGAGTCGCATTGGAGAAGGTTCAGTTGGTAGTTTTTTTCCAGAGTTATCAATGCGATACAAAGTTCTTGACTGGTTGAGTGTCTCTGGGGATTATCGTTTGGTATCAAAAAGGGCTTTAAATGGAAATTATCTTGGAGCGAATCGGTTCAATTTTAATTTGAAGTTTCGTAATTCATATAAGAGAATTAAGTATAGTTGTCGTTTTCGTTATCAAATGAGTTCAAGGGGTGGAGGAGGAGCGACTTACGAGTCTGATTTTGATGAAGCATTTCGATTTAAGCCTGTTTTCGCCTACAATATTCGAAAAAGTATTTTTGAACCTTCTTTTAGCTTGGATTTTTTCTATAATCCAACAAATGGTATTTATGGAAAGCGCTTCGATAAAGTCCGTTACGCATTAGGAACTTCTATTGAAATTGGAGATGCGCATGAGCTCGATGTGGCATTTAAACTAGACCAAAGATTCAATTCAAGTAATAATGGTAATAAGATAATTTTCTCTCTAGCCTATACTGCAAACCTTAACAAGCTTCTTAAAGGGTCATCGAAAAAAGGACTATAGATTTTCTCGATCAAGACATCTATAATGTATAGCCTCCGCTATGTGTTTTTTTTCAATATCTTTTTGACTGTCGAGATCTGCAATCGTGCGTGCAATTTTTAAAACTTTATGGTATGCTCTTGCGGATAAGTCAAGTTTTTCCATTGCATTTTGAAGTAGTGCATGTGCTTCTTCGTCAAGAGCGCAATGCGTTTTTAGTTCTAGAATTGAAAGTTTAGCATTCAAGGTTGCTTTCATTCTTGTTCTTCGTTCTTGAATTTCTCTTGCGTTAAGAACTCTTTTTTTTATGCTTTCACTTTTTTCTTGTGGTTCACTGGATTGTATTTCTTCAAATGTGATAGGTGCAACTTGAATATGTAAGTCTATACGGTCTAATAAAGGGCCTGAGACTTTTGATTTGTATTTTTCTCTTGATTTTTTTGTGCACTGACATGACTTTTTTGGATGCCCATAATAACCGCATGGACATGGGTTCATGGCGGCTATAAGTGTAAATGAGGCTGGAAATTCAATGGACATATTCGAGCGGCAAATTTGTACAGATTCATTTTCAAGAGGTTGTCGTAATACTTCTAGCGTGCTGCGTTTAAATTCGGGAAGCTCGTCAAGAAATAAAATTCCGTTGTGAGCCATAGATATTTCTCCAGGTTTAGGATTTGACCCGCCTCCAACCAATGCTACATCAGAAATAGTATGGTGTGGTGCACGATATGGTCGTTTTTTCAGCAGACCGTTTGTAGTCCCTTCTTTTGAAATAAGGCTGTGTATACTTGTGGATTCTAGTGCCTCTTCGAGTGCTAAGTCCGGTAATATTGTTGGAAATCTTTTTGCAAGCATTGATTTTCCTGCTCCCGGAGGACCAATTAGAATAAGGTTGTGTCCTCCTGCTGCTGCAATTTCAAAGGCGCGTTTAGCGTGGTGTTGTGCTTGGACCTCGCTATAATCGTTTGTCAATTTACCTTGATCTTTTATTTTAGGTTCAGGAAATATTGGCAGTGTGCAGTTGTTTTCAAAATAGCTTATTACATCTGAAAGATTTCTAACGGGAATAATATTTATTCCTTTGATCAAATGCACCTGATTAAAATTCTTCATAGGAATAACAATGCCCTTAAAGCCCTCTGATTTTGCCTGAAGAACACGTGAGAGAATGCCGCGACATGGTTGAATGGACCCATCTAATGAAAGTTCACCAATGAATACATGCTTTTCCAATTCTGTAGTAGGGAGTTGATTGCTTACACCTAAAATACCCACAGCAATAGGTAGATCGAAAACAGATCCCTCCTTCTTTAGGTCTGCTGGAGCCATATTTATTGTTATTTCTCTTCTTGGGAAATTGAGGTTTGTATTTTTAAAGGCTGCTTTTATACGCTGATGACTTTCCTTAACTGCATTGTCAGGAAGCCCAACTAAAAAAAAGTTGATTCCTTTTCCGAGAAACACTTCAATTACAATGGTTATTGCACTTAATCCATAGAGTGTGCTAGATGATGTTTTTACGAGCATTTTATTATTCTTTTCTATTTAAGATACGATCTCCGTGCTCAAATTAAAAGTTGATTTTTAGTCTATTTTTATGTATTTTATATTGTATTGAGTTCCTGAATTATCCTCTACTAGAACATCTCACAAACCTTAATTTTTCTATTGTATCTTTATTTTTTTAAAGTCAATAATTATGATTCACGGTACACATAATGCAGAGGAAGATCAACGTAATGAAAAGGTCTGGATTTCAATTAATGGAGAATACTTCCAAAGAAACGAGGCGAAGATCTCTGTTTTTGATAGCGGATATCTTGTCGGTGATGGTGTTTGGGAAGGAATTCGTCTGCACCATGGGAAATTGGTATTTATTGAAGATCATCTTAAGCGTCTTTGGACGGCAGCCAAAGCAACAGGAATAAAGCTTCCTTTTTCAAAAGCTGAACTCATCTCATCCATTCATAGTGTTTTGTCTAAGAATCAGATGAATGACGGCGTGCATGTTCGTGTAATGATAACTAGAGGTATTAAGAAGACGCCATCACAAGACCCTCGACTTACTATTTCAGGACCAAATGTGGTAATTATTGCCGAGTATAAAAAAGCCTCTGCTAAAACCAAAGATAAAGGCATCACATTATTTACAAGTTCCTTTCGTAGGGGTAGACCTGACTATTTAGACCCTAAATTAAATTGTCATAGCAAATTACATGAGGTCCAAGCACTAATTCAAGCCATAGAGGCGGGTGCGGATGAAGCTCTAATGCTCGATGTCAATGGCTTTGTAAGTACCTGTAATGCAACAAATTTTTTCATAGTAAAAGACAATGCGGTCTGGACCTCAACAGGTGCGTATTGCATGAATGGTATTACCCGACAAAAAGTGATCGATCTTTGTTTTGAAAACAACATCCCATGCCATCAAAAGAATTTTTCACTTTATGACACTTACAGCGCAGATGAAGCTTTTGTGACAGGAACATTTGGTGGATTAACTCCCGTAAGTGCAATAGATGGGAAGCCAATAGAAAATCAAACAGAAATAGCTCTAACCAAAAAGTTAGATCGTTTATATGAACAATTAATTGCGGATGAAAGCAAAGCAAAATAGTAAAAGACTTTTTCTTTGGTCTGGCCCACGGAATATATCAACTACCCTTATGTACGCTTTTGCGCAACGATCAGATACCGTCGTTTACGATGAGCCATTATATGGTGCTTATTTATCAAAAACGGAGGCGAAAGAATATCATCCCGGAGCAAAAGAGATAATAGATTCAATGTCGAGTTCTTATGTTGATGTTATAGAACAAATGTTAGGGAGGCATAAAAAGCCTGTGGCTTTTTTTAAGAACATGGCGCATCATTTGTTAGATGTTGATCAAAGCTTTTTAAAGGAGGGGATGAATATAATCTTAACTCGAGATCCCAAAGAAATGCTTCCGTCCTTTGACAAGGTGATTTCGAATCCGAAAATTGAAGATGTTGGTTACAAAGCGCACGTTGATCTTGTCGAAAGGCTTGAATTATTGCAAGCAAAGTATGTTGTTTTAGATGCAACATTGCTCTTGAAGAATCCTGTTGGTGTTTTGAAAAAACTATGTCAGGCTTGTGGAATAGCTTTCGATTCTGGTATGTTAAAATGGAATAGGGGACCTAGACCTGAGGATGGGATATGGGCGAAGTATTGGTATGGTAACGTGCATCGGTCAATGGGCTTTCAGGAGTATAAGGTAAAGACAACCAGTTTCCCTGCACGTTTAGAACCTCTTTTAGAGGAGTGTCGGATATATTATGACGTACTCAAAAAGAAAGCTTTAAAATAGCCACAAAAAAAATGGGGAGCAAGTGCTCCCCATTCTTTAAATGTAAAGTGAATTAGTTCTTAATAATTCGTTTCGTAGAAACTGAATTATTAGAATTAACAACGATCATGTAGGCTCCATTCATAAGGTTAGAAAGATCTAAACTTGCGAAGTTACCTTCAGTATTCATAGTTTTTACAATTTTTCCTGTAATATCAATTACTTGAATTGATTCCATTTTTTGGTCCGAACGTACATCTAAGTTCGAAGTAAATGGATTTGGATAAACTGAGAAGTCAACTTCTTCTTCATTTAACCCTACTGTAGGAAGTTCATCTCTTACAAAGATAAATTGCCATACTCCTGGGCCAAAATTGATTTGTGCCGTCATCGTTTCTCCATCAGCAGAGAATGAAACGTCATAAGTTATGGTTGAAACAACCTCAGCAGGACTTGCAAGCTCACCATTATTATGAACTTTAGAAAGACCCAAATAAGCACCTTCTCCATTCACTGTAGCTTTCATTGTAGTTGCATCATAAGCCCAAGTGTATGCGCCTGTTCCATCATGTGGAGCAACTGGAGCACCACAACCTTCTTCAACACCTTGCCACGCTTCTAACCATGTATCAGATTGAAGAACGTTTTCAAAAGTACCATCCTCATTGAACACATAGAAATCATCAAACAAACAAGCTCTCGTGTCAACATCAGCAGCATCATTTGAATACCATGATAAATCTGAAGCACTTGGTCCAACAGATAGAGCACCAGCTTCTGGTAGCAATCTCCATGCACCTTCAAGCGTTGCTTCGACAGTTGGTCTAACCAAAATGAATTGCCAAAAACCTGGGCCGAAGTTAATTTGAAGTGTTAGAGTACTTTCGTCTGGAGATAAAGACATGTTATAGGTGATTGCTTCAACAGCTTCTGCAGGACTTCCTAATTCACCAGCATTGTGAACTTTCGAAAGGCCTAAGTATGCACCTGTACCGGTAACAGTAACTGTTCCAGCTGTTGCGTCTGCAGACCATGTCGCCGCAACAGTACCGTCATGAGGGGCTACTGGAGTACCGCAACCTTCGGCTACACCTTGCCAACCTTCTAGCCATGTTTCAGACTGAAGAACATTTGAAAAAGTTCCGTCTGCGTTAAACACATATTCGTCATCAAATAGACAAGCTCTAATATCTACATCTTCTACAGAGTTTTGATACCAAGACAAGTCTTCAAGAGAAGGACCCACAGCCAAAGCACCAGCTTGTGGAGCTAAAACCCACGTGCCTTCAATATTCACTGGAGGAGGTGTACCTGTTTCTTTTTCTAGAATAAATTGCCAGAATCCAGGGCCAAAGTTGATGTCTAAAGTCATTCTGTTACCATCAGCGGACATCGTTACATTGTAAGTAATTGAAGAAACGGCCTCTGCAGGGCTTCCTAATTCACCTCCATTGTGAACTTTTGCTAGTCCTAAATATGCACCTGAACCCGCAACAGTTACTGTACCAGTAGCTGCGTCTTCTGACCAAGTAAATGCGCCAGCACCATCATGAGGTGCAATTGGAGCACCACATCCTTCTGCTACACCTTGCCAACCTTCAAGCCAAGTCTCTGACTGAAGAACATTTTGGAATGTACCATCGGAATTAAAAACGTATTCGTCATCGAAAAGACAAGCTCTGGTATCAACATCAGCCGCAGTATTTGCGTACCAACTTAGATCACTTAAGCTTGGGCCAACAGCCAAAGCACCAGCTTCTGGAGCTAGTTTCCACGTGCCTTCTACTTGACCAAAGGTCAAAGACATTGGAATTAAAAATAATAAAGTAAAGATTTTTTTCATTCGTTGTAATTTTGTTAAACATATTAAGTGTCATATTGACACGACCTAAAGTTGCGCATAATAATCCAATAAAAAAAATATTTAGTGTCATAATGACTATTAGTAGGTATTCAACTAATATTTCTATAAAAACGAATGGAAAAATTGAATTAGTTCAAAATGTTGGTTTCTTTTCCAAACTGGCGAATAGAAACAAAAACTGCAGCGGCGGCAACTGATAACATAATGAGAAAAGAAATAGCTAATAATATATAATCAAGATTACCTGCGATCAAAGATTTTGTTGTGAGAACAATATTAAGTATTGGAATACAGGCTGTTAAGTAGTTGAGTTCTATCCCAGGGAATAATCCGAGCATTGCGGGAAGAACGACAACTATATTTAGAGGTGTTATTATACTTTGCGCCTCTTTAAAGCTTTTGGTGTACACTGAAATAGGAATCATAATTCCCGCAAAGAAGACGGTCAATGGTAGCAGTAAAGCGAATAATTTTATGATGATTGGAAACGTTAGAATTTTAGAAACAACAGCCATTAAGGTTGGGTCTGGAATGAGGTCTAAAAACTCAATGGATACAAAAAGGCCGAAAAGCGCAGAAAAAGAAGCGGTTAATCCCGATAAGACCACTACGAGCATTTTGCCAATTAAAATTTTCCAGCGTTGGACAGGTGTGCTAAGGAGAGTCTCTATAGTTCCTCTTTCTTTTTCTCCAGAAAATAAGTCAATTGCAGGGTACATACACCCTAAAAAACCAAAGGCAATAAAGATGTAAGGTAGAATTCCACCTGCAAGTTCTCCTAACATTTGTCGGTCGCTTGCTGTGTTTTGATAGGTTATTCTGTAGGGTTGAAGTTTTTGTTCATCAATACCGAGTTCATCATACCTTTTGAGGCGCTCCTCTGTTTCTATGATATTCATATATCCTTTTATACGTTCTGAATAACCAATATTTGTATTATCTATGGCCCAAAGTACATTCGCTGTGCCCTGCGCTGCTAGAATCCCTTCTAAACCTGAGTCGTACCAGAGCGCAATATCAATTACTTCATCGTTTTGGTCTTTAAAAAGTCTTGTACTATCACCTTTATATGCGATTAATTCTTTTGGGCCGAATGATGCAGGTATGCTTTTTAATTGTTTAACGATGAGGTCGTTGGAGTCGCCAATAATACCAATCTTCAATATTTTTTCACTTGCCGATTCATTGAATGAACCTGAAACACCAACAACCACATTAATAAGAATCGGAAATACTAGTAATGGTATCGCGACCATAATGAGCATCGTTTTTCGATCTCGAATGGTTTCTTTTAATTCTTTTTTGAATATTTTAAATATCATGATTGTACAATTTTAATGAAGGCACCTGTAAGGCTTTGTCCTTCCATTTCTTTCCGGAATTCCTCCATAGTGCTTTGATGCTTTAGAGTTCCATTATGAATAATTGCTAAACGATCAGATAGCAAATCTACCTCGCCCATTATGTGGCTGGAGAAAATAACAGTTTTGTTTTGGGCCTTATAATCTCGAATAAGTTGAATAATACTAGCTGCAGTAATGACATCTAGTCCGCTGGTCGGTTCATCTAAAATTAAAATTTCTGGATCATGTATCATAGTTCGGCAGATGGAAACCTTTTGCTTCATTCCGGTACTTAATTGACCAATTCGTTTGTTCGCAAAACCATTCATATCGAGAAGATCGTACAAATAAGCTTTTCGCTCTTTTAAGGTGTTGCTAGAGACGCTGTAAAGCGATCCGAAGTAATCTATAATTTCATTAGCGGTGAGTCTTGCATAAAGGCCTGTAGATCCTGTTAAAAAACCTATTTTCATTCTGGCTTCTCTTGGGTGTTTTACAGCGTCAATACCACAAACCTCAATACTCCCTGACGTTGGTTTAAGTATCGTAGCAAGCATTCTCAGTGTCGTGGTTTTACCTGCACCATTTGGTCCAAGAAGTGAATACACCTCTCCTGGTTTACATGAAAAGTTTAGATCGTTTACAGCACGAGTGAATTTGCGATCCGTTGCTTGCTCCTTTCTTTGTTCTTTACTGAGTTTAAATTCTTTTGAAAGGTTTTTTATCGTAATCATAAATTGTTTTTCAGGCTTCTGCTTTCCAGGGCAATAGCTTTGTTTTTATTTGCCAATTGACCGCATGCCGCATCGATATCTTTCCCTCTACTTCTTCGAATATTTACGATTAGATTTTTGGACTCAAGAAATGCTGCAAACTTTTCAACTTTTAACGCATCTGCTTGCTGAAAAGGTTCGCCATCAATGGGATTGTATTCAATAATATTGATTTTACAGGGGACACATTTTGCAAACTCTGCAAGCTCACGCGCATCCTGGATTGTATCATTAAATTGATCGAAAATAATATATTCAAAAGTAACACGTGAGCCTGTCTTTTCATGAAAATATTCTATTGCCTCTTTGAGAGATTGAAGGTTATTACTCTCATTAATCTCCATTATTTTATCGCGCTTTTCGTCATTAGCGGCATGAAGTGAAAGTGCTAAATTGAATTTAACGCCGTCATCACCTAACTTCTTAATCATCTTGTGAATTCCCGCTGTGGAAACAGTAATACGCTTAGGGGACATTCCGAGCCCCTCTGAAGAACAGATTTTCTCAATAGAACCGATAACGTTTTTATAATTTAAAAGCGGTTCCCCCATGCCCATATAAACAATATTGGATAAGGATTTATCGTGTCTTTTTTCCGCTTCTTTTTTAAGATAGAATACCTGATCATAAATTTCTCCGGCTGATAAATTCCTGAGTAACTTCAGTTTTCCCGTTGCGCAGAAAGCACAAGCCAAGCTGCAGCCAACTTGAGAAGATATGCATGCGGTCATCCTTCTGGGTGTTGGTATTAAAACCCCTTCGACCACAGATTTTTCATCAATTGAAAAAGCACATTTTAATGTTTTGTCTTTACTGAGTTGCTCGTCTTTTAAAGCTATTTTATCAATGGAGAAGTTTTCCGACAACAGGGATTGAAGCGGTTTTCCAATATTTTTCATATCCGAAAAACAACCACAATTTTTCTTCCAAAGCCATTCATATATTTGCTTGGCGCGAAATTTAGGAATATTCTGTGCTACAAGAAAGGATTGTATTTCCTCTAAGTTCAGAGACCGAATGCTTGTTAGCTTTTTGGTCATAATGTTTTATCGATTCAACATCACCGGCATCACCAGCATTAATATATCTTCTTTGTCATTTTCACTTGAAACAGGTGTTAAAATTCCAGCACGACTAGGCTCACTCATCGATAATTTAACCTCGTCAGAATCTAAGTTATTTAGCATTTCAACAATAAATCTCGAATTGAAACCAATTTCTAAATCAGAACCATCATAATTACAAGTTAAGCGCTCATTAGCCTCATTGGAAAAGTCAAGGTCTTCTGCTGACAAGGAAAGTTCTGAGCCCGCAAGTTTAAGCTTGATTTGGTGGGTTGTTTTATTCGAGAAGATAGAAACACGCTTAATGGAATTTAAAAGCTGTAATCTGTCTATTGTTAAAACGTTTGGATTCTCTTTTGGGATGACAGCCTCATAATTTGGATACTTCCCATCTATTAATCTGCAAACTAAAACTAAATCACTAAAGGTAAAAACCGCATTGGATTCATTGTATTCTAAAGTAATGTCCTCATCTCCTTTAAGATTAGCTTTTAGCATATTTAAAGGCTTTTTCGGGAGAATAAATTCTGAACTATCTGTCGCGCTTGCATCCGATCTTTTGTAACGGACAAGTTTGTGTGCATCGGTAGCCACGAAAATAATATCATTCTTATCAAATTGACAGTAGACACCACTCATTGCGGGTCTTAGTTCATCATTTCCTGCTGCAAAAAGGGTTCTATTTATCGCCTTTGCAATTATATCACCTGATATTTTGATTGAGCTCTTATTTTCTATTTTGGGCAGTTTAGGGAACTCCTCCCCACTGAAACCGACCATTTTTGACTTACCATTATCGTAAGCAACCTCAATATTGAAAGTAGCATTAACCTTGAAGGTACAAGGCTGATCCGGTAGGCTTTTAAGCACTTCGAGTATAAGTTTAGCAGGTATGGCAACTATACCATCCTCCTCTGTTTGGACGGATAGTTTGGTAATCATTGTCGTCTCAAGATCTGTCGCTGAAACTGTGAGTTCATTGCCTTTTATAGAGAACAAGAAATTATCTAAAATAGGTAAGGTGTTGCTTGTGCTAAGAACTCCTGATATGCTTTGTAAATGTCTTAATAAAGTTGCGCTGGAAGCGATAAAATTCATGCCAATATTGTTTTGTACAAAAATAACAATTCAAGTGATATAGCCCGAATTGTAGGCTTTGTATTTCTGTGTAGGCTTTTTACAGGGACAAATGCATCTTCAAGTAGACCTTAAACGCAACCCTTTGAATAATGCGAAACCCAAGATTATCCTCAAATGGAGTACTGAGATCAACGATGTAACAAAGTTGCGAGATGTTTTTTGCAGTCAATACGCTCTCTATTTCTAAAGCTAAAGTTTCCAGGGATTCATTTTTTACAGGCCCTTCTATTTTCAGTTCAATACCTGCGAGTTGAAAGTCTTTTGTTATTTGCGTAAGTGTGTTAGCGCGAAATTTTGCATCATTCCATAGTTCGTTCCATTTTAATTGGAAATTGTTTTTACTTAAGGCGTTATTTGGATTTTTCAGCGTATCTTGTTTTCAACATTAATTCAAAGGTAAGGTGCAAATATTACAACAAGAAATAAATCGTTTATGCTCAAGTATTCTTGAGGGTATTGAAGTTAAAATAGATGACAATCGCAAGGAGATTTTGGAGGCGATAGCGAATATGATTGATAGTGAAATCCAACAGGGTACAGACGTAAAACTTGTTTATTTGTGTACGCATAATTCTAGACGCAGTCATTTTTCTCAGGTCTGGGGCTGTGTCGCATCGGTCCTTTTTGGTTTTGATCATATCCAAACTTTTTCAGGAGGGACTGTTGCAACAGAATGTCATCCGAATACAATTTCCGCGCTAAAACAACTTGGGTTTAGAATTACATGTGATGATTTAACTGTTGAAAATCCGCACTACAAAGTATATTATACTTCTGATGATTTTATTGATTGTTATTCAAAAGCCAATACCGATACGGTACTTCCTCAGCATGACTTCATTGCCATAATGACCTGTTCTGATGCCGATGACAATTGTCCATTGGTTCCAGGAGCGAAAAAACGATTCTCAACAACGTATGACGACCCTAAAGCCTTCGATGATTCTGCGAATCCAGTTGAACATTATAAAGAAAGAAGCTTGCAGATTGCGCAAGAGGCGCTCTATACTTTTTACTATTTATCGAAACTTAGGTCCTAATTAATCGATTTAAAAAGATTCCAGAAAGTATTTTCAGGTAATGGAGCCGTAATCGAAACAGGTTCTTTTGTTGTGGGGTGAGAGAAACTTAGTTTTCTCGCATGCAGACAAATAGAGCCATCATTATTTGATCTTTTTGCACCATATTTTAAATCGCCCTTGATACAGCAACCTATTTTGGAGAATTGAGTCCTGATTTGGTGGTGTCTGCCTGTTTCTAGTTCAACCTCCACAAGGTGGTAGCGCTCAGAGGAAGAGAGAAGACGGTAATGTAATATGGCTTCTTTCGCACCTTTTGTATCTTTTGAAGTTACGTAGCTTTTATTCTGTTTTTCGTTTTTCTTTAAATAATTACGAAGCGTACCCGAAGCGTTCGGCGGCTTGTTTTCCAGAATCGCCCAGTACGTTTTGGCCGTTTCTTTGTCCCTAAACTGTTTGTTCATTCGTTCCAGGCCTTTGCTCGTTCGTGCAAATAAAATAGCGCCACTTGTTGGTCTATCTAAGCGATGGATAACACCGCAAAATACGTTTCCTGGTTTGTTGTACTTTTTCTTTAGGTAGGACTTTATAGCGTCAGGTATTGTGGCATCGCCAGTCCGGTCACCTTGTACAATTTCTGAAGATTTTTTATTTAGTGCAATCAAGTGATTGTCTTCATAAAGAATGCTACTCGGATCCATTTGAGGGTGTTTTTAGCTTCATTCTTTTTTCTCTCAGGTAAGCAATAATACTAAATAACAAGAAGAATAAAGCAGTGAATCCAATCCAATTTGGAATGTCACTTAGTCCGTCTCCTTGAGCATAGGAATGCAATCCGACAAGGACAAAGTTTACACCGAAAAACGTAAATAGTATGGCTGAATATCCCCAAAATGCCACCAAGTTAAAGGTGAATTTACTCTTCAATCCTGGAATAAATCTGAGGTGGAGAATAACGGCATAAACCAATACAGATACTAAGGCCCATGTTTCTTTTGGATCCCATCCCCAGTAGCGTCCCCATGATTCATTCGCCCATATTCCTCCGAGGAAAGTACCAATGGTAAGCATGAATAGTCCTATAGTCATGGTCATTTCTGAAACATAAGTAAGCTCACGAATATTCCTTTTAACGACCCCTTTATTCTTTCTGGTTTGCGAAGTATATAAAATTAAATTGAGTAAGCCTAGTATACAAGCAAGTCCTAAAAACCCATAACTCCCTGTGATAACGGCGACATGAATCATTAACCAATAGGATTTAAGTACGGGTTGTAGCGGCGTGATTTCTGGATCGAGAAGATTCATTTCTGTGACAAAAATCATTAATGCTGCAAGTATTGCTGTACCCGCAATAACGACAGCGTTTTTTCTTGAAAAGAAAAAACCGGCAAGCATACTTACCCAGGCGATGAAGACTACGGCCTCGTAGCCATTACTCCAAGGTGCATGGCCAGAAATAAGCCATCGCATCGCCAAACCGGATGCATGAAAAAGAAAGAAGCCAATCAAGGCCACAAACATTACGTTTCTAAGTAATTCCAATACTTTAGGTGATTTGGATAGGAAAATTTTAATGAAAAATAAAATTAACATGAGCAGACCTATAAGGCCATATCCTTGGTAGGTTGTTTTGAAAACATCCAGTTTATTGTATGCGATTTCTAGGTTAACAATGCGTTCAGAAGGAACTATGTTTTTGGATACCTTCCTCTGGATCGTTTTGAGTTTTTTTAGTGAAACTCCTGCGTTTTTTAAGTCCTCTTCGTATATGGATTGAAAGTAATTTAGAGCAGCTACTACGCTCAAGGAGTCGGAGGAGCGTCTTACATCCATGTTAAGAGGGGAGGTCCACGAGTTGTTCAAATCATTTGCAATAGGAATCAACTTCATATATTCCCAAGAAATGATACTGTACGTAACTTGAAAACGTTCTTTAAACTTAATTATTTTTTTATCGAATTCATCTCTTTTTGATTCAAGTTTTTGAAAACTTTTAGCATATGCTTTTTCCCATTTAAACTGACCTGTTGAATCCAATATTGATTGATAAGAAACATGTTTCTCTAGACTCAACCTTTTTTGAAGCACTCGATCGACATAAATCATTTTTTGATTCATCCAGTAGGCTGGATACATGTGCATGCTGACTATCGTTTGAACAGCATTGTAGGTTTTATCTTTTTCTTGATATTTTTTTTCACGATAAATTTTTCTTAAAAGCTGGTCACACAACGTATGTGCAGGTATGATTCTACCTTCAAAACTTTGCACGAGAAGTGTTGAGAATTCATCAGCGGACGCCTCATCAAGAATTTTATACGTTTCCCCATTAATAATTGCTTTTTCTGTATTCTCTGTTCTTGGATTTTCTTTTTCTGTATGCTTGTGCGCAGCGTGGTCATGTCCCGCATGGTCATCTTGAGCTCGAATTTCAGGACTTAGGGTGCCCATTACAAATAAAGCCAAAAGAACACCCAGTTTTTTTGTTTTTAACTTTTTAAGTTTCGTGTTAAGTAATTTAAATCTACCTGTTGGCGCAATTATGGATAAAATCATTCCAATGGCCATTAGTAAGTAGCCGAGGTATGTAATGTTTGTGCCCCATTTGTCATAATTTACACTTAGCACAGTACCTTCTTCATTTTCGGGTGTTTTTGGATCATCAAGGGTGTAGCTTGACTGAAAAAAGCGATAACCTTCATAATCCATAACGTGATTCATAAAGATTCGTTTGTTCCATTTTTTATTGTTTTTCTCGTCTATTAGAGTGACCTCACTCGCAAAAGAAGATGGTGAATCTGAACCGGGATATTTGTCGAGTTGAAAGTCTCTACATAGTATTTTGTAAGGTATAGGTTTTCTAATAGAGCCGTATTCGAGTTGAATACGGAGTTGGTTATATTCAAATGTGTTTGGTACGGGAACTGTTCCCATTCCTCCTCTTAGCGTCACTAATTTTGGAGGTAGTTTTGTCAGGACATCACTAACGCTTACTGTAAGATAATCCGCTCCTCTTTTTTTATTTCCTGAATGGATAAGTGCTTTTTCTGCATGATCATATATGTTTTTGATTACGAACTGGTTGTCACCGATTTGGTAAAGCGTGGTCGTCTTTAAAGTAGTCCACGTGCCCTCTTTGTATTCTAAGTATAATGAGTCCGGTGGCGACTGACCTGTTTGCCTCGCTTTTCGCATTTCACTCATAGCCAAAGAACGCATCGGAACGGTAGAGGTTATTTTCAGTTCACCATTTTCCTCTGTGATCTGAATACCCATTTCTAGTTTCTTAGCACCATAAATAAGGGGTACACCACCGATCATAATAGATTCGTTATCACCAAGATAGTTGGACTCCATTCCCTCAGTTACAATATCTAATACTTTCGAATTTAGTTTTTTATTTATTCGAAAAGAGTCAATGCATTTTGCTTTGAAGTCAAGGTATTGAACCTTGATTTTGTTATTTGGGAGTTCCACTACAGATGAGAAGTCGTTTCCAAAGCCGTGCGTGTATTCGGATAGGAACTTTTTTACGCCCTTGATTTCTGTCGTATTGCTTGTTGTATCTGTAACCTTGATGAGTAAGTGGGGGTCGGATGTGTAAATGAAGTCAGCAGTTTTTCCTTCACCAACAACCATGATGCCTTCAAAACTCACAAATCTGGTTATTGCTGACCCGAGAAGTATAATCAAAAAGGAGAGGTGAAAGGATAACACTGCAATCTTTTCCCGCTGAAACATTTTGTATCTGTAGATATTTGAAATAAGGTTTAATCCAAGAAATAACAATAGGAATTCAAACCATGTTGCGTTGTAGATTAAGATTTTAGCTGCTTGAATACCATGCGTGGATTCAATAAAAGTTGCAAGACCTATAGACGTTAGAAAAGCAAAAAGACCTAAAGTCATAGCCTTCATTGAAAAAAGTGCTCGAATTACTGTGTTTAGCTTATTTGTCATCGTCTGCAAAAATAAGCATTACTTGCCGATACAATTGTATGAGAATACCGGTTTTTGAAGATTATTAAACAGAGATTTGATCTGATACTAATTGTTTCTATGCCTTAGTTGTTGATGGTATCAGCACTCCAGCCGTATATCGCTGGGTTTTTCCCCCCCATTGGTCGAAGATACGAAGAAAGCTGTCCTCTGTGATGTATAACGTCGTTTAAAAAGAACCACATCATTTGGAACCTTGGCATTTCTGCGAAAGGATTACCTCCAACACTAAGTGAGACCATTTCATTATCCCATTTTTCAATATTGTAAGCTTCTAAAATCTGAAGCGCTTGTTGCCAGTTTTTTTCTAATCTCGGTGCAAGTTCCTCAGCAGTTGAGAACGGAAACGAAAGTTTCTCATCACAATGTTCGTTTTGAAGAATGACACTGAAGTCATAAACATGCGCTGCGATATGCTCAGCAATTTCATAAGCGGTTCTATTAATAGGATGTGGCGTATATTCTAGAGAACGAGTAGGCATGGAACGGATGGTTTCGACCGTTGCTTTCATTTCGCTAGAAAAACAAGCCTTAAAAAATTCTAGGTTTGTCATAGCATAAAGGTTTTGAGCTAGTCGCTAAATTAACGTTCGAATTCGGCGATAATTAAGCTAGTTCATCATTTTTTGCCGAACTAAGTTGAATGCACTAGAGGTGACTACGTATAAATACTTAGTGCGCGAGATTTCGAAGGCGTAAGGTCTTAAATTATTTTTTTTTAAGTCGTTGCTTTATGTAACTTTGGAAGGCTAATAAATCACACAAACTATGTATGGACTCGTAAATAAGGCAATCAAGGAATTAGTTGTCAATAACCATGGCCAAGAAAAATGGCTGGAGATTTGCTCAGAGGCTGGGTTTGAAGAATCCGATTTCATTTCATTAAGTCCATATCCAGATAAACTTACATACGATCTTGTCGGTGCTGCGAGTAAGGTGCTTAAGGCAGATCCTAATGATATTTTAGAGGCCTTCGGCGAATACTGGATATTGTATACAGCGGACCAAGGGTATGGAGACCTGCTTGATCTTTCAGGGTCCTCTTTTGTTGAGTTCTTAGGTAATTTAGACATGTTGCACCTGAGAATTAATAACATGATGCCTGAGTTGAAAGCGCCTCTTTTTTCTACACAAAATGAGACAGAATCATCTGTTGAGTTGTTATACAAATCTCATAGAAAAGGCATGGTTCCAATGTTAAGAGGACTGATAAAAGGTCTTGGTAAACGGTTTGATATGGTTGTTGAAATTCAGGAAGTTGAATCAAAAGCAACAGAATTAAAAGGTCTGTGTTTCAAGATCACGTGGTAACTTAAACTGAAATTTGAATTTAAGCCTTGACCACTAAATCATTTCCAAAGAACATTACAAATGAAGTGAAAGTTCAAACCGAAAGAGTTTTGGAGCTTACAAAAAAGCTGTGTGCTATCCAGGATGTATTTCTGTGTCTTGACGAGAAAAATGAAATATATTTTGTGCCTAAAAAGCCACTAATAAAGAATGTTTTTTTTGAACTTCATGGAAAGGTTATGCAGACAGGCCAGCAGCAAATAATTAGTAAGCCGGTTTATGATCTAACTTCATTTTACAGTTTACCAATTACAAATTCAGAGGGAAATATTTTGGGTTCAATTTGTCTTGTGGATAAGAAAAAAATCAGTTTAGACAGCTTTCAAACAGAAACACTTGATTTATATGTTCAAAGGTTGGTGTTCTTATTGTCACCTTCTAACGGGGGCTCTTCCGAAAACAATGCTTCTGTCTTACTTAACAGCTCCTCTCCTTACTTTTTTAAAGTCAATCAGGTACTCGAAGTCATGGAAGTAGGGGTTAATTTCCAAAAGTCAATACCAGAAATAAAAAGTGGTGATAGTTTATTTAAGTATTTCCAAATTGATAAAAAAGATACCATTGAGGATCTGAAAATTGAAGAATTATGGTTCAGTAGAATGCATTTTTTAGATCTAAGGGGACTTAAGCAACGATATAAGTTTACGGCCAAGGAATCAGAAGGCTCTATTTACATTTTGGCGGCTCCAATTATAAATTCGAAATTTGCTCTTAAAAGCTATAACGTTAACGTAAATGACTTTCCTTTACATGATACTATTGCTGAATATTTGTTCCTTGAACAAACCTCAAGGAAGAGTCTAGAGGAATCTAGAATTATTACACAAAACATCATTGCTAAAAACAAAGAAATTGTAAGAATTCAAAAGGAATATGAGGCGATTTCAAAGTTTCCTGAACAGAATCCAAATCCTATTTTAAGATTTGATTTAGATCTGAATTTAGTATATTATAATGCAGCCTCCGAGGACGATTTTTTATCAGATTTTGAAATCAATAAAGGACATTTAGGGGAGAGCACGTTACGTTCAAGATTGAATGAAATAATAACTTCTGATAAGAGGCACCATCATTTTTTTATTGACGCAAAGTCACACTATTATTCAGTTACAATAGCTCTTATTACTGAGCTGGGCTATTTGAATATTTATGCGCATGATATTACGGGGTATCGAGAAAGAAATGAACGAAATCAAACCGCCTTAAAGGAACTAAATACAAAGGTTGAAACACAACGCGAGTTTTATGAGTTTATTTTAAATAATCTCCCAGCAGATGTCGCGGTTTTTGATAAAAATCATAAATATGTTTTTATTAATCCAAAAGGAATTCAGGACGATAAGATTAGGAATTACATGATTGGGAAAGATGATTATGACTACTGCCGCTTAAAGGGTATTCCGAGTG
>Ga0209771_1001014_pt1 | contig 18416 bp, 24 predicted proteins | sample SaaInl59LU_5_DNA_FD_184639 | JGI IMG/M metagenome (GOLD analysis project Ga0209771, IMG submission 184639) | Marine microbial communities from expanding oxygen minimum zones in the Saanich Inlet - ESP_59LU_5_DNA (SPAdes) (version 2) | ecosystem: Environmental > Aquatic > Marine > Intertidal zone... | reverse complement strand
TCAATTAGTTTATTTTTGGGGATCGTTATCTACTCTCCACTTATCATATTTAGCCACAACCTCTTGTAGAATTCTAGCTCTTACAATATCTTTCTCACCAAATTGATGATGTCCAATACCCCTTACACCCTCCATTAATTTAATAAATCCTGGAAGTCCAATGTTATTCTTTGGAATATCATATTGGCTAACATCTCCAGTCACTAGGACTTTAGATTTTCTACCCATTCTAGTTACGAATAACATTAACTGCTTAAACGTAGCATTTTGTGCTTCATCTAAAACCATAAACGCGTCATCAAATGTATCGCCTCTCATGTATGCAAGTGGTTTAAATTCTACAACGCCAGATCCCATAAGAGCCTCTGTTAGTTCGTCTCCGATAATTTTTTTAAAGTTAGAAATATAAGATTGCATAAATGGGTCAATCTTGTCGGCAATATCGCCGGGTAAGAATCCAAGCTTTTCACCAGATTCTTGTATTGGTTTACAAAGAATAACTTTTTTGATTTGTTTAGTTGCTAACAAATCTAGCGCAGTAAAACACGCTGTGAATGTTTTTGAGGTTCCAGCTGGGCCAGAACAAAATGTAATATCGTTTTTAAGTATTGTATTATAGTAATTAGTTTGACTAGGTTTAAGTTGTACACCTACAAGATCAGTATCTTTAATAGTTTTTCTAGTAGGCTTGGCTGCTTTAGCTCTCGGTGTTCCTTCAGTCTTCTTACGCATATAATTTTATTTTTTTAATCGCCGGCCATTATTACCAGCTCTTTTAGCTTTATTAAACGCTGACATTTTTCATATTCCTCAGAATCTTCAAAGTATGAAATCATTATGTCAATAAATTTACTTCGCTGTCCAATACCATGTGGTATTTCAATAAGCCTAGACTCATCTTTGAATACAACAAAGCGGTTCACTGTTTTAGTAAAATTTCTAGTGATCTGATAGTATGATGCTCTCATCAAACTATCTTTATCTTTTTTTGATACCGGTCCAGACATTAATTCTTTTGGTTTTTTTAATAGGTGCAATACCCAATAACATATATATTAAATATATGTCCCAATATAAGTACTATATGTACTTAAAAATATTATATTATTAGTGTTTAAAAATAAGTAGATTACTTATTCTGGTCGGTGTTTTTGGCCTGGATATATTTGGCCTTAATAAGTTGCTTGCGTTTTAATACGGAATCTTTTACGTATTCAGTACCCTCTCTTAACTTCTTTATCTGTTTTGTTCTAATTACTTTAGACTTATATTGTTTAAGAGCTTTTTCTATATTGTTAGATTCTACCTTTATTATTAGCATGTTTGAATTTCTTTTTTAATTCCAAGAAGTACACCACATTTCTCATAATCCTCTCTATTCTCATAAAATGATATCATTTGGTCTATAATCTTAGCCTTCTTATTGTACTCCATATCTGAGAGTATTACATATGAAGGGTGGTTGCTTATAGCACTATATAATGTTTGAAAGAAAGCTGATTTGTTATTTGCAATCAGTCCATCTACCAAAGATTCCCACGGTATTCTATTGTTTTCCATTTCCATCTTCCTGTTTAATACTCTTTATATATTCGAGTTGGCCTTCGTTAAGTTCCGGATATGTGGCGTTAACTCTACATAAAATTGAGCCTTTATTATCGGTTCCATAAATCGGAAAGCCTCGATCTTTGATTCTAAGTGTTTTACCAGGGTGTGTGCCTTTCGGTATTTTAATATTAATAAACCCTTCCGGAGTTTGTATTGGGATTTCAGTTCCTAGCATAATATCCCACCATGGCAAAGTGTGTTCTACCCAAATATTAGTACCTTCAAGTATAAATCTTGAATCTGCAATAACATAGATTGTAATTATTAAATCTCCGTTTGGTAGTGTTGTATTATATGGATGAGGTTGGCCTTTACCTGTAAGTCTAAACTTTTGGCCATTCAATAGACCTGGTTTAAAATCTACAGTAATGGACCCATTATTAAGATTAAATGTTTTTGAAGTTCCTGTGTAAGCCTCTCCAAATGAAATATGCATTTCCATCCTAAGGTCAAGTCCTCGTGCTTGGGTTTGACCTCCGAACGCATTGCCAAAGACTTGATCGAACATATCGGACATATTATTGCGTCCTCCGCCACTGGCAAATTTGCTAAAAAACTCTTGTTGATTCGAATATGCATCATACTGTGACCTTTTTTGGGTATCACCTAGGATATCATAAGCTTCGGCTATGTTCTTAAATTGAGCATCTCCATCCGGATTAATATCAGGGTGATACTGTTTGCTTAATTTTCTATAAGCTTTTTTAATTTCATCTTGGCTTGCAGTCCTGTCAACTCCTAATGTTGCATAGTGGCTCATCCTTCTCTATTTAGCCTTGGTGCAACTCGAACAATTTTTTCTGGGTCAACACTCTCTCGAATATCTAGCTTAAGTTTCTTCTCTTCTAGTTTTTCTAATTTAAACCTACGTTTTTGTTCGGCCTCAGTCAATCCATTCTTTTTCTCTAATGCATCTGCAATTCTTTTTAATTGTGATGCAATATCTTTAGCTGTTTTTTCTTCCATATCTATTGTTTACAAGTGCCGACTTACCGTTTTGAAAATCTTGGTAAGGTAACGAGTTATCCTTTTCGTCTTTATGTGGACCGTTTACCATTATAGTATCTTTATACGGGTTTGTTTCTCCGATCTTATCTTTAAGCCAGTCGTCAATATCCTTAACAGATCCGGCGAAGTGTCTCATCTTTATTAACCTAGGGTCTTCATCCTTTAAGTCAGCTCTAAATTCCTCAAAAAGTTTTACTAGTTTCATATTGTATATATTTTAATTAGTTAGGCCTTTTCGGATTTAGCCATTAAAGTTTCAATAACAGCAATAAGTGCTAAGCAATATGCAACGTTACCGGCAATACCGACAACAGTTCCTAATCCTGGGATTGCATGTATTAATCCATGTGACGCTTTATGTTTAACATAGACTTCAGCTGCAACTCCGATCAATGTGGCTAATGCAACAAATTTATATGGACCTGGTGCTCCGGCCAATTCAGTAGCGTATTTAGAAATAGTCCCCAACATACCACCCGACACATCTTTAGCAATATTTTTCACTTTATATAGAAGACTAAATGGTGGGATTTTATTGACAGCAGCTGCAATAGAAGATACAAAAGGAATCTTTGGTCCGCCGCCACCTTCAATTATTAGTTGGTTTATATCCAATAGACCAGTTGCAATACTTTCATTAATACTTTTATAAATAGCTAATTCAAATGCATATGGATTAAATACCGACTCTTCTGTTTTAGCACCCTTTGCCATTGCTGCCTTTGCCTGTTTAACAAAGCCACCCAACACATAGTCTTTCATTGACTTTAACACAGTCTTCGCGTTTTTAATCTCATCAACTAGTTTGTTCTTATCCATGCCCTTAATCTTACCCTCAATCTCACCAGAAAATTTACCAGCAGCAGATTTACCAAGAGCTGTCATTTTAGTCCAAGCTTCTTTAAGAGCAGCACTAAGTGCTTCGATAATCATTTTAATAACATTACCAATATCGCCTCCTATTTTAACGATTAGCTTTTGGCCGTCACTTAAGGCTTTCTTACCCTTTTCTTTTGCAGTCTCTACTGCCTTGTTAAACTTTTCTTTAGCTTTTTGGAATAGGTTTTCATATAATTCAGCTTCAGTAGAATTTAATAGATTTTCAATTAACAAACCATCAAACAGACCTGCTTCAACTAGAGATAGAGCCTCATTAATTACGGGCTCTGCTTCATCTAATTGCATAAAAATATTTTTATATAAGTTTCTATGCTCGGCTAATACCTGAGGTCGAGTTATTGTTTCATCAACAAACTGTTCGAAGTTTAATACATTCATGTTTCAATTATATTATTATAGACTATATATCATAAAAAAGCCAGCATTGCTGCTGGCTCCACATTAACTAATCTAGATTATAGCTTATTTAACAACTCATCGATTACTTTTAATTCTTTTTTGAGAACTGCACATTTTTCATATTCTTCAGTCTCAACATAATGGTCAATCATAAAGGTTAAGGTCTCAAGCAAACCATTAAGTTCATCTAGGTTTAAGTGCCTGGCATGCCAGTCAGATATACCATTAGCTTCAATCTTTGCATAGTTACTTTCGATAGCTTCTAGCACCATGCGCTGTTTCCACTTTTCCATCTTAGCGTCCCAATCTCGGTTGCTCTCTTCCATATAACTTTCAAAATCAAAATCATCAAAATTGTCTTCCATATCTTTATGCTTTTTGTGTTTCTTTTAAATATACTTCTGTAAGGCTAGACAGTTGTTCTTCTGGATAGGCCTTTCGGTTATTAGTATAATATACTACTACAGTATCATATACTTCTACCTCTTCAACTATTAGTATCTCCTTTGTTCCTTTGGGTATTACCCAGTCTCCTTCGTAGAATCTCATATTAGTAGGTTTCAGTTGCGTATTGGCGCTTTTCATGGTCATGTTCGCTATATACATTTAAGTTTAAATAATCACCATATTGGCTATAGTCTCCAATATAAAAGAAGTTAACCCTCTCTGTAGAATCATACTTAGTCACAAAGTTGAATTCCTCTTTAGTAAGATACTCTTTGGTATTTACCAACATTTGGAAATAATTATATTCTTGTTCAGTGTCGAATCTTTCTTGATCTGTCATTTGTTCTTTGTTTTAATTACAGTATAAATATAATAAAAAAAAGTGACATAAAAAAATATTATGCCACTTTTTTGTACAAAGTTATTAACAATTTAGAGCACTTTGATTTTCTTTGGCTTAACCTTCTTGCCAAGTTCAATTGTCAAAATACCGTTTTCCATATTAGCACTAATTGCATCAATATCAACATTATTACTAAGCCTAAACTCTCTGGTAAATGATTTTTTAAACGCAGTCTCCGTTTCAACCTCTGCTGAAATAGTTAGAATAGAGCCTTCTACATTAATATCTAAATCTTTTTTAGAAAATCCAGGTAGTGCTAATTCAAGCTTACCATCCTTGACATGATAATCAATAGAATGGTTATTTACTGTTTTTACTGTTTTCCAAATAGGATCTTGAAATCCTCCAAAAATAGAACCTATTGTTTTGTCAAAATCTTGTGTGTAGAACATAGTTTATAATTTTAAGTTTAGTTTATGAGCTACATGCTCATGTATTATATTGCAAGAATTATACCAATATTAAACAATAGACATTGTGTCATATTTTTACTCAATGGAATGACATAATGTCACTTAAAATGGTACATCATCAACAATTGGAATACCACTTAGTCTTAACATCAAATCACCAGTAGCCTTAATATCCTTTTCACAATAGGTTTTAATCTCTTCTAATCTACCAGACCAATAAGCTCCATTAACTTGATGGCCCATGATTTCATCCTTTGGTGTTGGTATATTTAATAGTTCTGCAATATGACCAAGTCTAGCACCACCACTCCAGTTTCCAAATTGCCAAACCTCTTTAGTGTCAATAAGGCAAGTTTCCCATGGCTTTAGTTTCTGTAAATGGAATTGTCTAATTACTGGAATTTGATTAATAATAGCTCTCTTGATAATAAAAGGTATGTCGAATCCTTTAATATAATGACCAACCCACTTTACACCAGGTTTCTTAACCATAATCTGGCCGGCAACTTTCATAAAGTCTCGTATCAACTCTTTCTCGTCATCACCATAATAGGACTTAGACGAAAATCCATTAGGCATTCCAGTCTCATCAAACTTTAACTGGCCAATTGAAATACAGATAATCTTACCCCATTCCGGGCTTAGTGGAGCCATCTTCTTGTACATTGCATCCCATTCTAAATCTGGAATATCTTTGCTCTGCTTCTCGTAATATTCTAACCAATACTGTTCTAGGTTTGGTTTTGCATCCAATACTTCTTGTAGGGTTTCAGTCTGTGCTGTGGTTTCAATATCAATGAAAACCATACTCTTTAATTCGTCTAATGTATACATCTTTAATCCTTTTAAAATAAAAAACGCCTAGATTTCTCTAGACGTTAGTTATATCGGTTAGATTAGTTTTGTTTCTTAGTGATAAATCTCCAAATCACTCCAAGTAATGTATTTGCTTTATACTTTGCTCCTTTATGGTTTAGCAAATAATTCTTTTTGTCTAATTGTTTTTTCATAGTTTAATTTAATAATGAGTCCATTCTTTAAACGACCTTAATTCAGAATATGAGTCATACGGTAGTGTTACCATCACATATCCACCAGTTGCAGAATAAGGCGTGCTCGACTCGTTTAGCCAATATGGCGGAGCAGCTTCTATTCTACTTGTCAGAAAATCAAAAAGCTCATCAACTTGCATATGGTGAACCCATACGTTAATGTACATGCATTTCATATCTGGCATTTTACTTTTCATTCTTTTTATTTTTACGCATTCAAATCATCTCCTAAATGAAATCTATCACCACCATCCATGGTTAATGATTTCTTACACATGAAATCTGAATATTCTTTTAGTTTTTGATCTGCCTCGGCATTAACATCTCTACCGTAGAAGTCTTTAAATAGAGTTCTATATATAGCCACTGTAGCATCAAACGGTACGCCTGGCATACTATTACTCTCAATGATGTATAATTTACCATCTTGATCTTCCATGATGTCAAAACAAATATACGGAAGATCTGAGAACATTGCACCAAACTTCTTAATTAAGTCTCTATATTTTTGAGGTGTCTTGTCGGCATTTCTTTTAATATAATTAAAGCCCATCTTTTCATCTGGCTTGCCGCCACCATTCTTAGACTTATCATTCGTTGGTTGTCTCTCTTGCCAAAAGAAAGGAGCACCTTTAAATGTAAAGAATCTATGCTCTGACTTTTTATCAATATATTGTGAATAAACATCTAACTTTGCGTGGTCCGCTGCATCCCAATCTTCTTGAGTTTTCATAATAACAATTCCAATTCCAGAATGCCCTTCAGCAGGTTTTGCAATCATAGGGAAACCAATCTCTTTAATTGCCACATCTTTATTATCAGTAGTCTTCGGGATATTCTCATCACCATCAACTATTTTATGGAATTCTTTTTTAGATCCAGAGTTCTTAATAAATTCAGGTTTATTGTAAACTTTATTAGGATCTATAAGACCTTTATCTATTAACATCTGCACGGTATCAGAGTTATATGTAAGAACTGGATAGTCTTTGTTTATTTTAATATCTTTATAGTTTTCAGGAGTTAATCTAACAAAGAACTTATCACCAGCAAAATCTTTATATGACCAGAATCTATGACCCAGGTCTGGATTAAATGCCAGGTAGATTTTACCAAGATCTTCCATCTTAGTATCTTCATTAATAAAATCTTCAAATATTTTAACTCTTTTCATTTCTATAGTTTATTGTTTGGTATCTAATATATATCAGTCTTGAAATACTTCAATAGTTACCTCTTTCTCTACAAGATCTGACCAGACTCCGTTGTATCTAGTTCCACGTACAATATGGTTGTCAATCCAGTGATAGTTACCTCCTCTTGGTTTACCCATTAATAGACCATGGTATTTGAATCCATGTTTATCTAACCAAGTCTCTGTAATCTCTCTTACCTCTTCAGTTCTTGAAGTAAAGAATGTGATAATGTGACCTTCATCGTACCATCGGTTTAATGTTTCTACAGCACCGATATATGGCTGGACCACTGACATTCTCTCCGGCTCTTCGTTAGGTACATCGTCCGTAACTGTACCATCAATATCAATTAAATAATTCTTGCATCCCTCATTTAGGACTGGTGATACTAAATGTCCATCATCACCAATGGTCTTGTTAAATCTAATTTCTTGTTTCATATATAGTTGTTTTAATTTCCTTGTCTCATAAATGATACACAAATGTATCTCTTCCCAGCTGAAATTGGTCTTGCTCCATGTAAATGTGTTACCATGCCCGGATGTAGTGTTGCAACTCCAATGTTCTTTGGGTTTGAAAGCACTCCGTATTTTGGGAACCAAGTACCTCCGCCTTCAAATTCATCATTAAGTTTAACCACCATAGTAATATGACTAAAATCATGATGTAGTGAAAGGTGTGACTGTCGATCAGTTGTATACCTTGCTAAGAAGTTTTCACTCTGCATATTATGCCATTGAGTTCCCTCTAATTTCCAGTAATGAATACAAAGAGGGTAGATTACTTCTTTAAGAACTCTGCTATAAATAGCATCTAATCCTAATTCTGGAAGAAGGACATCATTTGTAGGATAGAATTCATGTCTATCAATAGTCCACTTATCTAAAACCTCTGCTAATGCAATAGCCTCTTTACAGAATTTATCAGTAAATAATTGAAATTCAAGTATATTATTACCCAAATCATCAATCATCAAATCATATTCACCCTTGGCTAATGTATGGTTTAAATACTTTACTTTCCAAGCATCCCAATCAGAATCATCTAGGATTTCAAAATAGGGTTTAGTTGGCTCCTCTTCTAGATTAAGATTAGCACCAGCCGGTTCTATTGTAGATTCTTTCTGTTCTCTTTTTTGAACAATACAATCCTCAATAACTGCAATTGCACTTAGTTTATTTGGAAAGAGCTCTGCGATATCTTCTCTTCTATGTGTAGTATAAGTTGCTGCTAAGAATTCATCAGATGGGATTAAGTTCTCCTTGATACTATATTCATCTAATAAAACTTCAACTGCATGCTTTGTAATCACATATGCATGTGTATTATAATTTGATAGACTATGGTTCCATGTAGAATCAATGTTGGTTTCATTTTCTGGATCTAATGGAAATCTACCTAAAAATGCAATATCCCAGTTGTGATTAGGAAACCTAGGGAATTGAATATCCTCCAATGGTATTTTAGCTAAAAAGTCTTCTTCTAGGATTAGAGCTTTATTAACTCCGTCTAGTCGAATCTTGTTCCATACACCATAATGGCTTACCATACACCCAACTTCACCAGGAAGAACAGGTCTTTTCCACCACTTATTCCAAGTATTATCACCTAGGTTCCAGTTTGCATATGTATTAAATCCTTCTGGAATTGCACCGGATCTACCATCAAATGCTTTTACAATTTCAAATGGAGTTGAGTTTTCTAAACCCAAATCATCTAACTTATCCTTAATTATCTGTTGGGCTTCTGGTTTATCACCATCTAAGCTAATAATATAGATTTTATCTATTTGCATATTTTATGTAATAATTCGTTCCATATATAAGATCTTTCTGACCATGTTTGTTTTTTAGCCCATGAAAAGGAATCGTCAATAACTTTATCCTTTAACTCAGGTCCTAGTTTACTTATTAATTGTACAGATTCCTGCCACTTTGTTTCAGTATCTTCTAATATAATTCCATTCCATACTGTTTCATTTAAGGCAGCAGTATTAGTTACTATAGGAAGTACTTTGGCATACTGCATTTCAAGTGCTGTAATACAATAGGTCTCTTCATAGTCTGTAAGATACATCCAATATTCTGCTCTTAACATAGCATCATGTAATTCTACTTGAGATGCATTTCCACGTACAATGATTCCTGTTTGTTCTAAGAGCTCTTTGATTTCTAATGAGTTATCTAATTGGTCAATCGAGTAAGATGGAGAGAAGACCTCTAATGTAGCGTCTGGTTTAGCCTTTAGTACAGATTGCCAGTTCTTTAACAATTCCAAGAGACCTCGCTCTGGTGCTGAGCTCCAAATAAATCTATTCTTAATCTTTTTAGGCCGGCCGATAAACGTTGAGGTATCAATTCCATTTCCAATAACTTCAATGTTTGTATTGCCAAATTGAGAATGCCAGATATCTTTATGCCACTCTGTTAAACATACAACTCTACTAATCTTATCACTCTTTAAAAGTTCTAAATGGTTTTCAATCTCTTCACCTCGCCACCATGGATAGTAATCTGTATTATGTGCCCAGAATATAATTTTAGAATCTACATAGTCTTTAAATTCTAGAGCAACATGTAGATAGCTTGCACTAATAATTACGTCAAATTGATTAGAGTATTTTTCGTGACAGTGCTCAGTTGGAAGCCATTCAATACCTTCAAAATAACCTGGAACCACATCGCCAGATACCGTAACTTTATGGCCAAACTTTTTAAGCTCTCTTGCTAAATTTATACACGCAATCTCAGTTCCACCTAATCCGGTACTCTTTAATGTGTCCGGATTAAAGTGAATTGATTGATAGCCTACATATATGAGTATTCTCATTATTTATAGTGTGAACCGCCAATCCATAGAACAAGACTCTTTCTAATGCCTTTCGTTATTGGAGTAACTCTATGCATCATATAGCTTGGAAAGAGAACTGCAGCTCCAATTCCTCTAGGGCAATTATCATAAGCCTCACCACCTCGCCATATTTGTAAATCACCACCTTCATATTCATCGCTATCACTTAATTGGATTGTAATTGATATTTTTCTTTTAGATGCATTATCAGGCCCGATATCTTGGTGCCATGTGTAATGTCCAGCCTCTTCAGCAATATATTCGGTATATTGTATCTGCTCAAGTACTGAATGTATTTCAAATCCCCAAAGTTCTTTATTAGCCTCTTGTGCCATTGGTATCATAAGGTCATATAACCATTCAAATCTTGAATCCTGCGGGAGCCATTTAATTCTAGACTTTCTAATACTGGCATCGTTTGAACCAAATGTAGTACCTTGATTAAAAGGTATTGATTCTAATGCATCGGCAAGTCTGACCAGATCTGATTTAGAAAAACCATGGCGAAACCAGTAGTAATCCTGTGGACTATTTTTTTCAGTTGGAATAGAATAATTTTGTATCATTATATTATGTTATTAAGTTATTATATATATCTGATTTTTAAAGTTTAAATCTATATAAAAGAAAAGGGATCCCATCGGGATCCCTTTAAGTATTAAGAATAGTTTAAGATTAGAATCTTAAATCGTGTCTCTCTCCTTCACCATAACTAATAGTAATTACACGATCTCTAAAGTTAACATCCCATGCTGAGATTGATGAAAATCTTCCATCAACGGTTACTGGGAATCCACCACCATCAGCTCCAGCAGGACCAGTCGGTCCAGCAGGTCCAGTCGCCCCAGTACTACCTTTAGGTCCAGTTGCTCCTCTATCTCCTTTAGCTCCAGTAGGTCCAGTTGGTCCAGTTGCACCATTGGCCCCTGGTTTACCATCAATTCCCTGAGGTCCAGTAGGTCCAACAGCTCCAGTTGCTCCTTTAGCTCCGTTTGAACCATTAACACCAGGTGCCCCCTTTTGACCAGTTGGGCCGGTAGGTCCAGCACCACCAGTTGGTCCAGTTGGGCCGGTAGGTCCAGTTGCCCCTCGAGCACCTGTATCACCATATACTCTACCAACGTTTAGTGGACCAAATGCTTCTCCTTCAACTACTAGGTTTACTCCTTCTAATCTTGCATTAACTATTGATGCTCCTTGGGCTCCAGTATTACCAGTATTACCTTTAGGTCCAACAGGTCCCGTTGCTCCTCTATCACCTTTAGCACCAGTTGGGCCAGTTGGTCCGGTTGCCCCTTGTGCTCCTGTATTACCTTTGGCTCCAGCTGCTCCGGTTGCCCCGGTAGGTCCAGTTGGTCCGGTTGCTCCTTGGGCTCCAGTTGCTCCTTTAGCTCCAGCTGCTCCGGTTGCCCCGGTAGGTCCAGTTGGTCCTGTTGCTCCAGTATTACCTTTTGGTCCTGTTGCTCCAGTAGGTCCTATGAATTGTGGAAAGTTGCTAGTATTAAAGTTTCCGGTATGTAGTACTTCATTACCACCTACCGTGGTACCTTGTTTTAAATCTGCCATTTCTTATTCTAAGTTTTGATTTAATGTCACTAAACATTCGTTAGGCGTGCAACCACTATCGTTACTACCACAAACTTGACATGTATAATTTTCTTTATTGTTCATATATCTATATATTAGATTTCTTTTAAGTTAGGTGTGAAAATAGTACCACTTGTTATTTTTAAAGGGTCAACCTCAAAGATACCAGGAAGAGCCCACCATGTTTTGTGGTTTTGACCAGAACCGTTATAATAGTCTAACCATCTTAAGTGGATTTGTGCATCTGTTGATTTGAATCTTGCAACTCTTACATTACCACCATTACTCCATCTATCACCAGCACTTCTAGAATTATTATTAGAACTTGCATTTTCATAATTACCAAAATAATTAGACCAGTACTTATCGTGAAAATCTAGACCTTCAGCATCAGTAGTCGTATGTGGCAAGAACCAGCAAACAAAGAGTGACCACTTTTTCTTTTCTATACTACCAGCTCCTGGATAATGTGAATATGGATTTGTGGTTCCATAGCCATCATATGCCCTATATGTTGGTACTGTAGTACTACTAGCATTACGAGTATGTGTACCTACGTAATTATTACCGCTGGTTTTTTGATCGCAATATTGCCAAATACAAGCCATATATGTTTTAGAAGGGTCAATGTTAACATATCCAACATCAGAGTATCTATTAGAATCTCCTGTGAAGTTTTTACCCTCATGGATAGAATATTCATTTCTACCAGTAAGCTCTCTATTAAACCATTTAACAGTATTAGTATCAAAACCAGAACCGTGTCTAGAATCAGATAAGTTTGGACGTCCCGTTAAGTTTTGATCTGATAACCACGCAGCATAATAAGTATCTGGGTTCATCATACTAAACCCTGGGGATTCTATAATAGAATTAGCCTGAGCTGAATGTTTATTAAATTCAGGGCTTGCAGGCAACTCGTATGGGTTTTCAAATCCACATTTTTGTATTGTAACATTCTTCTTGTATGAAGTACCAACTTTATTATTACTTGGCATATGGTAATGTCCCCATCTTAAATATTGTTGCCCTGATGAAGTACTCCACTTAAACGCTAATTCAAAGTGTTCCCATTCAATACTTCTAGTACCTGATTGCGATGAATTTATCCAACCATTACTATTACTTGCTCCCCAAAAATATGAATAACAAGTACCTCCAGCCTCAAATCTTTCTACATCAACCTTTCTCTGTCCGGTCATCTTTACCCATTCACCTTCTTTAATATGTCTCCATCCAGTATTAGCTACTGTTAAGTGAGGTCCATGTGCGAAACCATAAGCAGTTGTTTCAGATACTTCGGCCAGCTGTTGTCCTAAAGCCAAATCTGGACCATATCCCTCAGATCCAATTCTTACCCATTCTTTAGGTATTGATACCTTTATTATTGCAGCATCCGCACCAGATGCATTACTATGTAAAACTTCTTTAATTATACCTAGATCAGAAGTACCGATTGCAGCGTATGGATGTCTATGTGTTGGCCCAGTTGCTAAGCCTGGTAAATTAAACCAGTGGAACGCTCTAGCAGTTTCCATTGCATTTGCTAAGTTATCATTGGTACTGATTGCATCAAATGATGCTAATGCATAAATAACATTACCATAGGCTTTAGCGTGAATTGCATCTAATCTATTAGCTAACTCAATTCTAGCAGCATCGTTTGCATATACATCAAATCCTCTAACATCTAGAAGCTCCATAGAATCATGATTCCATATTGCTAATGTCAGACCTCTACTAGAGACTGCAGTTTCGTTTACAATCGTACTACGATATTCATTCCATTTAATATAGCCACTACCGGTATCGTTAGCATTATAGCTAGTACCTTTAACCTCAATGGTCGAGTGGTAGTTACCACTCGACTCATTAGTATAAATATGTTCGAGACTTCTTATAGTGTCTTTAATTAAATCCATATAATATCTTTTTATTAATTATTAAAGTATAAATCTTATTGATAAACCGTCGTATGTAATTCCAGCACCATTAATATTTAATGTAGTACCATCAAATGTTAATCCGCTTTCTCCATTAACCGTACTTCCACCAGTTGCTGTAATAATTCTATTGTTGACATTATTAGATACTGGCAATGTAGGTCCAGTTGCACCGGTATTACCTTTTGCTCCAGTGTCTCCTTTTGCTCCAGTGTCTCCTTTAGCTCCGTTTGAACCATTAACACCAGGTGCACCCTTTTGACCAGTGTCTCCTTTAGCTCCGTTTGAACCATTAACACCAGGTGCCCCCTTTTGACCAGTGTCTCCTTTAGCTCCGTTTGAACCATTAACACCAGGTGCCCCCTTTTGACCAGTTGCACCTTTAGCTCCAGTTGCCCCCGTTGCTCCAGTTGGAATAACAAATTCGAAATTTGATCGTATTGCATCACCAACATTTCTTACACTTGCTTCACCGATACCGCCTACAAGAACGCTAGCAACCTCTACTGTTGGCGTAAGCCCGCTTGTTCCTGATGAACCAGATGTTCCATTAACACCAGCCTGTCCTTTTTGACCTTTATCACCGTTGACTCCAGAAGTTCCTGAAGAACCACTTGTTCCAGATGAACCAGAAGTTCCACTTGTTCCAGAAGTTCCGTGTTTACCATCAGCACCATTATTACCACTTGTTCCACTTGTTCCGTTAGCACCAGCCTCTCCTTTTTGACCTTTAATACCAGATGTTCCAGAAGAACCAGATGAACCAGATGTTCCATTAGCTCCAGCCTCTCCTTTTTGACCTTTAGTACCATTGATTCCAGATGTTCCAGAAGTTCCATTGACACCAGGTGCTCCTTTAGCACCAGTCGGTCCAATAGGTAGTACAAATTCAAGTATTGGATTAACAGCATCACCTGTATTTCTAACATTAGCTTCTGCTATTGAGCCTGTGAATATATCACCAATTCTAACTGTTGATGTAAGACCACTTGTTCCAGAAGAACCAGATGAACCACTTGTTCCATTAGCACCAGCCTGTCCTTTATCACCTTTTTGACCTTGAATACCTTGAGGTCCTTGTATTGAACCACCAGAAACCCATCCTTGAGCGTCAGTCCAAACCCAAAGTGAATCATCACTTTGTACAATATATGCATCTCCATTTGTATTACCACTTGGCGGAAGTTTATCTGATGTTGGAACTTCACCTTGCATTGTAACACCCCAACCATGGTTACCATCAGCACCATCGTTACCACTTGATCCAGATGAACCAGATGTTCCAGATGAACCAGATGTTCCAGATGAACCAGATGTTCCACTTGTTCCCGAAGATCCAGAAGTTCCATGTTTACCATCTACACCAGATGTTCCAGAAGAACCAGATGTTCCAGAAGATCCAGAAGATCCATTATTACCACTTGTTCCAGAAGTACCATTAACGCCAGCCTGTCCTTTTTGACCCTTAACTCCAGCCTCACCTTTAGCTCCAGTCTCTCCAGTTGGAATAACAAATTCAAACTGTGCCTTTATTGCATCACCAACGTTTCTCACGCTTGCTTCACCAATACTACCTACAAGAACGCTAGCAACCTCTACTGTTGGCGTAAGACCATTATCACCATCTCTACCGCTTGTTCCAGAAGAACCAGATGTTCCAGATGTTCCTGATGAACCAGACGTTCCATTAGCACCAGATGTTCCAGAAGAACCAGATGTTCCGCTTGTTCCAGAAGAACCAGATGTTCCACTTGTTCCTGAAGAACCAGATGTTCCACTTGTTCCTGAAGAACCGCTTGTTCCATTAACACCGGGCTGTCCTTTTTGACCTTTAGCTCCAGTCTCTCCAGTTGGAATAACGAATTCAAATTCATTTTTTATTGCATCACCAACGTTTCTTACGCTTGCCTCACCTATAGCACCTACTAAAACAGTAGCAATATCTATAGTTGGCGTAAGGCCGCTTGTTCCAGAAGTTCCTGATGTTCCAGAAGAACCACTTGTTCCTGATGAACCAGATGTTCCACTTGTTCCCGAAGATCCAGAAGTTCCAGCAGTTCCACTTGTCCCTGACGAACCTGAAGTTCCACTTGTTCCTGATGAACCACTTGTTCCAGAAGTTCCATGTTTACCATCTACACCAGAAGTTCCACTTGTTCCAGGTGCACCAGGACCTCCAGTTTGACCTGAAGTTCCACTTGTTCCAGAAGTACCTGAAGTTCCACTTGTTCCATTTTTACCATCAGCTCCAGAAGTTCCAGAAGTTCCAGAAGTACCAGCCTCTCCTTTTTGGCCTTTGGTTCCATTGATACCTGATGTACCACTTGTACCACTTGAACCATCTGCACCACCTGCAGTGTTCTCGTATTTTCCGGTTGTTGAATTATAAGATAGGATATCACCGTTTTGTGGTGACTCGCTTGATAATTCTTTAATTTGTTTTATTCTTAGTTGACTCATGAAAGAAAGTGTTCTTTTTTATGTTTATTATCTATTCTATATATCAAAGGCAGGGCCTACCTATATCCGATATTAGTGGTAATCTGATAATATTTTTTTAATATATATCATACATAATAATCTACCAAATATGAAACCAGATCAAATTTTATTCAAACGCCTTATTAGAGAATACGAGTTCTTGCTAGAAGATCTTAACGATTTGAATGAGATTAAATCTAAAGTCGATCAGGAATTCATGAAGCATCTACAAGAAATAGATGATGAGGGCATATTAGATAGCTCTGGCATTGAAAGTGCAGCTGCAGCTTGGGATGAGGGTAAAAAGGCTGAAATAGAAAAAGAGATTGAAGAGCAAGATGACAGAGACCCAATCTTTAAAAAACTATTTAGGTCAATTGTAGTTAAATGCCACCCAGATAAGTTAGGTACTCTAAATACTGAGGACCAAAAATATTATAATAATCTCTATGGAGATGCTATTGATGCTAATGAAACTATCAACTGGGCACTCTTAATTAGAACTGCAATTAAGTTAGAGATTGAAATTCCAGAGGGTGCCTATTCTAAAATAGAGGAAATTCAGGCAGATCTAGATAAACTAAAGGCCAAACAGGAATCCATATTAAATAGTACATCCTGGAATTGGTACAATATTAAAGATACCAATAACCAGGATGAATTATTAAAGAACCACCTTAATTTCTTAAAGGGGTTTAGTAGTATTTAGTGATATGTATTGGTTTCCCAATTATAATCATGTGAAAGTTCATGTGTGTTGGGCTCAATTACATTGTCTATTAATTTATTATATAGCTCAATCATTTCCTCATTATAAACCGTATACCTTGTAAGTACTCTTTCTGAATTAGTATTATATTCATCTAAATTAGCATCGTGATTATTCATTGCTAATTTAAGCTGTTCTCTACCTTCGGCAATATTAAAGCCTTCATAGAAATATCCAGCATCTTTAATGAAATCAGCATTGTGTATTAATGGATATTGTAGATAAAGAGCATCTAGATAAGAATAATTAAGTGCATTTTCCCATTGGTGAGCAAGTACGATGTCCGCTGATTTTGCTAGGGCAACTGCCACCTGAATTCTAGGCAACCAAGTTATTTTAACAGGATCATAATTAAATAGTTTTGTATTATTAATCACAGATGGATAATATTCTTGGGTTAATAGTCTATCCCCGCAAAAAATAGTAAAGTGACCGAACTCACCACCTTCTTTAAAATAATCTTCAACTATTAATGTAGGCACCATAGACCATTTAAAAACATTCGTGTTAGGTTCAAAACATGCAAGTTTTTTATTTTCATTTGCTTTACCAGGAACATATACCGGTACTGGAACTTCATTTAACTTTTCTAACATGTCTGGATTATTAAAAGCAGATGTAGTTATATCAATAAACATTGAATCCCAAATAAAAGGTACAATCTTTACTTTATCTGCATCTATATTATGTAGAACTCTTAGGTATTCAAGATTAGTATTACCTTGTTGTGGTATTAACCAAACTTCATCAAGCTCTTGATTATATCCAGTCTTTCCATATCCTACACCATCTCTAGTAAACATAGAACCTTCCATATCAAGTATGTAATTATTACCACAAACATACTTAATAACTTTTTTACATGGGCCACTCTCTTTAAATGCTCGTATATCAGCATCTGCGTACGTAGCTCCTAAGAAGATTAAAATCTCAGTATCGTGAAAAGCTTCGGTCCAATCTCTAACTGGAATTTCATTAATATCCCAAACAACTTTATCATCGTATGGTGCTTGAACTTCTGCGCTTGAATTTACTAAATAAACATTATGACCAGCTATTGTAAGTGCCTTTAATAAGTAAATAGCGTTCTGTTTAATTCCGTTAATCCAAAGACTTTCATTTTCTGAGCCCAAGTGTATTGTAATACCTATATTCATTTTTAATATTTTGTTTTGTTTTAATATGTATCTTAATAAAAAAGGGTCCTCTTACGAGGACCCTTAGTTTTAAACGTAAGTTTAATCAGTTAATCAAAAGATTATTTTAATTTACCAGAAATGATAACGTGATCGTCAGCTTCTATTGCGTAAGGTAGGTCGAATACGAATGTTGTACCATTAGCAGATGTCCATCCTTCACC
>Ga0209771_1001005_pt1 | contig 18488 bp, 13 predicted proteins | sample SaaInl59LU_5_DNA_FD_184639 | JGI IMG/M metagenome (GOLD analysis project Ga0209771, IMG submission 184639) | Marine microbial communities from expanding oxygen minimum zones in the Saanich Inlet - ESP_59LU_5_DNA (SPAdes) (version 2) | ecosystem: Environmental > Aquatic > Marine > Intertidal zone... | reverse complement strand
GGTGACAGAAAGACCATGTTGAACAAATACAACAGCAACAGTCTCACTGTCAACGCACTTCAAAAAGTTGCACAAGAGTTGAAAGCTGAACGTGTTCAACAGCAAAAGGCAGTGAACAAAAAGACCTTGATGGAATACTTGGAAAAGATGAATATTCCGAGAAACACCAAGATCAATATTGAGAGACGCTTCAACACAAACCAGGCAAATCTCAAAACACTCCAATCTGAAGTGAATAAAATTGTCAAGAATGCTCGAAATGCAAAACTTGCCAAAAACAAGGCAGCATTTACCTCAAATGTTCAAGCCTCAATTCTTTCAGGGGCAGATAAGAATGCTCTCATCCGCAGTCTCGATGTAGGTAATGTCAATATTACAGCTTTGCGAAACAAATTAAATACGATGGTCAAGAAGATGGTCGAAACACAACGCGCGAAAGATCGTGACGAACTCGAAGAATACATGAAGAGTCAAGGTGTGTCGGTGGAAAACCAAAAAACTGTTCTCGGTAAGTTTAATGTGAACAGTAAGATTGCCCTCACAAATCTCAAACAAGAAGCCAATGCCATTTTGGCGTCACGAGTACGAGAGAAGAGAGAGGCCAATACCGCGGTGCTCACAAATCGCGCAAAACAACTTGGTCTCACAAACCAGGAAACAAAGAATCTCACAAACAAATTGAACCGTGAGAAATTGGAGTCTTTGATGAATGAAGCCAACGCTATCGCCAAGCGAAAGGCTCAAAACAAGAAAAATCAAATTGAGCGTGAAAAGTCCAACTACATAAACAAGCTCGGTCTCAACGCTAATAACAAGAGGAACATTTTGGCTCAAAATCTCAATTTCAACTCCACAAAGGCTCTGGCAAACCAAACTCTCCAAAAGAGAATTGCCGAGCGAAGAGCTAAAAATATGACAAAGCTCAACTTGCACCTCAATAAACTCAATCTCAATAACCAAGAAAAGAAGAAATTTTATAACAATTTCAATAGAAATGTGAACTTGAATACCATCATGAAAAATGCAACAAACTTTGAAGCCAAAAAGAAGTCTAATATCAAGTCTGCACAACTTGAAGATCTAAAGAAGTTCTTGAACCAACAAGGTCTCAATGGTGGTGAACAGAGACAGTTCATCAACCGTCTCAACAAGAACCAGGATGATCTCGCAGCCCTCAAAGTTGAAGCCAAAAAGTTTATGGATGAAAAGTTCAAACAGTTGAAAGCCAAGAAGCGGGGTGAACTCGTGAATGTTCTCAAGGGACTGAGTAACCTGACTCAAAATGACATTAACGGTATTCTCAAAAACTTTGATAACACCAATGTGAATGGCAATGTTCTCAAAAAGAGAGCTCAAGAAATAAACAAGTCAAGAAAGGATGAAAGGTACGCACAAAATGAAGAAGAGTTCTATGGTTACCTTAATACTCTCCAAAATCTCACACCCCAAAATAGAACGGAGATTACCGCAAAACTCAATGGCTACTTTACAAACTGGAATGCCATCAAACAACTGGCAACCAACACAGCTGTTGGAAGAGCCAAAGAGAGGCGAGCTGCCGAAAAGGCTGACCTCAATAATTACATGACAAATATGGGTTTCAACAACAATTCAAAGAGAATATTCTTCAAAGATCTCGATGACGGTAAATACATTAAAAATGTTAAAGCAAACGCAGCGGCTTACAAGAAGGACCTGGATGCTAAGCGCAAAGCTACTGCCCGCAAGGGATTTGTAAATCTTTTGAATACATTGTACCTCAATAAGTCTGATCAAAATGCGTTGTTGGAGCAATTCAATGATGAGACAACTGGTCTCAACCAGCTTCAAAATAAGGCGAGAGCAAAGGAAGCAAATACAATTGAGAGAAACAGGAGCAAATTGACTTTGTATCTCTCGGATGAATTGAAACTCAATAGTTCAGATGTGAACCTCTTGGTCAAGAACTACAACGCAGATCCAAGAAGTCTTAATACTCTCCGAAATAGGGGGAGACAGTTGAAGAATGCGCGAAACGAAGAAGAGCGCAAAGAGATCCGCCAACAAGTGAAGGAGTACCTCAATGGTCTCAACTTGTTGAATAACAAAAACAAACAGAATATCATAAATAAGAACTTGCCCTACAACAATGCGAAGGCTGAGGGTAACAAGGCTCAGGAGTTCAAACGCGTGGCAAAGAGGGGTGTGGAACGTGAAAAGCTCGTCAACGCAGTAAAGAATCTCTCCAATGCCGATCAAAATAACTTATTGAATAAGTTCAACACACGGAATGTTACACTTAACTCCATGTTAAATGAAGCGAAGGATCTCAAGACGAAACGAGCCACCGAAAAACGAGCACGTGAGAGAAATGAACTCTATAACGCACTCAATGGTCTCAACATGAATGTCGCGGATAGGAATACAATTATGAATAAGTTTAACAAGTCAAATGCGACTGTGAATGCTCTCAGAAATGAAGCTGTCAAATTGAAGAATCAAAGAGTGGCTCAAAAACGTGCTCAAAATAGGGGCGAAATTGAGTCTATTCTCAACGAGACAAACTTGAGCGCTTCAAACAAGACGAGTATTCTTAACAAGTTTAACGCTAATAAGAACCAAACGTTGAATTCTATGAGAGTGATGATCAAGGAACTTTCAAATCAACGCAAGGTTGAAAAGCGTCTCGCGAATAGAGTTGAAGTTGAAAAGTATCTCCAAAAAGTTGGTCTCTCCAATACAGATATTAAAACGGTACTCAACAGATTTAATGCCAATACCAGCATTTCATTGAAAGATGCCAGTAATGAAGCGAATGCGCTTTTCATCCAGAGAGTTCAAGAAAAGACAGCTGCAAACCGCGCGAAGCTTGTTAAACACATGAATGGTCTCAACATCACCAATGCCAATCGAGCCGCCATCCTCAAGAACTTTGATAGCGAAGCCGCGAGCTTGAATAATCTCAAGACTCGCGCAACCAATATAAATACAGCTGTCAAGGCTAAGGCTGCCCAACGCCGTGACTTGTCCAACTATATTAGTGGTTTGGGTATCAATGGAAATGATCTTATTAACAAGTTCAACAACGGTCGATCGACCCTCAATAGTCTCAAAAAGGAAGCCAATAAAAGGCGTACAGAGGCCAATGCCAAGATCGTAAACAACAAGAAGAAAGAACTCAATACGTTTATGAATGACACATTCATCCCCAAGGCGAATAGGAAGGCATTCCTCAACCGTATTACGGTCAACACAAATATGAATGCTATCAAGAGTAATGTGAAGAATGTTGACAATGGCATCCGTGCTAAAAAGGAGAAGGAGGCCAAGAATATGGATGAGTTTGTGACGTTCCTCAATGGTCTTGAGCTTACTAATAAAGAAAAGGTGGACCTTCTCAAGAACTACAGTGCCGGTAAGACAAATAAGAATGCTTTGAAGAATAAGGCGGTTTCTATAAACGCTGCTGTCAAGGCTAAGGTTGCGCAACGTCGGGAATTGTCCAACTATATCAACAGTTTGAATGTCAATGGCAAGGATTTACTAAACAAGTTCAATAATGGCAACTCGACCCTCAATAGTCTCAAAAAGGAAGCCAATAAAAGACGTACAGAGGCCAATGCCAAGATCGTAAACAACAAGAGGAAAGAACTCAACGCGTTTATGAATGACACATTCATCCCCAAGGCGAATAGGAAGGCATTCCTCAACCGTATTACGGTCAACACAAATATGAATGCTATCAAGAGTAATGTGAAGAATATGAACAATGGTATTCGCGCTCAAAAGGAGAAAGAGGCCAAGAACAGAGATGAGTTCTCAACATTCCTCAATGGTCTTGAGCTCACAGGCAAAGAGAAGGAGGATCTTCTCAAGAACTACAACGCTGGTAAGACAAATAAGAATGTCATAAGGAACAAGGCTGTGTCCATAAATGCCGTGGTCAAGGCTAAGGCTGCACAGCGTAAGGAACTTTCTAATTATATCAATAGTTTGAATGTCAATGGCAAGGATTTACTCAATAAGTTCAATAATGGCAACTCAACCCTTAATAGTCTCAAAAAGGAAGCCAACAAACGACGTACAGAGGCCAACGCTAAACTTGTAAACAACAAGAAGAAGGAACTCAATACGTTCATGAATGACACATTCATTCCAAAGGCGAATAGACAAGCCTTCCTCAACCGTATTACGGTCAATACAAACATGAATGCTATCAAGAGCAACGTGAAGAATGTGGATAATGGTATTCGTGCTCAGAAGGAGAAGGAGGCGAAAAATAGGGATGAGTTTGTGACATTCCTCAATGGTCTTGAACTTACCAACAAAGACAAGGGAGACCTCCTCAAGAACTACAATGCCGGTAAGACAAATAAGAATGTCATAAGGAACAAGGCCCTGTCCATAAATGCCGCTGTCAAGGCCAAGGCTGCACAGCGACAAGAATTATCCAACTACATCAATAGTTTGGGTATTAATGGTAAGGTGATCCTCAATAAGTTCAACAATGGTCGATCAAGCATCGATAAACTCAAGAAAGAGGCTGACAAATTGAAATCTCTATCCGATGCCAAAATTGTTAAAAATAAGCGAGACGATATTCGCGCATTCATGAAAGAGACACGTCTTCCAAATTCAAATAAGAACTCGTTTGTTAACCGCATCGAAGTCAATACAAATATGAACACAATCAAACGTGAAATTAAGGAGTTGAACTCCGTACTCAAGGGTCGCAATGACGAATTGGCACGAAAAAAGACTGAACTCTCCACGTACCTCAATGGTCTTAATGATTTAACATCAAACCAAAGATCTGAACTACTCAAAAGAGTTGTCAACGCAAATACCAATATTCAAGAATTAAAGAATGAAGGTGTGAGACTAAACAAGAATGTCAAAAATAAGAGAGTTGAACAAAAACGCCTCGAAGAAGAGAAGAGAATTAAGGAGGTGGAAGCCAAGAAGGCTCTCAACCAGAAAAAGTTTGAAATTCATCTGAGAGATCTCAAACATCTCACAAGTAAAGAGATGGAGGGTTACGCAAAAAATCTGGCGAATGGTAAAGCAACTCTCGAAGATCTCATTGCGGCTTCAAAGGCAAAGAATGCCGACAATGAGAAGGACAAAGATGTATTGAGAAACTACGTGAGAAAGACTTCTCTTCCACAATCTAAAAAGAATGTGTATCTCAAACAACTCAACACACCTTATGTGAATATTACACCAATTAAGGGTCTCGTGAATGCGAACGTCGAGACTCAAAAGAAGGAGTTACAGAAATTGATCAAGAATGCCGAATCTAAATTGAAGAAAATCACAGAGTTATCCGCCGATGAACGTGGTAGATTCAAGATACGTCTTCAAAGTGAGCCAGTGTCTAATGTACTCGAAGAAGCTCAAAAGCTTAGTGTAAATAGGAAGGAGGCCAAAAAGGCTCGTAACCAAGAAAAGAAGAATGTTGCCGCTAAACTTCAAGCTTTGAACTCCCTCGAGAGGAACAACCGTAAGAAGCTTATGAATAGGCTCGCCACAAATGGCGCCAATAAGGTAGTGGCTAACGCTCAAGCTCTCAATAAGGAGAGGAAGGAGACCGCAGCCAAAAAGAAGGCCGAGGAAGAGGCTAAAAAGAAGGCCGAGGAAGAGGCCAAGAAAAGGGCTGAAGAGGCCAAAAAGGCTCGTAACCAACAAATCAAAAATGTTGCCACCAAGCTTCAAGGGTTGACTTCCCTCGAGAGGAACAACCGTAAGAAGCTTATGAATAGGCTCGCCACAAATGGCGCCAATAAGGTAGTGGCTAACGCTCAAGCTCTTAACAAGGAGAGAAAGAATGCTGCGGCCGAGGAAGAGGCTAAAAAGAAGGCCGAGGAAGAGGCCAAGAAAAAGGCTGAAGAGGCCAAAAAGGCCCGTAACCAACAAATCAAAAATGTTGCCACCAAGCTTCAAGGGTTGACTTCCCTCGAGAGGAACAACCGTAAGAAGCTTATGAATAGGCTCGCCACAAATGGCGCCAATAAGGTAGTGGCTAACGCTCAAGCTCTCAATAAGGAGAGGAAAGACAAGAAGGCCCGTGACCAGCAAATCAAAAATGTTGCCACCAAGCTTCAAGCTCTCACCTCCCTAAAGAGGGAGAATCGTAAAAGCCTTATGAATAGACTTGCCACAAATGGCCCCAATAAGGTTGTAGCCAATGCCCAAGCTCTCAACAAGCAGAGAAAAGACAAACAAGAAGCTGAAAAGCGAATGATTGAAGATAGACGAAAAGCCGAAGAAGCTCGCAAGAAGGCCGAAGAGGCAAAGAAGAAGCTCAGAAATCTTCAAACCAAGAAACTCGCCACCAAGCTTCAAGCTCTCACTTCCCTCAAGAGAGAGAACCGTAAAAGCCTTATGAACCGCGTCGAGAAGAATGGATACAGTAAGGTTCTTGGAAATGCTCAAGCTCTCAACAAGGAGAGAAAAGAAGACGCCGCTCGCATCCGTGGTGGTGTTGAGTATAAACTCAAACAGATAGGTGTGAAGGGTGCTAATTTGCAGGCTCTCATGAAGAGATGGAACGATTCAAAGAATAAGACCATCTTCAATGACGCACGCAAGAAGGTTGAAAGTGAAAAGGCTCGGGTACAACCTCTCCTCAATAAAGTCGAGAGAGTTGTTTCCAGAAAGAATAGCTCGAGTCAGGCGTGGGTGAATTGGAAGGGGGCTATTCGTGCGGCTAAAAACAATTCAGCGTCTCTCAAGAAGATTGAAAAGTTGTTAGACGATAAGGAAAAACTCAAGACAAAAACCCTTGAGGCGATTAAGGACCTTCCACCACGGGAGCAATACAAATACACATTGAACCTCACAGCTTACAAGAATGATGTGGCTGAGAGACAAAAGAAGCTTGGCGAGCTTCGCAAGACCAAAGACAATGCCACGAAGGAGACCGCCGAAAAGCTTCAGTCCCTCAATAGATTGGGTCGCGACAACAGAAAGCGGTTCATGAATAGAATTGCTGGTGGCGAGAATGCAAAGAAGGTTTTGGCCAATGCCGACAAGTTACAAAGCAATCGCGTCAAGAAACAAAAGAATGAAGCTGATCGTAAGAAAAAGGAACAGGAAGCGTCCAAGGAACGCAAAGAGAAGGAGAAAAAGACGCGTGACTACGAAAAAGGGAAACAGGCCAAGTTGAGAGCAAATACGGCTAAGATGCTTCAAGGTATGACCGGTCTCCAGCGCGCAAATCGTAAGGTGTTTATGAATAGATTGAATAAGGGGAATAATCCCGCGAATGTCATTTCTAACGCTCAGAAAAAGAGTGCGAGTGTCACTGGATTTTCTTTCAACAAGAGACCAGCGAGTGAACTCAGACCAATGACTACAAAGGAAAGATTCAACGTCGACTACACCGCGCCAACAAAGAGTTCGGCCATACGCGAAATCAGAACAATGCGAGGCATTGGTGCGAAGAGTCAAAATAAGTTCGTGAAGCGCATTGATGGTGGTGAAAAGGCTTTGAAGGTATTGACCAACGCCAAGGTTGCAAATAAGAAGGCGAGGGGTATGACTTCAAAGACAAAGAGACAACTTCAAAAGGGTGTTCGTCGATAAAATTACATAACCATAATTTTTAAATTGAAATCACTATTAAAACTTTGCGCAAAAGTCCAATCGAGATGACCACACGAATCATAAAATGGATTTCCGGAAACATTATTTCCTATGCCTACATCCGGTGAAGTACCACTATGATCGTTCCAAGCCAGGCATGTCACACCATTGGTAACATCGTGACACTGAAATGAACCATATGCAGAACTTCCAGTGTGTTGTACCCGAACCCGTGGGTGTCAGTGGACGACTCTGTAAGTAATCCGTCATATACACTGAGAACAATATCTCCATCGTCGTTACACAAGAGGGTGTCCATATCTTCTATTATTGTATGTTTTTTTCTTTGTCAAAATTACATATTTTGTTCAAGAAATGATTCTACGGTCGCCGATAATTTTGAAGGGAATATGATAAACTCATATATGCTATGATCTGTTGTACTCATTCCTAACCGTATCCCACCGGTAACAGTAGCATTGGTCGTTCCAGACGAGAGATACGATGTCCCAATTCTGAAATATTTTATAAATCTTACCAAACTTGATGTCGGGTTTGGTAAGTTTTATCTATATATTTTGCTCAATGAATGATTCAATAGAATCTGATAATTGTGATGAGAATATAAGTAATTCGTAAATACTGTGGTCGGTAGTACCCTCACCTATACGCACACCACCCGTAACAGTAGCTGTCGTCGATCCACTTGAAAGATATCGCGTCCCACCATTGAGTCTAAACCCGTTCGTAGTTGATTTATATCCACTAAATACGGTTTTTGCACCAAGAGTTGATGTAGCCCCATATGCACGATCTGTACTCGCAGAACCTGGATCATAATACCAGGTTCCATTGCTATAAGGGGCGTGAAATGAAAATCGCCCGGGATTACCTGTATTCGTTCCATTTAAGTTTATAAAAAAATTACCACTTCTTACATTTTCACGTGACGCAAATATTGCGTGCATATTAGTAATCGTCGAAGTCCCAAACACATTAGGTCCTGTCATAATTTTACTTTGAAATCTGATATGTGGTTTATCACCACTTGTAACTATGAATGGTTGTGAAGTCGCCGTTGTCTGAGTGACATGATTTTCTCCCGAACTCTGGTCATACCACGTCACAACGTAGCCAGTCCCAGCCCCAAGCCACTCACCCAAGTCAAGTCCCTCGACGTTCCCATACTTATCGAAGGTGACGTCTGTCTCCACATTGTCCGTGGAACGTCGGAGACGTACTTGAGGACCCGTGTATGCCCCAAAGAGACGACGGAGGGCGTACGCCCCAACAGCTTGGGTGTAGACACTTGAACCCAAGCCATCGAGAGCACCGGGGTTTGGTTTGATGAGGACGATACCTGAGCCACCAAGGCCACCTGAGCCACCACCATTTTCGGCTCCAGCACCACCACCACCTGACCCAGTATGTGCTACACCTGGAGTTCCACTCTTATCAGCAGCGTCGTGTTTACCACCGTTACCCGCATTCGTACCACCTAAACCACCATTTCCACCTCTGTCTCCACCGCCACCGCCTGAGCCATAGACAGTATTCCATACTCCGAAGACATTTGCTGCGTACCCTTCTCCACCATTAGAGCCTGAACTACCTGTCACATTAAAACCAGCTTGGGTGGCACCACCCCCACCAGCCGCACCAACTATACCCGATATACTCACTCCACCCACATTCCCCATACCATCGACGGAAAGTTTCACAGACGCACCACCAGTTGTAACATTTCTATTGGCTCCACCACCCGACCCACCTGAGCCACTTCCACCAGCACCACCCCCATTCGCCTGAATTGATGAGGTAAATTGAGATATGCCACCCCGGGTAGCAACAGGACCCCCACGTCCAACTTTAATTTCAACGCCAGGGGTCACTGGGACACCCTGTCTATATACAACTTCACCACCACCACCACCACCAGTTGGGGAATATCCACTCGATGATCTCCCCCCACCACCCCCACCAACCACGAGAATATCGGCGTACGTCACACCCTCTGCGTCCCACGTGTATGTCGTCTCCGTGCCAGAACCCGCGTAGAGGAATGCCAAGGTTTCTTGGGTGGTTAACACATTATGTGTAGATCCTCCACTATCACCAAAAATGATACTACCATCGCCGTTACACAAGAGAGTGTCCATATCTTCTATTATTGTATGTTTTTTTCTTTGTCAAAAATAAATGAAAATACCCATCAGATCCAATAGCAAACTGAGCATGCATGGATACTCTGATGTTAGGGACAAGTCTCCACTCGCGCGTCACCGCGCCCTCGCGAGAGTCATCCGCGCTGGAGAGCCACCCCTCGGTCTCTTCCGTCGCCTAAATGTTCTAATGATCCTCTTCAAGAGGACAGATCCAAAGTTGTCCAAGATCTTCAAGAAGGATCGTGACTGGGTCAAAGAAAAATATATGTAGATGATATAGATGTCTCAGACTGTCATAATTGGTATTGCTGGTTTAATGATGGTCGTGTGTTCATCATCTTCAGTAGCTATGTTCACGTCGAGTGGAAGCAAAAGTGGGTCGAGTGGGTCGAGTGGGCCGAGTGGGTCGAGTGGGCCGAGTGGGTCGAGTGGGTCGAGTGGGTCGAGTGGGTCGAGTGGGTCGAGTGGGTCGAGTGGAGAACAAACAAGTCCTGGTGGATTTTTCAAATTCTATAGTGGTTGTGATTATGATGGCGATGTATTTGAATCTGTGCAACTTGGTCCCGTAGAAACTTCTAAAATAGATAATTTTAAAGGTGAACTCAAAACAGAACATTGGAATACGCTACCACCTGGAGAACAGGAAAAACTTGTATTTAAAAGTGTAGAGTTTGAAAATATGGAATTAAAAGGAGATTATATTTCGATGGGTGTACTGTCATCGGAAAAAAAGGATTTTAATAATAGCGGAACCAAGAAAATATCATTTTGTAATCCAGATATACAAGAATACGGAGCAACTAAACTTAACTTAACCTGGAAATTGTTGGGAAATTAATCTATGTAAATAGAAACATGTCACCACTGTATACGCGTCTACGTGTTAGAAGAGTGATGCTCCAACCAGAAATAGTGAAAGAACCCGAGCCCGAGCCTCCCCGTAAGTTCGGGTACGTACTCATGGCTGTAATGATATGGATATTAAAGAGTTAACGCGATTTCTTAATTAATGGGAAATTGTGATGTATGTTGTGAAAAGTTCAACAAAATAAATCACAAAAAGGTTGAATGCCCCTTCTGTGATTTACAGAGCTGTCGTGTGTGTTCGCAGAGGTACTTGCTCTCCATATCAGATGACCCACACTGTATGGGTTGTAAGAATGTGTGGAATCGTGAGTACGTGGATACGTGGTGTACGCGCTATTTTAGGAACACAGAACTCCGTCGTCACCGTGAGACGATCCTCTTTGATAGGGAAAAGGCACGTATGCCAGAGACCCAACCAGAGGTTGAGAGAATCAAGGCCATGCGAAAGATTCACTTCATCATCAATGAACAAAGGAGGCGTCTCATAGAACTTCACAACAAACATGGAATATATGTCCCAGTCACATTGAATACCCCGATACCCCAAGACATTCTGGATCTTAGGGAGGACATGGAGGAGAGTTACAGGGAGTTGGAACGCCTCAGACACGGAGGTGAGCTCGTCGTGGGTGAACCACCCAAAAAGTTTGTGCGAAAGTGTCCCACCGAGGAGTGTAAAGGATTCATGAATGAAGATTGGTTCTGTGGACTCTGCGACCGTCACTTTTGTGAGCACTGTAACGAGGAGATCGCCGAAGAGCACACATGCGACCCAGACGCTGTCAAAACTATGAAACTCCTCAAAAAGGATACAAAACCCTGTCCCAAATGTGGAACGATGATTCAGAAGTTGTCGGGGTGTGCTCAAATGTGGTGTCCAGATTGTCACACAGCCTTCGATTGGCGTACGGGGCAGATTGAGACTGGTCGCATTCACAATCCACACTATATGGAGTTTAAGAGGGGAAGGATATCTGGTAGAGAGCACGCCGATATTCCCTGTGGCGGGGTTCCCACATTCAGGGAACTGCGGCAAGTGAATGCCTCCGATGACATACTACGATTTGCCACTGTACTCAGTAATCTCGACAGAGAACTCATATACAGATACGGCGACATGTACGATGATAATAACCAGTACCTTCGCGTCGCCTACATGCTCAATGAACTCGAAGAGAAGGCGTTCAAGAAGGAACTTCAAAGGAGGGACAAACAAAGGGAGAGATACAGAGACATTGTAAACATCTACAGAATGGTCGTAGACACGGGCGGAGATCTCCTTAGACAATATGTCCTTGACCAGGATAGGGTGGATGAAATTGTAGACATAGCCACGAAGTTAGTTGAATATGCCAACAGTGTCATAAAGACCATTCAGAAGAGATACAATTGTGTCACCCCTCCAATTATTAATCTCTTTTAATGGTAAGATGATCCTTCTATTGGCTCTCATATTGTTGGTACTGTACCTCATTCCAACCTATGAAAAACCAAAAATTGTGAAAGGTCTCGTGACACCGGAAGAACGGGAACACATCATGAAGAAGGCTAAAAGGAAATTGGCTGTCTCCACCGTGGCTGAAAATCGGGTTATAGATAAGAATATCCGCGACAGTGAGACTGCATGGCTTGATATGAATGATCCGGTTGTGAAGCGTGTCTGTGAGAGGTGTGTATCACTCACAGATAGACCCCTCGCGAACTGTGAACATCTCCAGGTGTTGAGGTACAAACCAGGTGGTCACTACAAACCACATCAAGATACATTCAGTGATACAAAGGGGAATAAGCGAATGTATACAGTGATTTTGGCGCTTAATGATGACTATGAGGGTGGTGAGACGGAGTTTCCCAACCTAAAAAAGAACTACAAAATGAGAGCTGGTGACGCACTCTTCTTCCATACCCTCGATAACTACGAGCTCATGACGTCCAAGGCTTTACATGGGGGTCGCCCTGTAAAGTCTGGTGAAAAATGGGTATGTAACCTATGGGTTCATAAGTATCAATATCTAGAATAAATATTATAAGATACTGTAATTCTATTACTACTTATATTTTGTATAACTCTATGAAGTAAATTAGAAGGAAATACTATTACAGTTCCTTCTTTTATATCATCGAAATCACCCGTATCTAAGTATGTACCACAACCATTTTGAAATGGTGGATCACACACTGATTGATTACTCGTAAAAACAGTAACATTTTTATTACTTTCATCATTTAATATGTAAATTAAAGAAAATGATGAGTGATAAATGTGACCATTTATGATATAAGGCAGGGAAGAATGACCATGCCAATCAAAACTATCACCCTTTTTATATTTTGTATACCACGCATTCAAAACCGCGTGGTTTACATAATCTATGGTATAAAGTAAATTTTTACTCCCGTTTATTCTTTGAATTAATTCCGCCAATGTATCTTTTACTATTGTTTTAACGTATTCTTCCGATGTAAGTTCATTTTTATTATATTCTTTAACATAATTTGTAGTAGCACCTCGTAGAAGATCCATTTCTTGTTGTTTAACCTCACCTAATAAATTGATATCTTTCATCATTTTACTTTTAATGCGCTTATGATCATCTTCACTCAACTGTCTCCAATAAACAAAAGGGCTCTGAAAAATCTTTAATGGCATATTTAATAAAATTACTACAACTTCTTTAATCATTTTATATCACTAAATACATTAAGCGCAATCGTTATACGCCCATTTGTAGTAACAGGCTTTACCATGTGTTCTAAACACGCTGGAAAAGCTATAACAACACCCTCTTTTACAGTTGGAAAATGAGACATGTCTATTATATTGGAATCTAACATTTTAACAAATGGTCTATGCGCTTTAAAATTTCTGAAAGCAATAGAACTTTTTTCGCTTTCATCATTAAGTATATAAATCAGGGAAAATGAAGGGTGATAAATCTTGTCATTGTGTTCAATGGGAAGACTTATATGATTATGTAGCTCTTGGTATTCACCAACATTATAAGTATTGAACCAACAATCTGTGATAATATGTGATTTGGCAGTAAAATCAAAGGCGATTTTTTCACGCATAAAAGTAACCATTTCATCTATAGTTTTCCAAACTATACTTTCTATATGTTCTTTGTCTAAAAATTTAGATCTGTTTGTAAAGTTTGTGGTAAAATTAGAAAGATTAAATGGATTTTTGTTATTTTTATCTTTTTGTAACTCCTTTATGCGAGGTAAAATAACCTTTTTTATCTGATCATGATCTTCCAATTTTCTCCAATAAATGCATTCGGGTGGAAATATCACACAATGTGCCATGTATCTTGTACTACATGATCTTTTAAGCAACTTCGCCCCGAACTCTCAACTTGGTTCGGTTAAGTTCATGAAGAGCCTCGACATCCTTCTTATTCTGACCAGAGTATGGCACAGCGTACGCGTTGTCGCACATCCACTTATTGACATTGGTCCACTTTCCATCTTCGGACACCCACACTTCCGCCAAGATGCGTCCAAATTTGCCACGCGAGTCCCTTTCTGGGCATCTGAGTTCGATCTCAATATCATCCTTCTCAGATTCCACAGCCTTGAGGCACCACTCCTTCAACTTCTTCTTTGAGAGGAGGCCATAGACTTTCTCTTCTTTGTCGGATGTTCTGGATTCTGGGGTGTCAATGCCAAGGAGACGCACCCGTTGACGCGTACAGACATCGAAACCCAAGTCAAGGGTCACATCAATTGTATCTCCGTCTACAACCTTCTCAAGGGAGGAGACTTTGTAGACATATTCGCAAGTGGGCTGGACGTATGTGGCCATATATATATTACCTCAATCTTTTTTCTAAGAAATCGCTAACTAGACTACGCATAAAATTCTTCTGTGATTGAGTAAACTCAATATTCTCAAGCATGTCTGCATGTTCAAACGAGCATGGATCATCCCGCTTTGCCGAGTTAACGAAATGACGCTCCGCAAATCCATACCGACGAGCGTGTGAATAGTCTTTGAACAGAAGCTGATTATTTCTATAGTTGAAACATTGGAGCGCTTGTACTTCGTCGAATATGTCGAATGCTGAGCATGGTTTGATCTCATCGATACTCATATCTTCATATGGCACTTCACCAAACATTTTATGACAGTTAGTCTTCATGTACATTTTATAATCAGTTTGTGTCTCACATCCAAGAACGAGAGTGGTAAAATCGTCGGGTGTGTGTTTATTAAGAGATAGTTGCCGTTTTGTGCGGAGGAACTCGTAAAAAAGTCGATGAACGTTAACTGAAAAATGAAGGGGGCACGAACAGTTGGGTGCGTAACAACGCCCATTTTTGCGACCACTGTTGATTGGATGTCTACAGTAGGTCAAAATGCCACTCTGCTTAGTATTTGGTTCTCGTACCTCATACATAGTTTTATGAGATTTGTCGACTTCGTGGATCACTCTATCGAAAACATAAGAGCCAATTTTGAAGAAATGTTGTTGCCATGATTTATTTTTGGTTTTAAGGATCTTAATAATCTCAATCATCTGTTCCTTACTTGTTATCGCGGTTGGTTGTGTGGCTACTATTCTATACAGAGAGTTCATAGCTCTTTGGTAACGAGTCCCATCTTTCAGCTTTACAAAAATGCGCAGGCGTTTAATGAACTCGTCCATTTTGGAGTATAAAACTTATGTCTAATTTTATGACTTAGGTTTCTACTCTCCCCACAGGTAGCTCATAGACTTTGATGAAGAGATTCTTATATATTTTAGAGGCCACTTGATGAATCCAAGCACAGTAGCCATTTATAATATTATACAACTATATAAAATGGCCCAGGAAGATCCAATCTTACTCGATTCAACCGGTGCTGCTCAGAAGAAGACCGCCGACAGTCTGCTACAAACCACCGCTGGTAAGGTTGTTCTCACAATTTCACTCGCATTGTGCTGCATTCTCCTAATTTGGGGGATGGCTACTGGAAATTTCTTTAAGGTTCTTAATGCTCTTTCCAAATAATATTGCCTAAATACAGAATATGAAGTCTGTCGTCTTCACCTACGGGAGATATAATCCACCTCACAAGGGGCACAGACTTATGATTGAACAAGTCATCGAGACTGCCAGACGTACTAAAAAGACACCAATTATCGTTGTGTCACACTCCATGGGGAACGCCAAGAATCCACTTCCAGTGGAGAACAAGGTGAGAATTCTTAGACGCTGGTTTCCGGGTGTCACCATTATGACATCCGCGAAAGATCGAAGCATCGCAAAAATTGCTCAAAACTTCAATAAAAATTCAATTATGATTGTTGGTCAAAATCGTGAAAATAGTTTCAAGTTCCTCCCATTTAAGAAAGTTGCGGTCTCGAGGCCACCTGGTGCTGTATCGGCCACGATGGCACGGGCCGCCGCCGCCGCTGGTAACACCAAGGCTTTCAAGAATATGACTGGGTATAACCTCACTCCAAACTTGAGGAATAAGGTTGTGAGAGCTCAGAAGAAATGAGTTCTATCATAGCAAGTTTGTCCTCTTCATTATAAGAATTACTTTTTGTTAGATTATCCTCAGCTAATAACCACTGAGAGTTCAGATAGTGCCAGCAATACTTATTATCATCTGGTAAGTTCCACGCAGAGCATGGGATTATTTCATCTATGTGAACATCATCTTCTTCTGTTTTAGATCTTCCGTACCTATCTTCAAATGTTTTGTGGAGGTATCTCAGCCATTCCTCGGAAGTCATACAGAGGTCTTCTAATGTGTGGGTTGGATTTTTAGAATTTATAACTGCTCGTCTTCTAGCTCTTCTTGAATGCATTGCATGTCCTCGTGGATCACACATTTTACAAGTTGAACGAACTTTATTGTGTTTACATATAGAACTACCATTACATTCTTTACAGATTATGCGACGTTTATCGTGTTCACAAAAAAAATACCATTACTACAGTCTCTACATTTACTACAAATTCTACCATGTTCACAAATCTCACTTCCTCCACATGGTTTACATTTGGAGCGAACTCTACCGTGCTCACATATTTGATTTCCACCACATTCTTTACAAGCTGAACGAACTCTATCGTGTTCACAAATTGAACCACCACCACATAATTTACAAACTGAACGAAGTTTATTATGATTACAAAATGAACCACCACCGCAAGCTCTACACTTTGAAGGATAACGATTGTGTTCACACATTTTACCTCCAACTTTTAAGCCCAATTTAATACCTTCATTTTTGCATTCTATATTATGACAATCGGTTGTTCTTTTATTACAAAAACAGTGCCATCTTCCATTCTTTTTATAAAACTCTTTCTGGCCCATACATTCTTTAATTTCCTCGTCTTTAATCTGATACTTCTCAATGGTTGCGTCTTTTGGTATCTTTCCAGTATTCTTCATCTGGCGTAAGACTTCTTTGCGTGCGCGCTTATACATAAACTCTGGATCTTTTTTCTTGTTTTCATACTTTTCTCTGTCTGTTTTACATCTCAATGTGTTGAGACATCTCATACCTTTGGCTTCCCATTCACTTATCAACTTTCTATACACCTTTTTTACAACTTCCTTTGTATTATTGATATGTAAGACATGTATAGTTGAATTCATAGTAGGATCACCTTCAATCCAGCCAGCTGTTAATAACTCATTAACATCCCGAAGCTTTCGTGGATTTCGTTTGATTTCACAATTCAATTTAGTAAGCCATTGTTCAAGACCATAGAATAAATAGGTTCCGTCTTTCTTCACGCGTTCAACTTCAAGACACGGATAGGAGTATTCCTCATATTTAGTGGCCAATTTATCTACTAATTGATCTCTATCTATATGTGGGAGGAGAGATTGACCGTTTGTGTTCAGTCTCATTTTGGCTTGACCTATCCAACATGTACCGAGTTCTTCATTGTCAAGAATGAAGAATGAAGTTGGGTGGCGGTGATCCATACTCATAGTTGAGAAAATAATTATCACTCAGTTGAATGACTGTCCTGGGGTTTTCATTTTTCAAAAATCTGTACCCCATCTTCCGACAAATTCTGAAAAAACTATTTTTTTCTAAGGACAAAGTTTCTTAAGATTATAACAACTTTCTTAAAAATTTTTACTAATAAATTTAGAATTTTTCGGAACTCGGGGTACATAAAATTTGGACATCAAGATTCTTAAAGATAAAATATAATCTATATGTAGGATGGAAAAGGAGACGGTAACCTTACCTAAACCACCAGAAGACTATGAATATGTCTTAAGAAAGAAACCACCAATCAGGGATAAAGATCCTTCGGAACTGACACCCAGGCAACTATCAACCAGGAAGTATCGTGAAAAAAATAAAGAAAAAATTAATGAAAAAAGGAGGATACAATATGAGGAAAAGAAAAAAGAAAATTCATAAAATCTGTACCCATCTTCCGACAAATTCTGAAAAAACTATTTTTTTCTAAGGACAAAGTTTCTTAAGATTATAACAACTTCCATAAAAATTTTTAGTAATAAATTTAGAATTTTTCGGAACTCGGGGTACATAAAATTCCAATTTAAAGCTTCACCCCCAAACCCATGTATGGTAGACGTAGAGTCCTTGGCCAAAAATATCTACTCCCAACTTGGACCTGGATACAGTGAGAGGGTGTACCACAATGCCATGGAGGTCCTCTTACGCAAATACGGAGTTCAATACGAATCGGAAAGGATAGTTCCGATTCCCTTTGAGGGTCACGTCATTGGTAATGTGAGGGCCGACATCATCATAAACAATACAGTTGTCCTTGAGTTCAAAACAATCAGGACTCTCAATGAGCAGGCAGAGTGTCAAATAAAGAATTATCTGAATCTGACTGGGTTGAAGATTGGGTACTTGATAAACTATCCTCCATTCCCTGATCGTGAGGTTG
>Ga0209771_1000998_pt1 | contig 18553 bp, 31 predicted proteins | sample SaaInl59LU_5_DNA_FD_184639 | JGI IMG/M metagenome (GOLD analysis project Ga0209771, IMG submission 184639) | Marine microbial communities from expanding oxygen minimum zones in the Saanich Inlet - ESP_59LU_5_DNA (SPAdes) (version 2) | ecosystem: Environmental > Aquatic > Marine > Intertidal zone... | reverse complement strand
CTTGTTATTTCTAGCTGATATATTTGAAATAGGTTGTTCATCTTTATCAAAAAAGATTAATGCAGATATTACAATTGCAGATATTATTGCAATTATTAGTATTTTTTTCTTAGTATTCATTAAAAGTTTGTTTGACCACCTTCTAAGTATGGATTCATATATTTATTGTGATATTCCATTATTTTATCTCTTGCTTCTTCTGCAGTATCTACAATTCTGAATAGATCAAAGTCACTTGGATTTATTTTACCAGCTTCTAATAGTGTATTTCTTAACCAGTCAATTAAACCTTGCCAATAACTTTTACCAACAAGTACTATTGGATATTTAATATTATGTCCACATTGTGCTAATGTAAGTGCTTCAAACAATTCATCTAAGGTTCCTAATCCACCTGGAAATACTACAAATCCTTGTGAATATTTAAGAAACATTACCTTGCGAGTAAAAAAGTATCGGTTTTCAACACCCATCTCTACATATTTGTTCATTCCTGCTTCAAATGGTAATTCAATACCAATTCCAATCGATTTACCTCCAACTTCTTTGGCTCCATGATTTGCTGCAGCCATAATCCCAGGACCTCCTCCTGTAATTACACCAAATCCTTCACAAGCAATTAACTTTCCAAATGATTTAGCCTCTTCATACCATTTCGTTCCGACTTTAGTTCTAGCACTTCCAAATACACTAATACAAGGTATATCTAATTCATTGAAAGTATCAAACCCTTTTGTAAATTCACCTTGAATTCTTAGGATTTGCCAGGCGTCTTCTGCTTTATTTCTCATTTTATTTATTTCGATTATCAGTAGTTTGACAAAAACATCTTTCACCCGGTTTAATTACTCTATTATAGCACTTTTGGCATAATACAAACTTTTCAGGCTGTGGTTTATCAACTTGCATAAATTAAGTTTATGATAAATAATTAGATATATTGATAGCCGCTTGTTTAGCTTGCTTCATATTTTTTATAACAGCTCTACCTTTAAGGTTAAATGGAATATATCTAGCAACACCATCATCTTCAATATCCTTTCTAATCCAATCATCTAGATCTTCTTGTTTTAAATCTGCTTCTAATTGTTCTACCCAACCAGCCCATTGTTTTGGTAAATAATGCTTTTCCATAGGTATAAAATTTTCATCAAATAATCTATCGCCGATTTTAAAAGCACAACCACCTCGATGTGAGTATCCATAGTAACCCACAATTTCAGTATCACTCCATATTTCAGCAACACCTAAAGGTTGATCTGGGCAAACTGCCATATTATTTAAGTAATACCACCAACCAACTCTGATGTCACCAATATAGTCACCGTTTAAAGTAACAAATGAATCTGGTATTAGTTCATTAGAATCTTTTAGTTTATATGTAGATATTCTACCACCAGTATGTCTATTTATTAATTCAACTTTAGTTGGATCTGGTGTTTCAGAGCTTACTCGACTTACTAATTTCGTAAAGCCTAAGTTTAGGTGTATTTTATTTAAAACAGTACCATCTGTATATTCCGGGTACTTTTCAAACTTAAATTTTAATTTGCCTAAATAAGGTGTATTATTCTTAATCATTGTGTTTGCTATTAAATTGATTTAATCTGTTTATAAATTGTTGGAAGTAATGTTTAACTTCTTCTTTAGTTAATGAAAAGCATTGTGGAATTGATTCTGTTTCTGATGCAATCCATATCTCAATGCCATCTGGTTTTATACCTAAACGTTCCCAAATCGCAACAAAATATGCACTACCTTGTACGAAATAATCTTGAATCCATGATTCTAATTTAGGTTTTCTTGAATTCTTATAGTCAATTACTAGTATTCTATTATCAATCATTTTAGAAACATTGTCTACCGTTCCAGCATATCCGTATTTAGACCATAAGAACTTTTCCGCAGCTAATACTTCAGATACTTGATCAAAAAACATACTAGAATTATAATAGAACTTATTAAAGAATTCCCAGCCTTGTTGATGAAATTCTGCCGGAACTTCATTAATCTCTGGATCTGTTTTAGCTAGTGATTTTAATTTCTCTAATCTTTCTGACTTTTCACCATTTAATTGTTTATACAATTCAATTAATCGGTGCATCATAGTTCCTCTTTGTCTCGAAAGCTCTGATATTCTTTCGGCTTCGGCTTCACCCACACGTTCTCGCCACTTAATAAGTCCGGTTTTATCACTGGTTTCTCCAAGAACTGTGGTAATAGAAGGAAATTCACCGATTACTTTATTATCTAAAGTAACTCGATAAAACCTCATTCCATTCTTTACAACTCTTTTAATTTTCTCAGACATTAAAATATGGTTTAACTAGTTCAATTAATTGTGAAATACCATATTTATATGTAAGATTTACTATAAGTATCAATATTCCTGTGAATAATATATTTTTTAATATATCGATAATAGTTAAATATTCATTCTCTGGGTACAGTACTACTAAAAATGAATCTGGTGAAACCTTTCTGATTTCTGGATATGCTTCATTTGATAAACCATATTTTAATAAAATATCACTTAATGGTTTTAGTTGTTGAAACACATAAGATTGTTGGACCATTTCAGGTTGTTGTATAAATTCATCCTTTAGTGTAATAACAGTATAAACTCTACCAATCCAATCAATTCTTAGTTTTTCTTTTTCTAATTCAGGTTGTATTGATTTAACTGCTTTATAATATTTTGCAGTTTGCCAGATCTCTTTAATTAATCTTGGCCAATATAATATTAAATCTTTCATATCTTATTTATTTATTATTGCTCTACCTTCTTGTTGTTCCCAGTCTTTGTGTTTTCTAACTTGATTGTTAGTTTTCCAAACGCCATTTAATACTGGCACATCTAATTGTAATTGATTTGCTAAAAAGATTAATGCCTGTAAATCTTTTGGCAAACAATGTCCGCCAAACCCAAAGTCACCATCCGGACCTGGAACTTTCCAATGCGAATCTCCTAATCTATTATCAAGCTTTGCTAATCTTACAACTGTCTCATAGTTTATATCACCAGCCTGGCATATATTATAAATTTCATTTAAGAAACTTACCTTTGTTGCTAAAAATGTATTTATTGTATATTTCATCATTTCAGCTTCAGCACTTTTTACAATAGTAACTGGAACTTCTGGAAATGCAGATTCAAATAAATCTATTACATTTTCAATTTTAATATTACCATCAACACCTAGTATTATTTTGTCTTGATTCTTAAAATCTTCTACTGCGTTTGCTTCTGTTAAAAATTCAGGGTTGAATATAACGTTACAATTTGATACTTTGTTTTTATTAAAGTATTGTGTAGTTCCTGGTGGAACTGTAGATTTAATTATAACCGTAGGATTCTTATTTAATTTTGCAGCTAATTCATCTATTTGCATAATTACTTCTTCAACTATATGTATAGAAGCTTCACCGGTTTTTGCATCCATCGGAGTAGGCACGCATGAAAATATTATATTGCACTCTCTAACAATTTCTTCCGGAGTTGAATTAGATAAAAAATTATGATATTTATCATAAGTTAATACGTTTGCAAATTCTTTAAATCCTTCTCGAATTGAATTACCTACAAACCCTTGACCAAATATTCCAAATTTATTCATTAGTTAATTTTAGTATTATAATGTAAATATGTAAAATGTTTCATCTTAAAATCCTAATAAATCGGACCATTCTGAAACTCTACGATCCCATGTATATTCTAAAGCATTAATTCTATTATTAGATCTAATAGTATCGATATCTTTAGTGTTAAGTATATTTTCAATTGAATTGGGATCATCTATATCAAAATATGAATCTCCAATCACGTCATTCATACCACCTCGCAATCTTACAATAGGAATACAACCTGCGGCTTTGGCTTCCAAAATTGAAGTACAGAATGTTTCGTTAACCGTGGCTGGATAAATCCAATATTCACTAACAAGTAGTTCTTTTATCAATTCATCATTTGGAATTATTCCACGATATACTATTCCATTACCAGACATAGAACGTTCCCATTCATTTGTCTTCTCATAATTCATAAAAATATGTAAACTAGCATATGGTCTTTTTTCTTTAAATTTTAAAAACCATTTGATAGCATCTGTAAGTCCGCCATTTCCAGAAAAGAATACAAATCTATCTTTTATTTTATTAGACGGATCATAATCTTTAAACTTATCTGCATTAATACCATTTCCTATAATGTTAATACCATCTGATATTTGATAATGATTGCTTATATGGTCTTTGTGCCAATTCGTTAGCGGTACAATCGCTTCTATATTAGAATTTTTTACGATAGGAATTCCATTATTCGGCAATGATTGCCCATAATAATATGGTAAGGCTTCGTAATCATGTAACCATAAATATGTTTTCTTAGCAGTGTTGGTGTATTTTATAAAGAAATGAATGTATCTACTAACAATTAATGCATCAACCTCAGTTGTATCTAGATACTCTTGAATATCTTCTGGGTGTATATAATTTACATTGTTAAATACGCCAACATCAATCGGATCAAAAGATACTGTAACATTATGTGTTTTTGCTAAACCTTCTGCGATATGTACTAATGCAATTTCACTACCACGACATTCTGAAAATTCTTGATAGTTACTACCATTCCATTTCGCTGGAGAGTAACCAGCATAAATAAATATGTTTTTCATGAATTGATTTTAAATTAAAAAGCCACTGCAATTGCAATGGCTTTTTTTGTAATAGTTACTAAAAATTATGCATTTTTAGCTTCTGAAACTGCAACTCTAACATCTTGAGCCAAGCCCTTTACAGTTTGCATTGCTTTACGAACTCTTGTCCCTGCAGCTTTGTTACCCTTTTCGTCAAATTTAACAGCATCTTCACGAGTTTCTGCTAATACTTGTTCTAATTGATCTAATAATTCTAACATATTTTCTAATTTTTAAATTCTATATTTATACTTATTAAAATAAAATAGTTTCAATTTTATTTTTTATTTTTAGGTTCTTTTACTATTTTATGGTATGAATCTTTATCCTTAATACACTTTTCACAAAACGGTGCACTGTAGTATCCGTTTTTTGGATTTTCTCGGTTCATCTGTCTAGAAACTGTATATAAGTCGTTATCTTTAAAATCACCAAGACAACCACTACATATTGTTATTCTTGCTCTTGCCATTTTTGTAAATGTTTTTCCATTTTTGTTAAATCCATTGTCACATCTTTTGGAAAATGATCTGGTGCAATAGCCTCTAATACTTCTGGTTTTGTTTTTTTAGCTAAATCAAACATAGATTTAGTCGGAGTTCCAATGTTATATAATCCACTAGCATTACTCTTAACCATTTTGATTAATATTTCAGCAATTGCATCTGGATAATCAAAATTCCCGTATACGTTTGTAAACGCACTTTCGTATGGGAATGGATCTTCTTTCTGTGCACCTCTCAATATTAAATAATCATTACAATGTTTAATTATATATTCATCTGCCAGTACCTTAGACATTGCGTATGGAGTTGTAGGAGCTGTCTTATCTAACTCATTTGCATTAGTTTTTGAATTTTCATAAACATAATCAGTAGAGTAGTGAACTAACTTAATTTTATTATCATTACAGTAATCTACTAAATTAATAACTGCTCTATAATTAGTTTCAAACATTGCATCAATATCTTTACTATACGTATCTGTGTTTGCTATTAGATTTATAATACATGTTACATCTTTAGGAATATTTGAATTCCAAGAATTTCTATTATTAATATCAAATCCATGTTCTTTTCTCGAAGTGTATTGCCAACCACTAGTAACAATTACAGTACTTCCTAATAAACCACCACCTAGTATTAAATTCATATTTTTATTAATTTAGTTGTAAATACTTTAGAATCTTGTTGGATATATATAATATATATGCCTGTTTTTAATGCTGAGACATCATACGAATTATTATTAGTTGTTTTATACCTTTGAACTAATTTACCATTTAAATCATATAACTTTATAATAGCACCTTCTTCAATTCCTTTTATTTTAAAATAATCCGGTGTTGGATTTTTATAAACTAATATTCTATCGATATCATTATATTCTGTTGAAAGAACTGTATTATCTGCTATTTCACCAATAGTAGTAAACTCAATCGTATAGTGGAATTTGAATTTATCATCAATCGGTGTAATAGAATCTATTTGAGCAGTCATTGTTTTAAATCCACTAAATTGATCTGATTTTTCATCAAATTGTTTAGTTAAATCCCATAGATAATCATTAAGTTCATATGTATTATTATCGATAATAGTATCTTTTTGTATCTTCACATATTCAAATGGTGTTCTATCTGAAATTTCTAAATTATAACCATTGATTAAATTTAAATCTTCTAACAAATCATTAATATCTTCTAATGAATTTTGTTGAGCTGTAAAGTCATAAGATTCAGCTTCTGGATTAAAAATTAAACCAGCATTATAATCATCAACTATTTTTTGAATGTAGTTTTGATAATCTATTTCGTTATCACTATCTAATACAATAGCATCTAAAGCATCAATAAATTCATATGTTTGTCCAGATTTAATTAATTTAAATAAATTCTTTAATTCATCAGGTCTTTTATGATATAACCAGCTCCAAGTAATTTGACCATAATTATAAATAGCATTATTAGCATATCCATTTTTAACTGATTGTTCTAATGTTAATCTACGACTAGGATCGTCAGATGCTACGACTTGACCAGTATATTCTGTAATACCCATACCTTCCGTACTTGAGGTTGCAGATGCAATTGATGCTAAACCTTCCATCCACCAAAGTGAAATTCTATAATTTCTAAAGATACTTTCTTCGCTATCTAATCTATTATATTTTTTGTCTAAATGGTGAATATACTCATGTCTGGCTGTAGATCTAGCGGTAATTGGACCGTCGTCTCTATCGAAATAGTAAAATGCGGATTGGTAATCGTAATATACACCACTACCTAATGGATTTATCTCAAAAAACATTGGACCAAAATCAGTATATAAATCTCTACTATCGAAATAAAACACATTTACATTCTCATATCTACCATCGTGTAGTTTGGTTGTATTTTCTGTTAATTTAAAAAAGTTTGTTTCAGCATCTTTAAGTTCTAAATATAGATTATCATCTTCTTCTTTTGTTTTACTACTCGTTATTTTTATTCTACCATTATCATAAGATGATATTTCTTTAGGAAATATAAGTTCATAATATTGATCTCTTAATGCATTAAAATCTGTATTAGTATTAAGACCAACCCTTAAAAATAATGAAGTAACTTTAATATGAAATGGTGTGTTAAATTCAGAAGTATTAATAAAACTATCTACTAATATTGCTATATTCTCTATATTTAGTCCTACTACCTCGTCATTGTATCTTTTTACAAACCAAGATAAACTATTTAACCATAAAGCATATACTCTTTTATGAGTTCTATTTTCTTCATTGTTTAAAATATTAGCTATCTCATCAACAAATCTATCACCATCTTCGTAAACAGCCTTCATAAATCCTGATTCATTATATATAAATCCATTACTTAAAACCCTACCTATAGTAAATAATAAATATTCTGAAAAATTTCTTGTTTCTAATTGTTCAAAAAAGATATAAAAAAGATCAGCATGTTTACGTTCTTTTACACCATAATCCATTAGTGTAATTGCATTGTAATGTAAATCCGATCTATCTGCAAAATCTGGATGTGAATACGTTGGGCCTAATATTGAATACAATGCATCATCATCTTCCTCTGATATTTGTACAAAATCTGGATTGTGTCTGTCATTAAATGTTAAAACTTTAAAATAAAATAAAAAATCATTAACTAATTCAGTTTGGGTTTCATCTGCTATTAGTTCTACTATATTTTCATTGTAATAAGCTGCAACCTTTTCTATATTATAAGTTTCAAAAAGATCGGTATTGCTTATATTATCAAACACTCTAATATAACTATTATAATCAGGTGTGTTTAATATAAAATCTACAGCATCAACACTATCTATTTGAGTTCTAGCTAATGATGCAATTTTAGCAGATCTATTAGTTTTATAATCATCTATAAAGTTTTTAGATTTTACAGTTTCGCAGTGGTCATGCGCATATTCTGTTTTGTCAGAACTTATTTTGTTTAAATCTACTGGTTTTTGTTGTGCAAATGTTGCAAACGATAATAATAATACAATGTACTTCATGGTTTATTTTTTTAAGTTATGTAAATATAATCAATTTATATGATACAAAAAAACTTTTTTGTTAAAATTTTGTTAAAATTCTCGCATTCCCTCGTAAATAGCCTTAATTACTGGAAATCTTAGTGAATTAGTTCCATTCATGTTTGTTGTTTCTTCAAAGTATTGGATGGTTACTTGTTTTCCAATTATTTCATTTGGATTCTGAAAATAATGACGTCTTTGTTCATGATTAAAACCACTTCCAACTTGAACAGGATTTCCTTTATGTTCTATAATAATATTCTTTAACATCAACTCAGAAACTTCTTCACCGTCAACAATAACTCGTTGAATATCATTTTCTACACCAACTACAATATATTCTTCATCATACATTTGTTTTACTTTAAGAACCTCATCAGATCTTTTACCTTTATAGGTAGTATTCTTACGTAACATAAGTCCTTCCCATCCACCTTCTTTTGACATTTCCATCATTCTAGAAAATACTTCGTCATCGCAATCTAATTGTTCTAGAACTCCGATAAATTGATGTCCATCTTCTACGATATTATATAGATTATTAATACGCTCATTGAATGTAGTCAAACTAGTTTTATCTTGAAATTCTTTAAGAGTTAGAAAATCAAACATCCAATAATATGGATTTTCAATAGTATGATCTTTGCGTTTAATTTCTTTAATGATATTTTGGAAATCTTCATCTCCATTTTCATCTAACATACAAATCTCTCCATCAAAAACCATGTTAGAAAGGTTTAACGCTCTTAACTCTGGTTTTAAATTATCAAGTGTCATGAATTCTTTACCAGATCTTGAAAAAAACTTAGGTTCTCCATTATTATCAATAATACAAATACATCGACATCCATCTAATTTACGACTAACTTGCCATCCATCGTTCCAATCAACTTTCTTTTGAGTTTTTTCATCAAATGACTTTGCTAATGCGACATCAAATGTTGGAATAAGATTAGGGATTGCCTTATTAATAGTAGATGTTGTTGATCTTGTCTTAAGATTACGATCCAAGATGTTCCAAATTATTTCTTGAAACTCAACATTTGCGTTAACAAATGAATTAACAACTTGAATAGCTGAATGCCCGGTGATATTACGATCATCCAAGTCGTCCAATAAACTAAAAAAATCATTATAGAAATTTTCTGGAGCAACCAAGTCGCTACGTTTTTTACAATTTTTAGAAGTAACACCATATTGTTTAAAATTATTATAAGTATAAACTAATGCTTTTCTAACTACATCATATTGAGTGTATGTTTTAAGAACATTCAACTTATCAGTGTTTGAATTAGTTGAATTACTTTGCTCAACAAAATCTTGAATTAATTGAAAGTTTGTCATTTAAGAGGTTTTAAGTTCTTTTAATGATTGACCGTCAATTCCAACTAAATGAAAATTGTATTTTGGAAATAATTGGTTCTTTCTAACCATTTCTTCTAGTTTCTCTCTAGCCTCAGCTTCTGTATTTGCTGTAATATCAATATCACATTGATCAAAGTCTCCATAAGAAGGTTCCCATCCGTAGTACGTAAAATTAAATGTTTTCATGTTTTAAATATTTTAAGTTATTAATTACAGTGTAAATATAACAAAAAAAGATTTAATATGAAAATTTTAAATGTTAATCTTTTGTTAAAATTTCTACTTCCTTGTCTAAAGACTCTGTTAAACCTTTTAATTTATTATATAAATTTACATGATTATCACATTCTAAACCATATTGTAATACTTCTGCATTTTCAAATACCGCTGGAATAGTTTTCTTTAATTTTAACCAAGATAAATTTAATTTAGTAGCTTTAGTTTGTGTGTGTGAAACATGGAACCACACTTCTTTTTTACCTAAATGTGGTTGATAAGTTGATTTGAAGAAACCTTTCTTTTTAGTATAAGCAAAACCTTCAGTTAGTACTTGATCAAAAAAACCAATTAACATTGGAGAGAATCCAAAAAGACTAGTAGTAGCGATAAAATGAATATGAGTTGCTGATTTAATTTGATGTTTAAAAGACTTTACAAAAACATTATCTTTATTAGTATCTGTGATATCGAATCCTTCTCTATATAAATTAATTACTTCAAAATCCCAATTCTTTTTAGCATACATTCTTTTTACGGTTGGTAAAATAGATTTATGTGTATACGATTGTTGATTAGAATCTGAAATTACTATTAGACATTTAGACATATTATATTAGTTTTTTTAGTATGAATTATATATTTCTAATTTGAGATAGTGTATACCCAACAGCCTTTAGCGCTTCCTTATCAGTAGTTGTCTTATCACCCGGACCTGCATATTCATCCTCTGTAGCTATACCACTAACAAAATTATATTCATTTGGATATTTACGTTTATATTCTTTTTCTTTTTTTTCGGCTCTCTTTACGTCATGATTTGGTTCATATCCTTGATCTACGGTACTGGAAACCGTATACATATCTTGTATAATATTCAAAGATATTGTTTTTTTAAGTTCTTCATTTACAAAAGCCTCAAATGTTTTAATAGTTTTCATTATATTAATTTATTTTTTAATATTTTAGTATGAATTATATATCTATTCAATATTTTCCTTTTTAAATAATATCCACATTAGAATATAAATTAATAAACTATGTGGTGCTAATAAAAATATTAATCGCCATGCTAATACTGATGTGTTAGTTGCTTTTGCTAATCCGCCACAAACTCCACCGAGAATTCTATTATTGCTTCTCTTCATCTCTGTTTATTATATTTCCATTATCATCCAATTCCGGTGCATTTTTTAATTCATATACAATAAAAATCGAATTGACTATTATTAAAAATGCTAATATTATTAATCCCACCATTTGTTTATATTTTTATTAATTATTTTAAATAAAAGATCTTGTGCACGTTTATCATTAATATGTCCAATATTCATTGCAATCCTTTGTTTAATATCTGAATAGTTTGCACCATCTAGTGTAAATGGTCCTTCACCATCCATTACCCTTTTATAAATTAGAGGATATTTCTTAAAGTAATCGTCAAAGTTTTCTTCTAACGTTCTACTATTCCACTCTGTGTAACCTTCTTTTTGAGCTGGAGTAAACCAGTGTTTGTCCTTGTGATAATCTGAATATTCTGAACTATAGAACTCATCACTTACCTTATCAATTAACCTAACACAAGTCATCATAATTTCAGCATCTCTTTTTGCAGTTACATGTATGCCTTTATCACCTATGTATTTTGATTGTGCTTTGAGTTTATGTTGAAGTATTGTATAAATATAACGATGATCCCAATTACGGTCTTTCCAAATTATAGGTAACCAGTAAATGATATTCTTGATACCACATTTAAAGTCTCGCCATAAATATTTGTACTTGAAACTCCAACTCAATGAAATATTCCTGGCTATTTTTTTATACCAAGGTTTAGCTTCTCGCTCTTCGGCCCATTGTTCGAATATGTCTAATTCTGGTTCCATATTACTTATATAATTTATTACCTATTTTGATTAACAATCTTTCAAATAAATTAGGTTTTTTACCCCATAAAATACTTTCATTTAATTCATCGAATTTATTATAAATAAAAGCATTTAAAAATAAAAAATCCCAATTAGTTACTTGAAATACTTTACGATCAGCTCCATTAGGCAATCTAAACTCAAATGAAAGTAGTGAATATGGTCTAAAGTCATTTACAACCTCAAAGATTGTAATTCCCCAACAACCATCACCATCGTGAATAAAAATATCTAAAAGATTAAGTTTAATATTCCATCTTCTAGTTTTCCAGCTTATTTTTTGAAGTAGTCCCATTATATTTCTAATTTATGTAAATCACTCAAAAGAGTTGAATATGTAGTCTCACATGATTCTACATAGAATACATCTGTGAAATCTTTCATGTTATCATACTTAGCGTATAAGTATTGTCCAAATCTAATATCTTGTTCATTTCTGTCATCACCGTGGATAATTGCCCATGAAAGATATTCTCCGTTTAATCTTGAGTAATTTAATTCCATCTTCTAGTTTTCCAGCTAATTTTTTGAAGTAGTCCCATAATTAAATTAATTTTAATTTCTTAGCGGCTAAAAGAATTGCACCATCATTTGTTAATTCTGGATTTTCTCTAATAAAATCCATAGCTTCATATAATACTTGTGATTTTAGCCCAGAATCTGCAGCTTTATACAGAACTTGAGTTACATTAGTTGGATCAAATTCCAAAGCACCAGATTCTTTTAATTCTAAATATTTACCGTAAGAGTTTCCCATTATATTTTGGTTTAAAGTTTATTATTTATACTATTAATATTCCATTCTTCATTCCAGTAATAAAAATTATTATGCTGGCTCTTCCAATTGCTCATATTCATATTTACCTTTAATTAAACTATTTAATGCTTTACCCTGTGATGGGTCATTAGCAAAAGTCATATAATCAACTTCATTTACGTTTCGATAAACATATGTTGCATGTTTAAATGTAACAAATAAGTCTTTTGTTTTGAAATTATAAGTTGATGCTTTTACTGTTGAAGAATCATAAACGTTTGTTTGTGTAGTTATCATTTTTATTTTTTTAAAGTTGATTAATAATATAAAGCCCGTATCCTAATAATAAGTTTAAGTTTACTATAACTAAATTCCACTGCTTAGCATTCCATACCTGTGGTATTGAAAGTAATGCTCCGGCTAAATACGTATATGCGCCAATACCATCATAAGGTAAAAGATATGGTGACATCATAATAAATGCAGTACCCATATATCCTAGACGATTTCCAAGTCTTTCTATCGGTGTTAGTTTTTTATCTAACACAAATACCTTTAATATTTTATTTAATCTTGGATATTGGTTTTGTGATTTTTTCTTAGATCCCATTTATAAATATTTTGTATATTAATGTTGCAATAATAGTTATTCCAAATATAAAATATGCATATGTAGCTATTTTCATACTATCTGAATATTTTTTATTATTTCTACCTTGGGTACTTCTGTACTGTCTTCCCTTTTCAATATCAGATATTAACCATTTGATTCTTTCCTTTGCAATGTATGGACTATCTTCTTCTAATAGTTTTTTAATCTGATTTAGATTTTTTGTAATTTCTGATTTATTCATATATTAATAATATAGGATTATTTTAATTTGTTTCAAATATATCTAATAAAAAAAGGGAATTCATTTATCGAATGAGATTCCCTTTGTCGTGCGACCGTCGAAGCACCGCTGATAACAGCTTATTTAGTGTTTATTTACCTACCGCAACTAGTACTATTGGTGGTTATCATTAAAGAATCTATGCAGTTTTACACACTCTGCATGATACTGGGCATATTCGTCTGTTGTTTACGGTACAATTCTGACGCTCTGCCTAGAGACATTCAAAAACCTCGATAAGCATCTAATTTCGTTGTTTTGATTATTTTCAACTCTAGATGCGATGACCTTGCGGTCATTATTTCTTTTATTAATTTATATTTATATAGATAGTTTTTATAAAGTTTCAATATTATTTAAAATTAACTTCATTACATTGTTTACATATAACATAATCACCATTGCATGAAGTTACTTCAGTAACTATATTACCACATTTACATACTATATGTTCAGATTTATTCATTATGATTCTAATATTAATGTCATTAAACTACTAAATAGAATTACAACTATTATTAAAGTATTTAATATTGTTAAGTCTTTGGTTTGATTTTTTGTCATTTCCCACTTGACCTTAAATTTATGGAAATAAAATGTATATGGAAATCTTTTTAAATCGTACATACTTAAATAACCTTTTTTATCTATGATATCAAATAAGTTACCAGCTATTATTCCGCCTATAAACCACCAAAATAGATTTAAACTTAATCCAAGTCCTAAGAATAAGATATGAAATAAGAATTCATAATGGAATACTTTGTCGTATTTTATTTCACCAAAAAGGTCTAAGAACCAATGTGAAAGGATTGAGGTTATAATTCCGGCAGTTAAACTTCCTGTTAAGGCTGTGACTCCGATTAGTGTTACAGTTCCGACTGTTGTATGTACATTTGTAAGCATATTGATTTAAAAAAATCTTTTTTCATTAAGCGGTATATCTGACATCTCTGAATCTAAATACATCTCGTTAGTTTTTGTCCTACGCTCTGATGCATAATTTGCAGCACTCCAATATTTTTCTAATCCACTAATTTTGCCTTTATCTTCTCTCCATTTATCATATAGTTTAAGTACTTGTAAACATGGTACTGTATGTCCAAATTCTACTTTACCTCCTTTAGTATTATAATGAGGAAATCCTAAATTAGCCCTTCGAGCTTTTGGATATAATTCATCTATACTAAAATCAGGTATTCCATCAAACTGTTCTTTCGTAATATCTATGATTCTTCCGTTTGTTTTATGCTGTACAAACCAGTGTGTTGTAGAACCCCTAGTTCCTTTGTATGTGAATTTGATATTTTTTATAAGTTTTAAATCCCAATCGGATGAGTAACCTCCTAGTGAATAAAAAATAAATTGACTTACAGGATAACAATATCCATATGGAAATTCAACGTCTAATCCTTTATCTGCAAGTTTTTTAGTTTGGTCTCCGTGTTTAACTCCACTATCTGGGCTAATCTGACCAGTATTATGTTTTTTAAATAAATCAGTATTCTTTTTGAACCAAGTTAAATATTTAGTATATCCGTTATTATTTACCTTAAGTTCTACTGTATTTTCTTCAGCTTCATTTAAAGAAGCTATAAATTCTTCAAATAATTTAATTTCTTTCATGAATTATATATCTATTATATTTTTAAAAGAAGCTCTTTGGTATATTAAAAAAGAGAGGTTTCGGGTCTTTCGGGGTTTCTGGTGTGCCGACCTTACTATAAACCCTTTTTCAATGGTGTCGACCTAACAGCTTCACTGCCTCTCTTTTAAAATAATGAGAGTAGATATTTGCAACTACGTACTCTCGTAAAAGACTTATCCTGGTACGCTCGACCAGGGACACCCCAATCCGTTAAAGCGTGATAAGTTCTGTTAATATAAAAACTAGATGTGTTATAGGGCGAGGGTTCAAAAACCCCACACTATACAAAGACCGATTCTTGTTTGTAACCCAAACGCGCCCAGGTGCCGGTGCAACGCCATCTAGTTTTTTGCGGTCTATGAGGGTTTCGATCCCTCTACTTCTGCGTGACAGGCAGATATGATAGCCACTTCACCAATAGACCAAATATAAGAAACGTAAACAACTTTATCGGGGATCCCGGAATTGTCCTTCACACACCATTAGAGATTTGTGCTTAGTGTGTACCCTTGCGTCACTGTTCTCCCAGCTTATTGTTCTACACTTTTTCGTTTCTTATGTGGCGGAAGATGAGGGATTCGAACCCCCGGATGCTTGCACATCAACAGTTTTCAAGACTGCCGCATTCGACCACTCTGCCAATCTTCCGTATTAATATAATTTTAAAGTTGTACTCCGTAGCGGAATCGAACCGATAGACGAACGGAGCAAATATTTCAAATAACTTTCCAAAATCTAGATTCTTTAACCCAAGACATCCAACGTCTTATATTCATTATTAGAATCCAAGTTATTAACTTGTTTTTTAATTTCATTAATTATATATTCAATTCTTAAATAGTTTCAAATATATTTGTTTGTAATAATTAATGAAGTTTCATTATATGTATCTTTTGATAAATCTGTTGACTTGTGTGTGACTAACATTCCACTTCTTAGCAAGTTTAGATTTCCATCCCCAACTCTTTTCAATTTTATTGTAATCTTCTAATCTAGAATTAAGGGTAGATTCGTCTAATAACTGTGCTTCTGATATTCTTTTGCGAGCTTCTTTAGTGTGGGTTTTTCCTTTAAATGCAGATCTACCTATTTCACTTCTTTGTTCTTTACTTAATTTCCAACCAGTAGATCTTCCTTCAGCAAAAGCAAGTGCAACTCCTTCTTTTCTTCTTTTTGAAATTTCAGGGTCATTATATGTATGATCCCATCCTCCTTCACCGCCGACTTTCATATTATATATGTCCTCTCTTTGAACAAAATCTTCATTAACTAGTTCCTTCTCTTTCTGTAATGCCTCTTGTTTAGATGGAAACACATATAAGATTTCACGTTTAAAATTATCAACTCCATTCTTTTTGATAGATTGTTTGAGTATTTTGCCACTTCCTAAATAACCATCATCTAAATTGTCCGTAGAGTGATAACCAACGTACGTCTTGTTATTAATTAAATTAGTTGTTTGATAAATTATATAATACATAAATTGAACCTTAGTTTAATTATATATCTAAGTCTTAGGTTCAAATTTTCAATATAAACAAAAAAGACCTATAAATTAATATAGATCTTTATGTGGAGGTCATCGGGATCGAACCGATACGTCTCCTGCGTGCAAGGCAGGTGTTTTAGCCAATTAAACTAGACCCCCATAAAAATTATATATCACTTATAATTTAACCCCTTAACCAACTGAATTATTAAGGATTACTTAATAGTTGTCCCACAAGGACTCGAACCTTGAATGTCGGTACCAAAAACCGGTGTGTTACCAATTACACCATGGGACAATGTGAGCCCAAGATCGGATTCGAACCGATGACTTTCGCATTACAAGTGCGACACTCTGGCCAGCTGAGTTACTCGGGCAAAAGGACTTAGAACATGAGTCTTACTCTTATAGAGCCTGCAGGTTTATAGATGCTCTATTCATAGTCCGCGAGCGAAAGACCAGGTTCGAACTGGCGACATTCAGCTTGGAAGGCTGACGCTCTACCAACTGAGCTACTTTCGCTTTAAATATTTTTAAAATGTCAATGAACTGTATTTATATAACTAAATACAAAAAGTTTACTCTTGATAGAAATTTAATATCGTATCAGCTTGTTTAGCTCCCGTTAACCTTCTTAGTTCATTACCAGCCCCATCTACTAAGACTAAAGCCGGAATACTTCTCACGTTATATTTAACTGATAAATCTTGATTTTCATCTACATCTATCTTTTCATATTCGATTTTATCTGCTAGGCTTTCCATGATTGGAGCTAATGATCTACAAGGTCCACACCATGCTGCACTAAAGTATAATATTTTCATAATTTTATTTATTTAATAGTATTTATATGTTTTAAAATTCGTTTGTTTCAATTTAATATTAATAATTTAAATATATTTTCCACTCTTCTGGAGTTCCTTTAATATTACTTAATAACATTAAATGATGTGGTTTCTTAGGATATTTTATATCTTTACCTATTGAAATACAGTACTCTTCAAAACTAATATCACCCTTTTCGTTATTACAGTCTTTACAGGCTGTTACTAAATTTTCCCAAGTATTTTGACCACCTCTACATCTAGGAATTACATGATCTAGTGTTAATTCCTTGTGCATTTTTTCACCACAATAAACACATGTGTTTCCATCTCTACGGTATATGTTTTTCCTAGTCATTGGAACTTTGTGATTCTTAGTATAAACATATTTAGGAACTCTAATAATAGAAGGCTTTTTTATTATAAGTTCTGGATTGCATAGTTTAAATGATTCTTTATGTTCATGAACTACATCTGCATTTCCTTTATAAACTATAGTAAAAGCTCTTAGGCTAGTTATAATTCCACGAGGTGTATGGCTAGAATCTAATACAAGTGTTTTACTTTGTTCCTCCAATACTTATATATAATCTTCGACGATTGTATCATCAATTTCAACTTCTTCACCCTTTGCTCCAAATTCTTCTGGATTTCCCCACTCACCGATAGCAGCATACAATATAGCGTAGTTTTCGTTATCATCTGCTTCAACTCTGTTCCATCCATCTGCTTCATTATATACATATAACCCTGCACCGTTATCATCTTCAGAGTATCGATATAGGATTGTTTCTCCATTGATTTCAATTTCACCTTGCCAGGTTGTCATTTGGTATTTAATACACGCCTCATCAATTACTTTAAATTTTGCCATTTTAATTATTTTTATAAGTTATTATTTTTATTATACTAATTCGAATATATTTCCGTTACTTGTTAATTTACCAAATTTTCTATCAGTAACCACAGAACCGTTTGAGAATATAGTATCTAAACCATAGACCTTTCTAATACCTACATTTATTATATCTTCATTGTTATGGATATGACCGAACATCATAAATTTGGGTTTAACTATTTTTCATTTATTCATCTTTATTTATAAAATATATGTTATCTTTCTTCATATTGTATGAAATTCCATTCTCGGAAGTAATCATTATTTCAAAACTCCAACCAGACCATTTAAAA
>Ga0209771_1000993_pt1 | contig 18629 bp, 13 predicted proteins | sample SaaInl59LU_5_DNA_FD_184639 | JGI IMG/M metagenome (GOLD analysis project Ga0209771, IMG submission 184639) | Marine microbial communities from expanding oxygen minimum zones in the Saanich Inlet - ESP_59LU_5_DNA (SPAdes) (version 2) | ecosystem: Environmental > Aquatic > Marine > Intertidal zone... | reverse complement strand
TTTGTAAACAACAAAAAAGCTTCACATTTCTGTGAAGCTTTATGTGAGCCCTGAAGGATTCGAACCTTCGACCGCCTCCTTAGAAGGGAGGTGCTCTATCCAGCTGAGCTAAGAGCCCGTAATTTTTTAGTTGTTACGTCCAACTTTGTCGGGGTGGCAGGATTCGAACCTGCGACCTCCTCGTCCCAAACGAGGCGCGATGACCGGGCTACGCTACACCCCGAGTGCAATTTTATAGCGGAGAGACAGGGACTCGAACCCTGGCGACAGTTTCCCGTCGACAGATTAGCAATCTGCTGCATTACCACTCTGCCACCTCTCCCGAAAGTTCATTTAAAATTAACGAACTTAAAATTGCGAGTGCAAATGTAATATTAGAAAAACAATTTACCAAGATGTTTTTCAGTTTTTTTTATTTTTTTTCGTTTCCCTATTCTGGGTATTCTACCCTTAAATGATAGATGTTCATTAACTTTTTCTTAATTACTTTTTTTATAATTTCTATCTCTTTAAAAGTAACGTCTGAATTTAAAAATTGATTTTCTGCCATTTGCTTATCTATAATCTTGTCTATAAGATCATTAATAGATAGGGCAGTTGGTTTTGTTAGACTTTTAGAAGCTGCTTCAGCAGCATCACACATCATTAAAATTGCTGTTTCTTTAGAAAAAGGATTAGGCCCTTTGTACTGAAACTTTTTTATATTGATATCTACACCTGGGTTTTGCTCCTTTTCTTTCATATAAAAATAGTAGGCTGTACTAGTTCCATGATGCGTTCTAATAAAATCTATAATTCTGTCTGGCAATTTATATTTTTTCGCAATTTCTACACCTTTTATTACATGGTCTGTAATAATTTTTGCGCTATCTTCTGGAGATAAATCGTTATGAGGATTTACACCTGTTGTTTGGTTTTCTATAAAGTACATTGGATTTACCATTTTTCCAATATCGTGGTACAAGGCACCAGTTCTTACTAACATAGAATTTGCTCCTATTTCATTGGCTGCAGTTTCTGCTAAATTTGCAACTTGCATAGAATGCTGAAAAGTACCGGGTGCTTTTTCATTTAGCTCTCTTAAAAGTTTTGTGTTAGTATTTGAAAGTTCTAAAAGTGTTACATCAGATACCAAACCGAATACTTTTTCATAAATATAAATTAATATAATGGCTAAAAATGAAAGCAATCCATTTATGGCAAAAAGAATAAAATAATCTAAATTAATTTGTGATGCATTACCTTCTTTAATAATAGAAAAAGCAAAGTAAGTTATCATATAAATTAACGTAATCTGAGCTACAGAAATAAATAAATTTGCTCTTTTATACAGCTCTGATACTGTTAAAATAGTAACAATACCAGCAATAATGTGCAGATAAATAAACTCGAAACTATTAGGCACAACATATCCTAATAACAATACTGTTAAAACGTGTGTAAACAAGCCTAATCTTGCATCAAAAAAAGCCTTTAACACAATTGGTAAAACACTTAATGGTACTACATATAAGTAATCTGAATTGTATTTTATAACCAATGTTTGTATAAAAATCATGATAAAAACATTGAAAAATATAAAAGTTACTTTGTTGTTATTGTTATAAATTTCTAACCTATTTATTTGAAGAAAAAGTAAGAGCATTAATAATGCTAATGCTACTAATATGGTATATCCAAAAATAATCCAGTTGTAATTAGAATCTGTCCAAACTTTAGATTCAGACTCACTTTTTAAGGAGTTTAAAATAGCTAATTTTTTACCTTCTACAATATCACCTTTTAGTATTATAAGTTCTCCAGAAGACACTTTTCCTTTCGTGTAAGAGATGTTTCCTATTTCATTATCTATAATTTTATCGGTAAAAGAAGCATTATAGTTTATGTTAGGTGTAATTATTTCTGATAAGATATTAAAAACTTCACTTTTGAAATAAAAATTGGTTTTAATATTGATACCTTTTGTTATTGCTAATAAAACATCATTAGAATTATTTAGATTCTTAAATAAAACATCCTCTATAACATTCTCTTTTTTTACTACAACTAACTCATTTGGGTTTGATACTCTATCTTGACTAATAACTTCTAAAAAGCCATTTTCATATACATTATTTATTATTTTAATACCAATATCTTCAAATTCTTGAATTTGCTCTTGAGAAATTGTATCATTTTGTTTTAAAGCGCTTAATTTTCTTTTGTAAACATTAATTACTTCATTGGGTATAGAAGAGTCATAATCAAAATAAAGCTTTGCATTTGCAATTATTTGTTTTTTTTCTATGGTAATTTCTTCTTCTGTTTTTTGAATGGCAAAATCAAAAGGTGCATATAAATTATCATATTTCCATAATTGACCATTGCTAAAATCATACTTAAACTGGCCTCCTTTTGGAAAAAGATATACAATAGCAACTGTTGTAATTAAGAATAAAATTACTTTGTAAATAATTGCATTATTTTGATAGAGTTTGTTAACGATGTTACTCATATTTAATTTCTTATAATAACAAACTTACAGTAAAATAATTTAGGTTGAAAATACTAATTACACAATCCTTAAAAAATTGATTAAATTTAGTTAATTTAGCAAAAAGTCAGAAATTTAAAGTATGATAACGATATGAAAGAAGTAGTAATAGTATCTGTTGCAAGAACCCCAATTGGTAGTTTTATGGGTAGTTTATCTTCTATATCTGCCACAAAACTAGGTTCAATAGCTATAAAAGGAGCCTTAGAAAAAATTAATTTATCGCCAGATATGATTCAAGAAGTATATATGGGGAATGTAGTTTCTGCTGGCTTAGGTCAAGCTCCTGCAAGACAAGCTGCAATTTATGCTGGCATACCAGATACTGTACCTTGTACAACTGTAAATAAAGTATGTGCTTCTGGAATGAAATCTATTATGTTAGCAGCACAAACCATTGCTTTAGGCGATGCTGAAATAGTGGTTGCTGGAGGTATGGAAAACATGAGTGCTATTCCTCATTACCAACATGCTAGAACTGGCTCTAAATTTGGCCCAATTATTATAGAAGATGGCATGCAGAAAGATGGTTTAGTAGATGCTTATGACAAAGTAGCCATGGGAGTTTGTGCAGACGAATGCGCTAGTACTTATGAGTTTACAAGAGAAGAACAAGATAATTACGCTATTCAATCTTACAAGAGGTCTGCTGAGGCTTGGAACAATGGAAAATTTTCTGATGAAGTTGTTCCTGTAAAAATACCTCAAAAACGTGGAGAACCTATTATTTTTTCTGAAGATGAGGAGTACAAAAATGTGAAAATGGAAAAAATAGCAGCTTTACGACCTGCTTTTACAAAAGAGGGTACAGTTACTGCAGCAAATGCCTCTACAATAAATGACGGTGGTGCTGCACTTGTTTTAATGTCTTTAGAAAAAGCAACAGCATTAAACTTACAACCTTTAGCAAAAATTAAAAGTTATGCAGATGCAGCTCATGAGCCCAAATGGTTTACAACTGCACCTGCAAAAGCATTACCAAAAGCCTTAGCTAAAGTAAACTTATCAATTAAAGATGTAGACTATTTTGAGTTAAACGAAGCATTTTCTGTAGTTGGCTTAGCCAATATGAAATTATTAAATATTACAGACAACAAAGTTAATGTTAATGGAGGAGCTGTATCTTTAGGACATCCTTTAGGAGTCTCTGGGGCTAGAATAATTATTGCTTTAACATCAATTTTAAAACAAAATAATGCAAAAATTGGTGCTGCAGCAATTTGTAATGGTGGTGGTGGTGCAAGTGCAATGATATTAGAAAGAATTTAATTTTATTAATAAATCTATGCTGTTTGGCATTTGTAATTTAAGTATTGTTCCTTTAAGAGCAGATAAAACCGAAAAGTCAGAAATGACTAGTCAAGTTCTTTTTGGTGAAATTTTTGAGATTTTAGAAACCGAAAAACTATGGAGTAAAGTTAGATTAAACTTTGATAGTTTTGAAGGATATATTGATAACAAACAATTTATTGAAATTTCTGAGGCTGACTATGTACGTTTAAAAAACAATGAAAATGTTTATGTTGCTGAAATTTTAGATTTTATATCCTCTGCAAAAAACAACCTTATAACCTTACCTATTGGTGCTCATTTACCATTTTTCAACAATGGCCAATTAAGAATAAATAATCAACAATACACTTATGAAAACGCAGTTTTTAATGGGAAGTCTAATAAAAAAGATATTTTAAAAACTGCTTTTACTTTTTTAAATGCCCCTTATTTATGGGGCGGTAAAACACCTTTTGGTATCGATTGTTCTGGTTTTACGCAAATGGTTTATAAACTTTGTGGTTACCAATTATTTAGAAATGCAAAAGACCAAGCAACACAAGGTATTGTTTTAAGTTTTATTGAAGAAAGTGAAGCTGGAGATTTGGCTTTTTTTGATAATGAAGAAGGAGAAATTACGCACGTTGGAATCATTTTAAATGATTATCACATTATACATGCGTATGGCAAAGTTAGAATTGACACCTTAGACCATAGTGGAATTTTTAATGCAGATTTGCAAAAACACACCCATAAACTTAGGGTAATAAAAAAAATGATATAAAAAAACCGAAACTTTTAAGTTTCGGTTTTTTTATATAAGTAAAAATTAAGATTAATTTCCAGATCTCATTTTCTTATAGATGGGTCTAAGAGCATCTGCTTCTTTTTCCATTCTAAGAGTATCATACATATTTAATAAAGATCTTACAGTGCCTTTTGTTCTATTTAAACTATCTGCTTTTATAATAAAAGGTAAAGCTTTTTTATATAATGCTTTTTGCTTTTCTTGTAACTCATCATACTTTTTAAAGTTAGATAGGTTTTTATTCATTTCATCTACAATTTCTTTCTCTTCAGCAAGCATAGCAACAGCTAAATTCATGTAAGCATCTCCATAATCTGGCTTTAACTCAATAGCTTTTTTGTAATAATTAATTGCTTCTTCTGTTTTACCTTCGTTAGCATTTACAACTCCTAAATTAAAAAATAAAACTGGGTTTGTAGGATCTAATTTTACAGCTTCTTCCATTAAAGCACCAAATTTATCCATTTTCTCTAGTTTGATATACAACTGCGCTTCATTTAAAATTAAGTTAACATCTTTTGGATTTGCTTTTCTAGCTTCTTGTAATGCAACAATTGCTTCTTCTGTTTTACCTTGGTTTACTAAAATATAACCAATATTTTTAACAATATCTGCCTGTTTAGACGCAGTTGTTTTGTTTTCTGGTTTGATATAAGTACCTGATTTCATCATTAAGGCTCTTTGCTGTTTACTTCCAAGGTTTACGACTTTTCCAGTAGCTTTCTCAGTGGCAAGGTATTGTGTTTGAATACCTGTATAACCTACCTCTTTTAAAGTTCTATAATATTTTAAAGAAGTATCGTATTCTTTTGCTAAAGAAGCACTTACTGCTGCGTTATACAGATAAGCTGTATCCTTTGGGCTTAACTTATATGTTAATGCAAAGTTTTTTGCTGCTTCACTATAATTTTTATCATTATTGTAAAAGTTTGCTCCTAAAGTAGAAACTTCTTGTACTAGTTTATTTAGTAAAGGTTGTGCTACTTTTGTATATTTTTGTTTTTTAATTTCTTTCTCGTAAGAAAAAAGTGTATTGTAAGATTCTGCGGCTCCTTCAAAGTCTTTTTTACCTGCTAAAGCCTGTCCTTTTAGAAAGTAATATTTAGCCTTGTATTTTTCATCCATACCTGCTAACAAACCATCTAAAGAACTTATTGCAGATAAAGCTTCTGAATATTGTTGCATTTTAATTGCCTTTTCTGCAGTTTTTAATTGTTTCTTTTGTCCAAATGCTAAAACCGTCATTAGACCTAAAGAAAGCGTTATTATTTGTTTTTTCATTTTAATGATTATTTAATTTATTATTGTTCTTAATTGTTATTGTTTTCATTATTTTCAATTTCTGTACCATTTTCTATTTCGTCTTCAGTATCTTCTTCATGAACTACTTTGGCAACAGCAGCAATACTATCATCATCTTTAATTTTTATCAATCTAACACCTTGTGTTGCACGTCCCATTACACGTAAATCTTCTACAGCCATTCTAATGGTTAAACCAGATTTGTTTATAATCATTAAATCGTTAGAATCGTCTACATTTTTAATAGCTACTAAGTTTCCTGTTTTATCAGAAATATTTAATGTTTTTACACCTTTACCTCCTCTATTGGTAATTCTGTAATCTTCTAGGTTAGATCTTTTACCATAGCCTTTCTCAGAAACAACTAAAATATTACTTTCCATATCGTTTACGGCAACCATACCAATAACTTCGTCATTTTCGTGCTGTAAAGTAATACCTCTTACTCCAGATGCGGTTCTACCCATTGGCCTAGTTTTCGCTTCTTCAAAACGAATGGCTTTACCAGATTTTAATGCTAGCATTACTTGGCTATCTCCAGTGGTTAATTTTGCTTCTAATAGCTCATCTCCTTCTTTAATGGTAATAGCATTAATACCATTAGTTCTTGGTCTAGAATATTGCTCTAAAGAGGTTTTTTTAACTTGACCTTTCTTAGTGGCCATGATTACATAATGACTATTTATGTAATCTTCATCTTTTAAATCTTGAGTAACTAAGAATGCTTTAACTTTATCATCTTGTTCTATGTTGATTAAGTTTTGCATTGCTCTACCTTTGGTATTTTTACCACCTTCTGGTATTTCGTAAACACGCATCCAAAATACTTTTCCTTTTTGGGTAAAAAACATCATATATTGATGGTTTGTACCAACAAATAAATGTTCTAAGAAATCTTCGTTTCTTGTGGTAGCTCCTTTTTGACCTCGTCCTCCTCTATTTTGAACCTTATACTCATCTAAATTTGTACGTTTTAAATACCCTGCGTTAGATATGGTAACTACAACTTTAGTATCAGGAATCATATCTTCTATTCGCATATCTCCACCAGCATATTCTATGGTAGATCTACGCTCATCTCCATATTTATCTTTGATATGAAGTAATTCGTCTTTGATGATTTGATAACGTCTTGGTTCATTTGCAAGAATATCTTTTAAATCAGCAATTGTTAACATGATTTCTTCGTATTCAGAACGTAATTTATCTTGTTCTAAACCTGTTAACTGACGCAAGCGCATTTCTACAATTGCTTTTGCTTGAATTTCTGATAACTCAAAACGTTCAATTAATTTTTCTCTAGCTTCATCAGCATTAGAAGACCCTCTAATAATTGCAATAACTTCATCGATATTATCTGATGCAATAATTAACCCTTCTAAAATATGTGCTCTAGCTTCTGCTTTTTTAAGCTCATACTCTGTTCTTCTAACAATTACTTCGTGTCTGTGTTCAACAAAATAATGGATTAATTGTTTTAGATTTAATTGCTCTGGTCTTCCATTTACCAGGGCAATATTATTTACACTAAAAGAAGTTTGTAACTGCGTATACTTGAAAAGTTTATTTAATACAATATTTGGTATTGCATCTCGCTTTAAAATATATACGATTCGCATTCCATTTCTATCAGATTCATCACGTATATTAGCAATACCTTCTAATTTCTTTTCGTTCACCAAGTCAGCAGTTTTCTTAATCATATCTGCTTTATTTACTTGGTAAGGTATTTCTGTAACAATAATACACTCGCGCCCTTTTACCTCCTCTATATTAGCTTTGGCGCGCATTACAATACGACCACGACCTGTATGAAAAGCATCTCTTACACCATCATAACCATAAATAATCCCACCTGTTGGAAAATCTGGAGCAGTTACATGCTGCATTAACTCGTCAATTTCAATATCTCTATTATCTATATAGGCAACCGTACCATTTATAACTTCTGTTAAGTTATGTGGTGCCATATTTGTTGCCATACCCACTGCGATACCAGATGCACCATTTACTAATAAGTTTGGTATTCTTGTTGGTAATACTGTAGGTTCTTGTAGAGTATCATCAAAATTTAAACGATGATCTACAGTATCTTTATCAATATCAGCTAACATTTCTTCTGATATTTTTTGCATTCTAACCTCTGTATAACGCATTGCTGCAGGAGAATCACCATCAACAGAACCAAAGTTACCTTGACCATCTACCATCATATAACGCACACTCCAATCTTGTGCCATACGCACCATAGAATCATATACAGAAGTATCTCCATGTGGGTGATATTTACCTAATACTTCTCCAACAATTCTTGCAGATTTTTTATAAGCACCTGTAGCTTTAATCCCCAACTCATGCATACCATACAAAACTCTTCTATGCACTGGTTTTAAACCGTCTCTTACATCTGGTAAAGCTCTAGATACAATTACCGACATTGAGTAATCTATGTATGCAGATTTCATCTGCTCTTCAATATTAATTGGAATTAATTTTTCTCCGTCTGCCATATATATTTTCTATTAATATTATTCATTTTTTTTTAAAACAAGGCAAGATACTATTTCTACTACTACTTTCAAAGATTTATAAGCGATGAATTAAAGAGAGTTATCAACATTTTTTGATAATTTTTAACACTGTTTTATTTGGTTGATTTTCAATCGTTTTATAATTTAGTTGTATGGTCAAACTGTCAGTTTTTTAGAGTTGGCATCTTTTTTGTCATTATTCAAAAAAAAAAGGATTAAATTTACATCAATAGATAATAAAATATGGACGATAATTTTTCACCAAAAGTAAGAGATGTGATAACGTTTAGTAAAGAAGAGGCTCTAAGATTAGGTCACGAATTTATTGGAACTGAACATCTTTTATTAGGTTTGATAAGAAAAGGAGAAGGAAAAGCAATGGAGATTTTAACTGCATTTGATGTAGACACCACGCTTTTACGTAAAAAACTAGAATTATTAAACCCCGTAAATCCTGCATTTGCAGAAGAAACAGAAAAGAGAAATTTGCATTTAACAAGACAAGCAGAAAAGGCGCTAAAAACAACTTTTTTAGAAGCTAAACTATACCAAAGTGACTCTATAGACACTGCTCATTTATTATTATGCATTCTGAGAAACGAAAACGACCCAACCACTAAGTTGATTCAAAAATATCATGTAAATTATGATGAAGCGAAAGCTTTATACAAACAGTTGCATGCAGAAAATACAGATTTACCAGAAAACCCTATTGCAGAAACATCTTCTGATGATGAGTTTGCTTCAGAAAAATCAAATCCCTTTGAACAACCTCAAAAAAGTAAAACTATAAAAAAATCTAAAACACCTGTTTTAGATAATTTTGGAAGAGATTTGACTGCATTAGCAGAAAATGGTAAGTTAGACCCAGTTGTTGGTAGACAAAAAGAAATAGAGCGTGTTTCTCAAATTCTAAGTCGTAGAAAAAAGAACAACCCCATGTTAATAGGTGAGCCTGGTGTTGGTAAATCTGCCATTGCAGAAGGTTTGGCTATAAGAATTGTAGAACGTAAAGTTTCTAGAATCCTTTTTGACAAAAGATTAGTTTCTTTAGATTTAGCTAGTTTGGTTGCTGGCACAAAATATCGCGGGCAATTTGAAGAACGTATGAAAGCGTTAATGAACGAACTAGAAAAGAATGAAGATATTATACTTTTTATCGATGAAATACACACAATTGTTGGTGCTGGTGGTGCTACAGGCTCTTTAGACGCCTCTAACATGTTAAAACCTGCCTTAGCAAGAGGAGAAATACAATGTATTGGAGCTACCACTTTAGATGAATACAGAACAAATATAGAAAAAGATGGAGCCCTAGAACGTCGTTTTCAAAAGGTAATCGTAGACCCAACTACTGTTGAAGAAACAATTCAGATTCTATATAATATAAAATCGAAATACGAAGAACATCACCATGTAGATTTTACAGACGATGCTATAGAGGCTTGTGTAAAATTAACAAATAGATATATGACTGACAGATACCTACCAGACAAAGCTATAGACGCTTTAGATGAAGCGGGCTCTAGAATACATATCACTAATATTGTTGTTCCTAAACAAGTTGTAGAGTTAGAAACTCAATTAGAAATTATTAGAAATAAAAAAACCAAAGCTGTAAATGGGCAAAAATATGAAGAAGCTGCCAAGTTACGTGATGACGAAAAAAATATGGAAGCTGCTTTAGATTCTGCTCAAAAACAATGGGAAGATGATTCTAAATTGAATAGAGAAATTGTAACAGAAGACAATGTTGCAGAAGTTGTTTCTATGATGACAGGAATTCCTGTAAACAGAGTTGCAGAAGCAGAAAGCCATAAGTTACATGAGTTACCTCAATTAATTAAAGGTAAAGTAATTGGGCAAGATGTAGCTGTAACTAAAGTGGTTAAAGCTATTCAAAGGAATAGGGTTGGGTTAAAAGATCCAAACAAACCTATTGGTTCTTTTATTTTCTTAGGACAAACTGGGGTTGGTAAAACGCAATTAGCTAAAGTTTTAGCAAGAGAGTTATTTGATTCTGACGATTCTTTAATAAGAATTGACATGAGTGAATACATGGAAAAATTTGCTATATCTCGTTTAATTGGAGCACCTCCAGGATATGTTGGTTACGAAGAAGGTGGTCAATTAACAGAAAAAGTTAGAAGGAAACCATATTCTGTAATTCTATTAGATGAAATTGAAAAAGCCCATCCAGATGTATTTAACATGTTGTTACAAATTTTAGATGATGGACATATTACTGATAGTTTAGGTAGAAAAATCGATTTTAGAAATACCATAATTATTATGACTTCTAATATTGGTGCAAGACAACTAAAAGATTTTGGTGGTGGTGTTGGTTTTGGCACTTCTTCTAAAAAAGAACAAGCAGATGCTCACGCTAAATCTGTAATAGAAGGCGCTTTAAAGAAGTCTTTTGCACCAGAATTTTTAAATAGAATAGATGATGTAATCGTATTTAATGCATTAGAAAGAGAGGATATACATTCTATTATAGATATCGAATTGGATAAGTTATTGCATAGAATTGCTGATTTAGGCTACACATTAAACTTAAGCGAAAAAGCAAAAGATTACATAGCAGATAAAGGTTTTGACAAAAAGTATGGTGCTAGACCTTTAAAAAGAGCTATTCAAAAGTACATAGAAGATGCTTTAGCACAAGAAATTGTAAATTCTAAACTATCTGAAGGTGACACTATTGCTATGGATTTAGATGAAAAAAACAATAAACTTACCATTAAAATCAAAAAAAGTAAAAAGAAAGAAGAAAAACGAACAGAGCATGAATCTGATTCTTAAATAATCAAAAATCCCAGACCAATGTTTGGGATTTTTTTTTTGAGTTAATCGTAAATTTAAATATTATCTTTGTAAAATTAAATTATAAAAAATGAAGAAAATAAACCTAATATTATTGGCAATAATTGCAATGGCTTCTTGTAAAAAAGAAAACGAATTTGTTAAATTATCAGGAAAAATTAATAGCCCAAAAGACTCTATTTTAGTAGTTACTGGAGAAAATATTTTAAAAGAAATCAAAATAAATAAAGACGGTACTTTTAAAGACACTCTAAAAATATATAAAAAAGGACATTACAGATTAACTTTAGGAAGTAATAAAAGAGCCATTATCTATCTTAAGAATGGATATGATTTGATATTAAACGCAGAAGACGATCCTTTTTTTGAAAGCTTTACATATAAAGGTAAAGGCTCTGACACTAATAATTTTATATTATCTCAATTTGAACTATCTAGAAATTATGGTGATCCATCTAGTTTATATTTATTAGAAAAAAATGCTTTTGATAATAAAGTAAGATTTATAAAAAAATATATTGATAGTGTTAATACTCTATATGGATCAAAAAATATTGATACCGCTGTTTACAATAGCTCTAACAGGATGAGTAAACAGTATTTAGAAAATATTACTAAAGACTATGAAAGAAATCATGATTTTGCTTTGAAACAGAAAGAGATTATGGAAAAAACTGCAATTGGCAGACCATCTCCAAAGTTTGAAGATTATGTAGATTATAAAGGTGGCAAAAAATCTTTAGACGCTTTTAGAGGAAAATATGTGTATTTAGATATTTGGGCAACTTGGTGTGGCCCTTGTATACAGCAAATACCATATTTAAAAGATTTAGAAAAAGAATATCATAATAAAAAAATAGAGTTTGTTAGTATTTCTACTGATGAAGCTCGAAAAAATGGTGGTTCTTGGGAAGCTGCAGAAAAAAAATGGAGAAACTTTGTAAAAGAAAGACAATTAACAGGTACGCAGTTATGGTCTGGAAAAGATTATTCCTTTCAGCAAGCATATCAAATTACTGGAATCCCAAGGTTTATTTTAATAGACCCACAAGGAAATATTGTGGATGCAAATGCACCAAGACCTTCAGATCCAAGAATAAAACAATTATTTACTTCTTTAGGGATTTAGTAGGCAGTAGGCAAAAATAAAAGAGCGAAACTCTAAATTTTAGAATTTCGCTCTTTTATTTATCTTGTTTTTTGTTTCAAAAAAAAAAAAACTACTCTTTGTAAACTCCCATATTTGCATATTTATCCATCCTTTGTGCTACTAGATCTGTTTCAGATAAACCTTTTAAATCTTCAAAGGCTGCAACTATTTGACTTTCTACAGCTTTGAAAGCGCCTTCTCTATCAGAATGAGCCCCACCTACTGGTTCTTTAATAATACCGTCAATTAACTTTAACTTTTTCATATCGGTTCCTGTTAATTTTAAGGCTTCTGCTGCTTGTTCTTTGTACTCCCAGCTTCTCCATAAAATAGAAGAACAAGATTCTGGAGAAATTACAGTATACCAAGTATTTTCCATCATGTACACCTTATCTCCTACTCCAATACCTAATGCACCACCAGAAGCTCCTTCCCCAATAACAATAGTTATAATTGGTGTTTTTAAACGTGTCATTTCTAAAATATTTCTAGCAATAGCTTCTCCTTGTCCACGTTCTTCTGCTTCTAAACCTGGGTAAGCACCTGGTGTATCTAATAAAGTTACTACAGGAATTCCAAACTTTTCTGCCATCTTCATCAAACGTAAGGCTTTTCTATACCCTTCAGGGTTTGCCATACCAAAATTTCTATATTGACGCGTTTTTGTATTAAATCCTTTTTGTTGACCAATAAACATGTAAGATTGATCGCCTATTTTACCTAAACCACCAATCATTGCTTTATCATCTTTTACACTTCTATCTCCATGAAGTTCCATAAAAGTATCTCCACAAATTGCATTAATATAATCTAAAGTATAAGGTCTATTGGGATGTCTAGATAATTGTACACGTTGCCAAGGTGTTAAATTTTTATAAATATCTTTTCTAGCTTTTTCTAATTTTTTTTCAATCTTTTTACAAGTTGCTGTTACATCAACTTCACTTTCTTCGCCAATAATTTGACATTTTTGCAATTGATCTTGCAGCTCTTTTATTGGCAATTCAAAATCTAAATATTCCATTTGTAGTTATTTGATTTTAATAATTTGTAAGAACAAACATACTATAAAATTTACTTTTTAAAGTAAAATAATCTTACTTTTTTCTGTTTAAGCTTTGTGTAAATTTATGCTTTAAGTTTACTCCATTTTTTATAACTCCGTTTAACAAAACTACAAATAATACGATAAACGCACCTATATAAAATGTGTTACTCATTTGTTCTTTTTCTCCAAAAATTAACACTGCTAAAACTATAGCATAAATAGGTTCTAAATTTACGGTAAGCATTACTGTATAAGGAGATATATACTTCATCACTTTTACAGAAGCAATAAATGCATAAGCTGTACAAACTGAACTTAATATAAAAAGATATAGCCAATCTAAATTAGAAAGTTTAAAAAATGCCATAGTAAAACTACTTGTACATAAAATGTACATAGCTACAAATAAAGTTCCGAAAAAAAGTTGGTATAAAGATATTTTTTCTGCTTGATATGTTTTAATAAATAAGCCATTTAAGACTGCAAAAAGAGATCCTAAAAAGGAGGCAATTAATGCATAAATAATTCCTAATTTATATTCGTTTTCAAAATTGAATATAATATACAAACCAACTATAACAAAGAGCCCTAAAAGTATTTCTATTGTTTTTATTTTCCTTTTAAAAAAAAAGGGTTCTAACAGTGATGTAAAAAAAGCGCCAGTACTCATAGTTACCAATGCCACTGAAACATTTGATAGTTTTATGGCTTTAAAAAAAAAGATCCAATGAAGCGCAATAATAATACCTGTTATTAGAAATTTAGCTACTCCTTTTGCATCTAAAGAAAACTTCTTTTTTTTAATTAAAAAATACAAGACGATAAAAAAAACAGCCAACGCCATTCTAAAAAAGACTAAGGGAATAGCATCAATAGAAATTAAAGCTCCTAAAATAGCTGTAAAGCCCCATATAAATACAATAAAATGTAATAGCAGGTAATTATTTAGCTTACTTTCTTGCATCTATATACAAGTAGATTGATAAAATACCAAATATAATATTGGGTATCCAAACGTACAATAGAGAGTTTACTCCGGCTACAGAACCTAATACCTCTCCAATTTTCATAAAAAATACATAGAGAAACATAATACCTACACCTATAGCTAAATTTACACCTGTGCCTCCTCTTCTTTTTCTAAAAGCCAATGCTACTGCAATAATGGTTAAAATGTAACTTGCAATTGGCAGACTTGTTCTTTTGTACAATTCTACTAAATATGCGTTTAGGTTTTTAACGCCTCTTTTTTTAGATAAATCTATAAAGTTAATTAATTCTCCAGAAGGCATTTCTTGTGCAAAGGCAGATTTGTAAATTAAATCTCTAGGTGTAAAATTAAATACCGTATCTAATTTAGTCCCTCTAAAAATACTGTCTTTGTTTTTATAAACTTTTCTTAAACGCCAGGTTCCTAATGTATAACTAGAATCTTTAGGATTGAATTTTATATTATCTGCAAAAAGCTTTGTTTTTAATTCTAAACCATTGTAAGTTTCTGAAGCAAAATTATAACCTGCATTTGTTTCTGTATTAAAACTTTTAATAAACACATACGTACTATCTGTTAGTTGCAAACTAAAATTGTTTACGTATTTAAATTCGTTTTTTTGTTTGGCATTGCTAATGTATTTTTTTTCGAAACTTTTTCTGATCTTACTACTATTTGGCACCACATAATGATTCATGCCTAAAGAAATAATAGTTACCAAAGTAGCTCCTACAAAATAAGGATATAACAACCTTGTAAATGAAACTTTTGCATTGGTTATAGCAATAATTTCTGTATTATTAGATAGTTTAGATGTAAATAATATAACTGCAATAAATAATGCCAAAGGCATAAATGTATTGGCATAATAAATGGTAAAGTTTAGGTAATAATCATTTAAAATTTCTGCAATTCCTAAATTGGGATGCTCTAAAAAATTGTCTACTTTTTCAGATACATCGATAGCTATTGCAATAGGTATCAATATGAGTAGAGTAAACAAAAATGTTACCAAATAACGTTTTAATATGTACCAATCTATTATTTTCAAAAGCGTAGCTTTTTTTTTATTTTATATACCAACTTAAATTCTAAATTTTAAACTTAGAACCTAGAAATCTAAAGTCGTTTATCCATTTGTTTTACCATTTTATCTTTCCACTCTCTAAAATCTCCAGCTAAAATATGTTTTCTTGCTTCTCTTGTTAACCAAACATAAAAACCTAAATTATGAATAGAAGCTATTTGTTTACCCAACATTTCTTTGGCAGCAAATAAATGACGTAAATAGGCTTTAGAATAAATTAAATCTACATGAGTAATTCCCATTTCATCTATTGGAGAGAAATCGTCTTCCCACTTTTTATTTTTAATATTAATAGTGCCATGTGCTGTAAATAACATTCCATTTCTTGCGTTTCTAGTTGGCATAACACAGTCGAACATATCTATACCCAAAGCAATATTTTCTAATATATTAATAGGTGTACCTACACCCATTAAATAACGTGGTTTGTCTTCTGGTAATATTTCTGTGACAACCTCGGTCATTGCATACATTTCTTCTGCTGGCTCACCTACAGAAAGACCACCAATAGCATTTGCTTGCTGATTGGAGTTTGCTATATATTCTGCAGATTGTCTTCTTAAATCTTTATACGTACTTCCTTGTACAATTGGAAAAAACGTTTGCTCATAACCATATTTATAAGGCACTTTTTCAAGATGATTAATACATCTATCTAACCACCTATGTGTCATATGCATAGAACGTTTTGCATAATTATATTCACATGGGTAAGGGGTACATTCATCAAAAGCCATAATAATATCTGCACCAATTGTACGTTGTGTTTCCATGACGTTTTCTGGTGTAAAAAAGTGCATAGAACCATCTATATGACTTTTAAATTTTACGCCTTCTTCGTTTATTTTTCTTCTTCCAGAAAGTGAATATACTTGGTAACCACCAGAATCTGTTAAGATATTTCTATCCCAATTCATAAATTGGTGCAAACCACCTGCTTTTTCTAAAATATCTAAACCTGGTCTTAAATATAAATGATAAGTATTTCCTAAAATAATATCTGGATTTACTTGTTCTTTTAACTCTGTTTGATGTACGCCTTTTACAGTACCTACTGTGCCTACTGGCATAAAAATAGGTGTTTCTATTGCTCCATGATCTGTAGTAATTACACCTGCTCTGGCTTTACTTTTTGGATCTGTTATTTTTAAGTCGAATTTCATTGTCGGCAAAGATAAGACTATTTAAGAATTGTAAAATTAAAACGTTCTTAAAGATTAGATGTTAAAATCTTCTTTTCTTTTTTGAAGAAAAACCAGACTTTTTCTTTTTACTTTTTAGCGATGATTTTCTAAAAGCAGCACTTTTTTTATTAAAATTGTTTTTTGCAGGAGCCGATTTTCTTTTCGGTTTTGTAGCTTTTGGCTTTTCTTTAAGCAAAGAAGCTTCTTCGGTTTTAGAAGACAAGGAAATCATGGTGTTGATTTCTTTCATTTCATCTTCTGTTAATTCGCGCCAATCACCAGTTTGTAAATACCCCAATTCTACATTCATAATTCGGGTTCTTTTTAGCTTGGTAACTTCGTAATCTAAATACTCGCACATTCTACGAATTTGCCTGTTTAAACCTTGGGTTAAAATAATTTTGAAAATTTTATCGCTTACTTTTTCGACTTTACATTTTTGAGTGATAGTTCCTAAAATGGGAATTCCATTACTCATTTTATCAATAAATTCTTGGGTAATAGTTTTATTTACAGAAACAAAATATTCTTTTTCGTGATGATTACCTGCTCGTAAAATTTTATTTACAATATCGCCATCATTGGTAAGAAAAATAAGCCCTTCTGATGGTTTATCTAAACGCCCAATTGGGAATAATCTTTCTGGATGATTGATGTGTTTTACAATGTTATTGGGTTCTCTACCATCTGTGGTAGAAACGATTCCTATAGGCTTATTCAATGCAATATAGAGGGTTTTGTTTTTTGGTTTTACCAACCTACCATCTAATTTTACCACGTCTTTTTTACCAACTCTATTACCTAATTGCGTTGGTTTGCCATTAATGGTAACTCTACCATCGTTAATAAATTTTTCGGCCTCTCTTCTAGAACAAATTCCTGAGGAACTAATGTATTTATTTAAGTTTATGGTTTGCTGATTGTTAGTATCCAATGAATAAAATTTTACTACAAAAATATGGAAAGTTTTGTCAGAAATTTATGAATTTAAGTTCGAATATCTAACCTTTAGTTACACATAATTAAGATCTAATTAAAAAATTCTAGATTACCCTCAAGTAGACTAACAAAATTTGAAGCTATATCTCTATGGTTCTAAATGTTAAATTTACTCTTGGTGCTTGCACTCTTTTTGTTGGAGGCAATCTGTGTAACCAGTTGGTTTGGGTACCTTCTTTCATTACTAACAAACTACCATTTTCTAAAATTACATCTATTCTTTGTTTGTTTTCTTTATGTTTAAATGAAAATTTACGTGTTGCTCCTAATGAAAGTGATGCAATTGCGCCGTTTTTTTTTAGCATTTTTTCTCCATCTGAATGGTATGCCATTCCTTCTTCTCCAGAATGGTACAAGTTTAGCAAGCAAGAATTATAAGTTTCTCCACTTTCTTTTTCTACTATTTTTTTAAGTTGTAACAACTCTTTTGTAAAAATGTTTGCCGTTTTTATTATTCCTGAATATTTATATGAAAAAGCTGATTCTCCATACCAAGCTACTTTTCTTTTAGTGATAATTTTCTTACCAAAAATAATGGCTTCGTCGTTTTTCCAATCGATGGTTTCTAATAGTTTTCTGTAATAAAATTCGCACTGCTTTTTATTGAAAACAACACCATGATAATTGGTTATGCCATCAAAAGGAAGTATGTTTTTTACAGTTTCTGAAGAGAATAAGTCCATTGTATAAATTTAGTAAATGTAAGCCTATTTAAGCTCTTTTACATAAGTTTATGTATTAATACTTAAACACCAATTTATAGTGTAATAATGATTGATTTAAAGTATTATGTATATTAACCCGTTGTGCATTTTAAATAATGCTAATTTTAATATTATTAATATTCCTATCGAATATAAATTTATTGATGTACTGAACCGTTGTTAACGCTGTA